>ENA-OQBL01001009-OQBL01001009.1-human-gut-metagenome-genome-assembly--contig:-NODE-1009-length-12187-cov-3.208043_pt1 | contig 12187 bp, 10 predicted proteins | sample MGYA00242747_ERZ504553 | MGnify/ENA primary metagenome ERZ504553 (study PRJEB26092, sample SAMD00036240) | human gut metagenome | host: Homo sapiens | study: EMG produced TPA metagenomics assembly of...
ATAACAGTTTTTTCAATACCGCCAGCCTGGGCGATGCCTGGGGCATGTCACAGTCTTTGCTGGCCGTGCTGGGTGCCATCCCGATGGCCGTTGCTGCGGTCTTTGTGGTGCCACTGGCCAATAAGTTTGGCAAGCGCCTGACCTGCCTGGTGGGCATGGCCATCGGCGTGGCAGGCGGCGTGATCGCGGGCCTTGGCGGCAGCAATATCATTCCTGTCGCCATCGGCATTGCGCTCAAATGCCTTGGCTCCTCCCCTGCCTGTTACCTGATCCTTGCCATGCTGGCCGATGTCATTGACCACATTGAATACACCCGTGGCATCCGCACCGATGGCCTGACCATGTCGGTCTACAGTGCGCTGATGGTGGCCGCCACCCCCGTGTGCAACGCAATTTTCCAGCGGTATCCTGAACGCGAGCGGCTATGACCAGAGCGCAGATGTGGCGCTGAACACGCTGGGCCAGTCCGCAGCTGTCAACACGGCCATTTCCGTCAGCTATATCTGGGTGGAAACGGCTGCCTATGCGCTGTGCGCCGTGCTGGTGTTCCTGTGGACCGTTGAGAAGAACCTTCCCGCTGAGCAGGCCGCCATCGTCGAACGAAAAAAATGGAGCCACGCAATGAAGTACCGGCTGAACACCACCAACTACCACGATTTCGCCACCTTCGCGGTCAACAAGTTGCCCGCACGCAGCTACTTTATCCCCTACCCCGGCCGCGCCGCTGCGGACGCCGCTGGCACCGAAACAGAAGCGCTATGCATCGCCGAAAGTCCCAATGCCTGAACGGGGAATGGGATTTTAAATTCTACCCCCGCCCCGCCGAACTACCGGTTGAACTTGACACCGATGCAGTGCATTTTGATAAGCTCGATGTTCCGTCCTGCTGGCAGTTCCGCGGGTACGATAAGCCGTTTTATGTCAACATCCGCTACCAGTTTCCCTACAAGCCGCCGGTGATCCCCACGACCGGCAAGGTTAGCCGTACCTTTTCTTGGCTGGGCTGCGATACCGGCATCCGCCCGCAGTGGAAAGTCCCCGGCGAGGAGTACAATTTTGTCGGCGTCTACCGCCGCGTTATTGAAATCGATGATGCTGACAAGCGCCGTATCGTCTCGTTTTTAGGCGTTGCCAGCTGCATGGATCTGTATGTAAACGGGTTCTTTATCGGCTATTCCGAGGGTGCGCACAACACGGCGGAGTTTGATTTGACCGGAAAGCTGAAATCCGGGCATAACGAACTGGTGGTTGTGGTACACCGCTGGTGCAATGGGACCTATCTGGAAGACCAGGATATGTTCCGCAATAACGGCATCTTCCGCGATGTGCTGCTGCGCACCGAGGAGCCAACGGACCTGTGGGACATTGATGCCAAAACCGAGAAAAAGCCCGATGGCTACACGCTGACCCTTTCCGCGCAGACGCTCTCTGATATTGACGTGGCGTTTACCGTCAAAGGCCACGGCCTGGAGCAGACAGCAACCGTTACGGCCAGGAATGGCACGGCGCAGGCTGTGTTTGCGGGGCTTGATGTGACCGAGTGGAATGCCGAAGTCCCGACACTGTACAATATTTACTATGAAACCGCCACCAGCTGCGTAAAAGAGAAAATCGGCTTCCGCACGGTTGAAATCAAGCAAGATGTGTTCCTGCTCAATGGCCGCAAAATCAAACTTAAGGGCGTGAACCACCACGATACCGATGCGGCCAACGGCTATACCATGTCCCCCGATGATATCGAGCGTGATATGCTGGTCTGTAAGCGGTTCAACATCGACACCGTGCGCACATCACACTATCCCCCGGACCCATTGCTGCTGGAACTGGCGGACGAGCTTGGCATTTATATTGTAGGCGAAAATGACCTGGAGACGCACGGTACGTTCGCCATGCAGCTCCCGCCGACCTACAACTCCATCAGCAACGACCCCAAGTGGGAAAGCCACTATATGGACCGCATCATGCGGCTGTATCAGCGGGACAAAATCCGCGGGAACACATCGGTTATTATGTGGAGCCTTGGCAACGAGGCGGGCGGCTATCACAACACCGATGCCATGTACGATTACCTCAAGCAGCACTCTCCCCTGCCGGTGCACTATGAGAGCGCCATCCACTGCAAGCGCCAGGCTTACGATGTGGGCAGCGAGATGTACCCCAGCGTCAAAATGGTACACAATGTCGGCGAAAAGCGCCGCAAACAGGCCCGGCTCAATGACCGCCCATATTTCATGTGCGAGTACGCCCACGCCATGGGCGTTGGCCCCGGCAACACCGAAGCCTACTGGCAGGAAATTTATAATTACGATAACCTCATGGGCGGCTGCGTGTGGGAGATGGTGGACCATGCCGTTCTGCACACAGACGGCAGCTACACTTATGGCGGCGACCATGGCGAGTGGGAGCATGACCGCAACTTCTGCGTGGACGGTCTGTTCTACCCCGATCGCAGCCCTTCCACAGGCGCAAAGCTCATGCGCTTTATCTATCGCCCAATCCGTGTGGCGCATGTCAGCGGCGGGCAGTTTGAGGTGTTCAACACAACGGCATTTTCGACAGGGCGTTACCGCCTGGCGTTCCGCTGGAATGACGGCAGCAAAACAATATTGACCCCGCAGACCGTACCTCTTACGAAAGAAACGGTGACTGTGCCGCTTGGCAGGGCTGTGGACGGTCTGCTGGCGGTCATAGTCGAAACGACTGACACGGTGACAGGACAGATTGTGTCCGAGGAACAGCTTGTGCTGGCGCAGGAAGTAGCCGCCGCGCCCGCTGTGAAACCGCTGCCGGGGGATGTTACAGTCGAAAAAGGGCGGCTTGTCTGCCGCAAAAGCGGCGTGGTAGTTGCAGCCGGGGCTGATGAGGGCACGCTTTTGTACCGCGCCCCCACCGATAACGATGTTGACGCCATGTTCCATAACCTGATGGTGCCCTATACCCGCCAGACCGAGGAGAACGTTTCAACACAGCAGACCGCCGATGGTTGGCAGGTCGTGACCAAAATCACCAACAAACGCGGCCATTATATGGTTACCGATACCTACAAGGGAACGGACAGCGGCGTGCTGGTCACCAGCGTGCTGCATCGCGTTTCCGGCAGTCAGGAAATTCCACGTTTTGGCAAGACGTTCCGCCTGGACGAGGTTTTTGATGCAGTGCATTATGTTGGCCGCAGCGGAGAAAGCTATTGCGACATGAAGGATCAGTTCCCCATCCGTGCGGTGGATTGTACCGTGGCCGATATGACCGAGCCGAATCTGCGCCCGCAGGAGAGCGGCAACCGCATGGACTGTACCGTGGCTTCTGTCTCCGATGGAAAGACCTGCGTGGTCTTTGAGGCTGTTGGCCGCCCGTTTGAACTGGGCATCAAGCCATACACCGACCGCGCACTGCTCTCCATGAAGCACCGCAGGGACGAGGCCCGTACGGGGACCTATGTAACAATCCAGGCCTTCCAGCAAGGCATTGGCACCGGCGCCTGCGGCCCCGGGGTGATGCCGGAGTTTAAGTATCATTTGAAAGAAGATTGCACATTGCAATTTTTGATCCGAATTGAAGAGGCTTGACGAAATATCAGTAAAATTGCTGCTGCTCTGTCGGCGGCAAACAATACGGGTCTGAAAAATTATGATTCAGAGTCAGATAATATTCCGAACCCGTAAGGAAATAAAAAGAAAAGAAGCAGGAACCGTTCGTGGTTCCTGCTTCTTTGGTATATGTGGCAAAAACAATCGGCATTGCCAATACAATGCCGGATCAGCCGATGACATGATTTAAAATCAGCATAAAGAGAACGCTCAGACTGTCCTTGTGCAATAAGGAGAGACCCTTATTGCTGAGAGCCTGAAAGTATAAATTTGGCGGCTGCAGGAAGTTAAGCGATGATTCGCATTTTACCTATTGTGAAACAGATTTCCCGGTGATGCTATTTCTTGCGGTGACGAATGGAAATGTGGTGCGTGCTGTTTTTTGTTTTAGACTGTTTGAAAGTGCTTTAACGCAGGTTTGATTCAAGGCATATTTTGTGCAGCCAGCCCTCTCCCCTCCCCTGCTTTACGCGCGAGGATTCATCACTGTAATACATGCAGCGCAGCCATAGGATTGACTTTTGCAGGAAGATACTGTAGTATGATACTATCATGAGTAAGTGTACCTTCTTCTAAATATTCTAGCAGATCTGTGATGTATGGTTTTATTACAGGCGGGCTATTAGTTCCTAAAGAAAGGCATGGACAAAACGGAGCACGGCATCCAATGTCCAATCATAGCGTATGAAAAATAAAGATGAAAAGAATACAATGACAGAATCACCGGATGTTATCATTGGTGAAGTTCTGCCGGATGAAAAGGCGGACGGCAAGAAAAAGCAGCTTGTGCCCAGGAAAAGTGACAATGTGGCGTTTGGCTCTTTCATCACGAAAAGCAACGATTTAATTCAAAGGACAAAGTATTCCCTGCCCCGCAACGAACAGAAAATCCTTTTTATGATGCTGTCCAAGATCGATCAGCGCCATGATATGGATGCATCGAAGTACTATACCATTTCGTTTGACGACTTTGCAAAGCTTACCGGGGTCAATGCGTTGGACAGCGGTTATGCAAATTATCTGCGCAAAACCATTGAAACCTGGAAAACCGGATGTTCTGGGTTCCCCTTGGGAATGATCAGTACAAAACGATGTCGTGGGTGAACCGTGGTTCTATCGTCGATATGAAGAAAAAGACGATCAGCATGCGCTTTAACCCAGATATCTGGAAAGACATTGCACAGCTGACAAGCAATTATACATCCTATAGCATTGAATACCTGCTGATGATGCAGAGCACCTATTCTATGCGTGTGTATGAGATCATTTTGTCATATGACAACGGAAACAGAGATTATTCCTATAACAATGGGTTGATTTTTGAACCTGTAACAGAAGAAGTTCTGCAAAAGTTCCCCAATAAGCGGGAAGAACTGAAAGGGTTCAAATATAAGCGGTTTGATATGGAAGAATTCAAGGGTATGCTTTCCATGCCTACCCGTGATGAAATCAATAGAAGCAAGGGCAAAAGCAGAGACAGTTCCGCGCAAAAGTTCAGCCGCGATAAACCGCTGACGGAAAAATACAAAGTATTTTCCGACTTTGAAAAGAACGTTCTAGCAATGGTCAAAAGCGAGATCAATGAGATGACAGACCTGTGGTTTGACTATGAGCCGGTGCGCCGCCGCGGGGTTCGGAAATACGAGTTCCTTTATATCTTCATCAAGTACAAAAACCGGGAAGAAATGAAGAGCGTCAGAGCGTTCCATCAGGAGCATAAAGGCGCTGATACAGAAGTAAGCAGAAAACCAAGAAAGCGCCGCAGCTCGGTCAGCAAAGAAGCACTGGAACAGTACAATCAGCCGCTGAAGGAAGCCATTTTGACGACAACCTATCGCCTAGCACGCAATGAACTGGCGGTAAAGGCGCAATATCAGACCTATGAAAAAAAGCTGACACCGGAAGAGCGAAACATCTTCATCGATATTTTCACATATACGTCAAAAATATTGACCAACACAAAAAAGCGGGACCAGGCAGAGGAAACGCTGGAAGCGTTGAACCGGATTATCAAAGATAATAACGGGCTAAAAACTTGGGCATTGGGAATGAGCGTTAAATATAAAGCGATGCTTGAACGCGCAAAGGAAAGAAAATCTGCGCAGTATTACCGCACGGTGGTTTATAATGACATTATAGAAAATTCTGCCGCAATCATCGCTGACGGCACAAAACGCGCAGCATTACTGGATGACGATAGAACGGATCTTTTCAAGTTCGATTGGTCGCAGTTTGATGAGTAATAGAACGTAAGGAAGTATAAGAATGAAAAAGAGGTTTGCAAAAAGCAGACCTCCTTTTTTGTTTCAGAAAAAAGCGCGAAAACAAACGAATTGAAAAATTGACAACAGGTACTTGAGTCGTGACAGGTAAATCAAGAGGAAAAGAAGGCATTATCCCCAGGATTCGTGTTGACATGACGAGCGGGTATGCTATAATTAGCTTATTGAGATGAACACTTTACAGGAAAGAACAGAAGGAAAAGAAGAAAAGATTGCCAGCAATATCAAATAGCAACAGGTACGCAAGTCGCCACATAATAGTTACAACAAAAGAGAATACTTTACTTTATGACAACATGTACCTAAGTCTTTCCACTTTATAATCAACCAACGAAATGAGGAAACGCCAATGGCAGCACAGATCATTACGATCGCCATCGAGAAAGGCGGAGCAGGAAAAACGGTCACTGCTTCTAACCTCGCCTATCTGATGGGCGATGAGGGTAAAAAAGTTCTTTGCATCGATACAGACCCGCAGGGAAACCTGACGAGCGCTTTGAGCGGCGGCAATGGAATTACCAGCGGCGTTTATAATGGAAGAGCTCTTTTTGATATGTTTGATGGCTTCCGTTATACCAAAACGAAGGACTATATCACCGAAACGGAATACGAAAATGTAGATATGATCCCCTGCAGCGCGCAGACGCCGCGGATCAACCAGCGTATTCCGGGAATTTTTGAAGATGCACAAACCTACTTCAAGCCGGGCGACCCGAAGTGCCTGAAGAATATGGGAGAATTCCTCTATTACTTTTTAAATCAGGTCCGGGAGGACTATGATTACATCATTATTGATACCCAGCCGACCCGTGATTCACTCTTGCTGACGAATGCAATCAATGCGGCGGATTATGTGCTGATTCCCTCTCTTTGTGAGGCAAATTCGCAGGAATCGGCGTTCCGTACTTATGCGCTCTGCAATGAGCTACGGAATACCCCCGGCAGCCATCTGAAAGGCGTTGGCGTAATTCTTACGATGGTAGTGAAAAAGGCAGCTACTACAAAAATTATCCGTGACCAGTGCAAACAGGTTTTAGGGGCTTCTCTTTATAAAACGGAGATTCCCAGCGGCCTTAGTGTGAATATGTCGGTTACGAAGCATCTTCCCGTATGCTATATGGCAAAAACACAGCCGGTTGCGGTGGCCTATGGCAAGGCTTACGAAGAACTAAAGGCTCAGCTTGCAAAGATGGGGGTGAACTGAAATGGCAATGAAAAAGAAGATGAAGGGGAACATAACGTCCCCTGCTCTCCCCGGCAAAAGTATTCATTGCAGAGGTAAACAATAACGAGGCGGGCAACATCTATAATAGTTTGTTCGCTAAAACAGAAAAGTTGAATACGATAATAAATATATTGCGTTGGTTAATATCCGAACCAACCCGGATAACCAGATTTTCCGTGTGATGGATGACGATGAAGACATCCGCATTTGGCGGAAGATATTAAGCGCAATGGGTTGATGCATAACCTTGTTGTATTCCCTGAACAGCGCGAAGAAGGAATGGTATATGTTTTGCTTTCCGGCGAACGGCGGTTTCGTGCATTGAATTACCTGCAAGAAAAAGGCGATGCAACATGGAATATTGTGAATTGCAATGTTGTGATAACACCTTTGTCTAAAAATGAAAGAAAAGTGCTACTGTACAGCGCAAACCTGCAGGTCCGCGGCGGATTCAGTGATGAAGCAATTCGCCGCCAGGCGATTGCGGAATTTATCACCTGCCTGCAAAAAGAACCTTATAATATGAGCAGAGAAGAAGCCCTTGGCGCGACAAAAAGCGTCAGTACCGTAAATCCACGCACGATTGAGCGGGATGCGCGGATCGAAGAGAAGCTGGAGGGCAAACTAAAAGAACTTCTAAATGATAAATTTTTAACGAGAAGCGAATGTGAGACTTATCTGCGGTTTGAAGAGGACATACAGGATGAAATCGCGGAGCGGTTTGCCAAATTGCAGGAAGTAGATTGCCATAGCAGCGATACAGAAGATGCGGGAAAGAACTATGTAGAGGTTCTTCGGGACAATCTGCATGACGCATTCAGAGAGCTGCTATACGATGCACAGCGCCAGGGAACGACCAAAGAATACGAAGCTGCTTATAAAAAGGCGATTCTTTATTTTGATGATGGTCTCGCTGAACTGAAGGGGAAAGCGGATGAATACGGCAAAGCTAAGGTAAGCAGCCAACCGAAAGAAATTTCCGCCATCGATTACGAGGGCAAAAAAGAAGCCGCCAGGGACCGTGCGCGAAAGGAACACGAGGTTACAGAAACCAAGAGCAGCATGATCCAGAAAAGTGTTCCCCAAATGGTCAAAAAATTGAATAAGGCATACAGCAGTAAGGCATTTGCAAAAGCGCTGAAAGGTGTATCCAAAGAATCCCGTGATGCAGATGTTGCGGCGCTGAATGAAATCATCGAGATTTCGATGAAGCTTAAAAACATCATAGAATCGATCGATTGATGCCGGTGGACACAATGAAAAAAGAAAGAGTTCTGATTCGTTTCCGGCCGGAAATATATGAATGCTTTGAATTGGAAGCCGCTTATCAGGGGCTTCGCGTGGGAACGATTGCCAATCAATTATTGATCAGTGAGCTCAACAAAGCAGCAAGCGTGAAACCAGAACACTGCGTTGTATTTGGATCGGAAGACTACGCTGCGATTCCGGAGGGCAAGCGAAGCAGCTATTATGTGTTGCCAGAAAGCAAAGATATTATAGAATATCTGCCGGAGCAAACCGGAAAGCGGGGCGCAAAGCCGATCAATAAGCAGGTTACATTTTATCTGATGGAAGATCAGCTTGAAACGTTGAAAAAAATTGTCCGGATTCAGGATATTCGCAAATCAATGGACCATGGGCAAATTGTAACCTATCGCTTTGCCGTGTTGGGGCTGCTGCTGAACAATGAAGCGCTGGATAGAAAACCTCCGGTTATACATTAAGAGGTAGAAAGAAGCACGAAAGAAGCCGCAGGTATTGTGCCTGTGGCTTCGTTTATTTTATATGTCATACAACAATATTAGAATTGACAACAGGTACTTGAGTCGGAGAATGGTGAAAAAAGCTTTATATCGGTATCGGCACTTAGAATTATGCGGTATTGCCTTAATTCTGGAAAAAAATTCAAAAAAAGACCGACATTGCGCGGTGTATCTGCCTGTACAATGTCGGTTTTGCTTATTTTCTCTCGGCCAGCACGACCGTAAAAGTCGAGCCTTTGCCGGGGGTGCTTTCTATCTGCATCTCTGCGCCGGTCAATTCCAGAATCCGCTTGACCAGCGCCATGCCAAGACCATTGCCCTCGGTGGAGTGGCTCATGTCGCCTTGGTAGAATTTATCGTAGATGTGTTTTATCGTCTTTTCATCCATGCCGCAGCCGGTATCGGTTACGGAAACATAAATTTTGCCGTTCGCCCGCGTTTGGCGCAGGGTAATGCTGCCGCCCTGCGGTGTGAACTTCACCGCGTTGGAAAGCAAGTTCGTCCACACCAGTTCCAGCAAGCCGGGGTCGGCCTGTGTGTAGGCGGCATCCTCTAGGTCAGCGTCAAATTCAATGTCCTTGCGCTCCCACGCATCCTCAAACTGCACGGCCACGCTGCACAGCTGGGCGCAGACGTCATAGACTTCTGCTGCTGGGCGGATGGTTTGCTTTTCCAGCTTGTTCAGCTTGAGCATGATAAAATGATCAGGAGCCGTTTCCAAGCTGATGTAAACAAAGAAATGGCTCCGGGTTTTGTCCTGCCTGCGCTACAAAAGGATATACATCGCATATTAAGGTGCTAATTTGTGAATAATTATCCCTGTTCCGTAATTTTTGAGTTCGCATCTTCGCGCGGTTTCTTTATAATATAGGTATTATGATATAAAGGAGTCCCTTGACGATGCGAGCAATAAACCTTAAAACCAACCATCTGACAGCGCCTGTCGGTATTGACGCCGGGCCGCTGTTTTTGTCTTGGCAGTGCGCTGACGGCGTGCGCCAGACCGCCTATGAAATTCAACTGACCGCGAACGGTGAAATGCTTTGGCACAGCGGCAAAACGGAAGGCACCGCCATGCACGCTGATGTCCCGGCAGTGGCCGGTTCCCGCGTGCGCGGTGCATGGAAGATCCGCCTGTGGGATGAAAACGATGTCCCCGGCGCGTGGAGTGAGGCACGCTTTGAGACCGGCCTTGCACAGTGCGACTGGGTAGGGGAGTGGGTGGACCCCGAGACCGAGCCAATCGACATCCCTGGTGACGATGCCATCAACGCCTTTGCCCGCCCCAATTGGGAGCGCAAGCAGGCAGAAAAAGAAGCCGCGGGCAAGGGTGCAGCCGAGTCGTACAAGCCCCATCGTCCGGCATCGTACCTGCGCAAAAGCTTCACGGCGTCCAAGGGCGAGGCACGGCTGTACATCACGGCAAAGGGACTGTATGTGGCATGGCTGAACGGTGTACGCGTTGGTGATATGGTTTTGGCCCCCGGCAGCTTTACCGGGAACAAGCATCTTGGTGCGCAGACCTACGATGTGACCGCGCTGCTGCACGAGGGCGAGAATGAGCTTTTAATTGCTCTCGGTGATGGCTGGCACCGCAGCACGGGCGGTGTGGATGGCGACCGTGATTTGTTCGGTGATACCCTGGGCGTGCTGTTTCAGCTGGAGGTGGACGGCAAACCGGTCTGCGTTTCCGATGACACGATGCAGGCAACGCAATGCGGGCCTATTCGTCAGAACGATATGCAGCAGGGCGAGGTCTACGATGCACAACTTGAGGGCGAACTGACCGGCTGGCACGGTGTGCGCACCTACCGTGATGATCTGCCCATTACCGGTATGAATACCGTGCCGATTCTGGAACACGAAGCATTCCCCGGCAAGCTGCTGCAAACACCCAACGGCGAGACGGTGCTGGACTTTGGGCAGAATATTGCCGGTTATGTGGAGATAACGCTGATCGCCCACACTGGACAGAAGGTCAAGCTGACTTGCGGCGAAGCGTTGGACGAAAACGGCAACTTTACCCAAGAAAACTTCCAGGACCGCGCCCGCCACAAGGAGGGCGGCACCGCCCAGATGCTGGAGCTTATCTGCAAAGAGGGGAAAAACCACTTCAAGCCCCACTTTACGATTATGGGTTTCCGCTATGCCAAGGTTGAAACCGACGCCGACCTGACCGATGCTGTGTTCACCGCCCACGCCGTCTACTCTGATATGGCGGTGACGGGCGCGTTTACCTGCGGAAATGACGCGGTGAACCGGCTTGTCAAGAACAGCGTCTGGAGCCAGAAGGGCAACTTCTGCGATGTCCCCACCGACTGCCCGACCCGCGAACGTGCCGGCTGGACAGGGGATATGGGCGTGTTTATTGAAACCGGCTTGACCCTGATGGACTGCTACCCCGTGGCGGAAAAATGGCTGGCGGAATGCCGTCTGAACCAATACCCTGACGGGCGTATGGCGAATATTGCCCCGCCGAACGCCCGCCCCGGCTATATGACCCCGATGCTCTGCATGTCGGCAGGGTGGGGCGATGCGGCGATTCTGGTGCCGTATGCGATGTACAAACGCACGGGTGACCGCAAAATTCTGGCGGACAACTACGAGATGATGCAGCGTTGGTACGGCTTTTTGCTGGGACGTGCGCAGCAGACAACCGATGAGCAGCAGGGCGGCGATTACGCCAAGTACACCGTGCTGAACGGTATGGACTACGGCGAATGGTGCGAGCCGGGCATCACCCCCATGCAGGCGATGATGAACCCGCGCAAGAGCGTAGGAACGGCATATCTGGCCTACTCTGGGCGCTTGCTGGCAGAAGTAGCTGATGAACTGGGCAAGGCGGACGATGCTGCCAACTACCGCGATACTGCCGCCAACGCAGTGAAAGCCTACCGTGCAGCGTTTACCGAGAACGGCGTGATCCACTCTGACCGCCAGTGTGAGTATGTCCGCGCCATTGCCTTTGCCCTGCTGGGTGAGGAAGAAAGCAAAGCCGCCGCCGCCGAAAACGCTGAACCGGATGGTTGCCGAGAACGACTACCACCTGAACACAGGCTTTTTGTCCACGCCATTTTTGTGTGATGTGCTGGCAAAAATACGGCTATGCGGACACTGCCTACAAGCTGCTTTTGCAGCCCGACGCCCCGCCGTGGCTGTATGAGGTCGGCAAGGGCGCCACGACTGTTTGGGAAACCTGGACGGGCATTGACGAAAAACGGAAAGCCGCACGAATCCCTGAACCATTACAGCTACGGTGCCATCTGCGGCTGGCTGTTCGGCGGTGTGTGCGGCATCCGGTACACGGACGGCGCACTGACGATTGCACCT
>ENA-OQBL01001010-OQBL01001010.1-human-gut-metagenome-genome-assembly--contig:-NODE-1010-length-12180-cov-12.791172_pt1 | contig 12180 bp, 16 predicted proteins | sample MGYA00242747_ERZ504553 | MGnify/ENA primary metagenome ERZ504553 (study PRJEB26092, sample SAMD00036240) | human gut metagenome | host: Homo sapiens | study: EMG produced TPA metagenomics assembly of...
AGTTCAGTTGTTTCGTGTGGTAACTTAACAATAACGGATTATGAAAAGTAATTCCACTGCTTTTTAATAAAAATAAAACTGCGCCACAGCCTTGGCAGGCCATCGCGCAGCGATTTTGTTCAATCGGAATTTGTGAGGAAAAGGTGAATGAAAAGGCGAATGGAGCAAAAAAGTAAAAATGCGATTTCAATCATAGGTGGTGCAGATGGTCCTACAAGCATTTTTATAGCAGGACATTCAAAAAAGCAACCATTAAAGATTAGAATCAAAAATAGCATATATAGATATAAGAGAAAAAAAGTAGAGAAGACAATAGTTGCAAATTCGCATTCTCTTTCTGAAACAGTGCAGTATGCAAAAGATAAATACGAATTGACAGAAACTGCTCCCACTGATAGAGAATATATTGAACAAATAAAATGTCTAAAAGAGAGTTTGATTTTGCAGTATGAACCAGAACTTTTGGGTGAAATGAAGGATATTCCGGTACCGGATTTTTCTAATGAAGCATCCGCCAAAGAGTATTTGGGTAAAATAAAGACTCGAAGTGAAATGATTGCTGAAATGCCCGATAGTATAATTCCTATGGATTTTCATTTATATAAAATAAGAATCGATGATGATTTTCTTGAAATGGAGATAGATTACACTTGGAATATATTTGGAATGTCTTATTCAGGAAATAAGGCGGTAATGAAAAAATTTAAGAAAATATCCAGAGATTTATATAGTTATTATGGTGTTACTGAGGAAGATATTAAAAATAAGACAAAAAGATATTCGTCACTGGTAACGAACTTGAGTTCATAAATTCCGATTTTTGAAACTGAAAAATATTATATTCACTGTTGAAATAAAAGGTAGAGAATTAAGGAGAATTATATTGAGAACATACGAGAATAAAGATGAACTTAAGAACGAGATAAATAAAAGTTTTGCAAAATACATTTCTGAATTTGATATTATTCCGGAATCATTAAAAGATAAGAGAGTTGAGGGAGTTGACAGAACTCCAGCAGAAAATCTTGCTTACCAGGTTGGCTGGACAACTCTTGTTCTTAAATGGGAATCAGACGAAAGAAAGGGTCTTCATGTCAAGACTCCTTCGGATGATTTTAAGTGGAATCAGCTTGGCGAATTATACCAATGGTTCACAGATACATATGCGCATCTGTCGTTGCAGGAGTTGAAAGATATGCTGAAAGAGAATATTAATTCGATTTATGAAATGATTGACTCATTAAGCGACGAAGAGTTATTCGAGCCACATATGAGAAAGTGGGCCGATGAAGCAACCAAAACAGCGGTCTGGGAAGTATACAAGTTTATACATATTAACACGGTTGCTCCGTTCGGAACATTTAGAACTAAGATTAGAAAATGGAAAAAGATAGCACTATAACTTCAAGTTTTACGAAATAAAGAAATTGTAGGAGGAATATATATGGTTGGAAGAATTTATCACGTTGGATTAACGGTTTCTGACTTGGATCGCTCGATTGCTTTCTACAGAGACATCCTTGGACTTGAATTTCAAGGAGAAATTTTTATGGAAGGCGAAGAAACAGATAAAATGTTTCGTAGAGCAAATTGCAAAGCAAGAGTTGCTTATTTGAATGGCTCCAAGGCTATTGAGGCACCGCCAGTTGAGCTGATTCAGTTTGTAGATAGCAAAATCCATAAAGAGCAATCAGACTTGTTTACGACATCTATCTCAGAAGTATGCTTTTACACGGATGACATTGATTCTGTCTACAAAACCCTTATCGAAAATCATGTGGAGTGTTTGTCTGAACCGCAGCATTTTGATTTCAGGGCAGATGGATTTGGGGAAAGCAGAGCGTTTTATTTCAGAGACCCGGATGGAATCATTCTTGAGATGATGCAGCCTTTGTAAAAGGACAATAATCAGAATTTGGGAGGGAACTTAGATGGTATTCGAAAAAATTGATAGAAGTAGTTGGAAACGGAACGAGTATTTTGAAAATTACTTTACGAATATACCTTGCACATACAGTATGACTGTTAAATTGGATATTACACAAATAAAAAAGAAACGAATGAAATTATACCCTGCGATGCTGTATTATCTTGCAACGATTGTAAACCGTCATTCAGAGTTTAGAACGGCAATTAATCAGGAGGGTGAACTGGGAATATATGACGAGATGATACCCAGCTATACCATATTCCATGAGGACACAGAGACATTTTCCAACCTTTGGACACCATACATACCAGATTTTGAAGCATTTTCTATGGCGTATGCGAATGATATGCAACGGTATGGAAGCAATTATGGAATGATAGGAAAACCAGATGTACCCGAAAATGTTTTTAATGTATCGATGATACCATGGTCAACCTTCGATGGCTTTAATCTGAATTTGCAGAAAGGATATGATTATTTGATTCCTATTTTTACGATGGGGAAATATTACAGAGATGATGAAAAAATCATACTTCCTCTTGCCATCCAAGTGCATCATGCAGTGTGTGATGGATTTCATATCTGCCGGTTTGTCAATGAACTGCAAGAATTGATAAATAGTTAACTTCCAGTTGTGCGCCCAGCTAAGGGTGTGTAGTCAAGCCGGTGGGAATCCGGTTTATCCAAGGTTTAGCCAACCAGATAATAGCGAGTCTTGGGATGATGTCGGTAACGGCATTTGACAAGCGTAGACAGCAAGAAAGCAGGGTTGAATAGTGATTGAGCTTCGAAACGTTAACTTCAGTCGGTCGACGTCTTAACTGGTGCGGAAGACAATATCATGTAATACGATATGGCGAGTATTATGTGGCACTGCGGAGTCAGAGAACCAATCATGTTTTACATCGTGAATACACATCAACTGGGGAGAACCTGCCGTTTCTCGAAAAAGAGTATGAAGTCACAACTGAAAACGGAGGATTTCAAATGAATGGCAGGTAGTCGGACAATCTCATAGTACTGTAGAAATTGGGTAATGCCGATGGAGGGAAGGGGATTGCATAGTAAAGGTCTTACTGAGGACACATTATCCGTACTCAGGGACGGAGGAAATAATGGAAACGAAATTAGTAAGAATAGCTGAAATATCAGCAACAACAAAACATCCTATATTTACATCAGTGTACCATTTGATAAATGAAGATATGTTAAAGCAATGTCATAAGGAATTAGATGGGAGTAAAGCGGTCGGAATCGACAAGGTAACCAAAGATGAGTATGGGAAGAACCTTGACAGAAATATCAAGGATTTAGTACAAAGGCTGAAAAACAAATCCTTTAAGCCACTTCCATCGCTGAGGGTATACATTCCTAAAGCAAATGGAAAGAAAAGACCATTAGGGATAGCTTCTTATGAAGATAAGATTGTACAAATGGCAGTGAAGAAAATATTGGGTGCTATTTATGAGCCAAGATTCCTAAACTGTATGTATGGATTCAGACCGAACAGAGGTTGTCACGAAGCGATAAAAGAGGTATATCAACGGATAAGTTATGGGAAAATCAGCTATATCGTAGATGCTGACATCAAAGGGTTCTTTGACCATATCGACCATGAGTGGATGATGAAGTTTCTCGAATGGAACATACAGGATAAGAACTTACTGTGGCTGATACGTAAATATCTTAAAGCAGGAATAATGGAACAAGGTAAATTTGAACCAACAGAGGAAGGTTCGGCACAAGGCTCAGTAATGAGTCCGATGCTTGCGAATATATACATGCATCATGTGCTGACGCTGTGGTTCAAACTTGTAGTGAAGAAGGAAATGCAGGGAGAGTGTTTTCTTGTCAACTTTGCGGATGATTTTGTTGCAGGATTTCAATATAAGTCAGAAGCTGAAAGATAAAGAGTTAAAAGAACGAATGGAAAAGTTTGGTCTGGAACTTGAGAGTAGTAAAAGCAGACTGATTGAATTTGGAAGATTTGCAGAGCAGAATCGCAGGGCAAGAGGAGAACATAAACCGGAAACATTTGACTTTTTGGGATTTACTTTCTACTGTAGCAAAAACCGAAAAGGAGGTTTCGTACCAAAAGTACAGACTTCAAGAAAGAAGTTTGAGCAAAAGGTCAGAGCCTATAAGAATTGGATTTATGATAATCGGAATCGACCGATGCGAGAGATAATCAAGGAATTAAATGTGAAGCTAATCGGACACTATCGGTACTATGGTGTTACATGGAATTTCCGAAAGATAACAACATTTTTGCATAGAGTTCAGCAGTTTCTGTTTAAAGCCATGAATCGGAGAGGTTGTAGACGGGCATACACATGGAATGGATTTGTGGAAATGCTCAAGTATTATCCATTGGCAAAGCCTAAAACGTACTATTGCTTATATTAAAGTGAATGTTACTATGAGGAGCCGTATGCGGGAAAGCCGCACGTACGGATCTGTGAGGGGCTAAGATTGAGAGGTCTTAGTCTACTCGACTGTAGAATTCAAAAATTTAATATGAAATGTGAGATAGAGCGTATGGAAATAATCTATACGTTCTATTTTTTTTGCCTTTTTGAAAAAAGTGATTAAAAAACTATTGACATTTTGTTACTGGAAAGACAGCAAAAAGTATTTTAATCAGTTGTGGTGCCAGACTCGCACCCTTTGATATTGCGGAACTGCGGGAGCTTATGTCTTATGATGAGATGGAGCTGGATATGATCGGAGATCAAAGAACTGCATTGTTTATTGTAATTTCTGATACGGATGATACTTTTAACTTTGTGGTCGCTATGATGTACAGTCAGCTTTTCAATCTGTTATGTGACAGAGCCGATGATGTTCATCATGGAAGACTGCCCTATCATGTGAGAATCCTCTGTGACGAGTTCGCAAATATCGGTCAGATTCCGAAGTTCGATAAGCTGATCGCAACGATCCGAAGCAGAGAAATTTCTGCATCCATTATTTTACAGTCACAATCACAGCTCAAGACCATTTACAAGGATGCAGCGGAAACTATCACAGGCAACTGCGATACCATGCTGTTTCTTGGTGGAAAGGAAAGTACCACTCTGAAAGAAATTTCGGAGACACTTGGAAAGGAAACCATTGATTTATATAACACTTCTGATACAAGAGGACAGAGCAGGTCTTATGGTCTGAACTATCAGAAAACAGGAAAAGAATTGATGAGCCGGGATGAACTGGCAGTCATGGACGGTAACAAGTGTATTTTACAGCTTCGTGGTGTCCGTCCGTTTTACAGTGATAAATTTGACATTACAAAACATAAACGGTATAAGCAGTTATCCGATTATGATAAAAAGAATGAGTTCCATGTGGAAGAATACATGAAACATCAGATGGAAGTCCGGTTAGATCCGGAAGAACAGTTCGACCTTTATATGTATGAAGGCAGTGAACTGGAAGAACAATCAAATAGTGAAAATGAAGGCACAGAGCATGTAACGTAAAACATACATAGCTCTTTTTTTTCATGCCCTTTTGGGGAGGTAGCGATATGCACAAGCATGAAAGACCGCCCATCAGGGCGGAACCCTCCGAGTAGTAACCAGTAAAAAAATTCACAATGAAAAACAGGAGTTACGAAAGGAGAACATAGATTATGGCGATTTTTTACATCCGCAATTAATATTTTACAGACACTCGTTGTCGCAATCGGAGCAGGACTTGCAGTTTGGGGAGTTATCAATCTTCTGGAAGGTTATGGTAATGATAATCCGGGTGCGAAGTCACAGGGAATCAAGCAGCTTATGGCAGGTGGAGGTGTCGTTTTAATCGGTACACAGCTTGTACCATTACTGGCGAATTTATTTTAGCCGGGGCAGTAAGAAAGGAGAACACGCATGGATAAGATTTTTGAGTCCATAGAAGAATGGATGCGTAACCTCCTTACAGGCATGGTCAGCTCAAACCTGACGAACATGTTTACCGATGTGAATGAAAAAACCGGTGATATTGCAAGTCAGGTTGGGCAAACGCCCCAGGGATGGAATGGCAGTATATTTAGTCTGATTCAGAATCTGTCAGATTCTGTGATCGTGCCGATTGCCGGGATGATTATAACCTTTGTGCTGTGTTATGAGCTGATTTCCATGCTCACAGAGAAGAACAACATGCATGACATTGATACATGGATGTTCTTCAAATATTTTTTTAAAATGTGGGTTGCAGTCTGGTTCGTAAGTAATGCATTCACAATTACTATGGCAATTTTTGATGTGGGACAGAATGTAGTGAACCGGGCATCAGGAGTGATCAATCATCAGACAGCAATTAATATTGATTCGGTGGTCACTTCAATGGAAACGGCAATGGAATCAATGGAAGTAGGGGAACTAGTCATACTGGCACTGGAAACACTTCTGGCAAGCCTGTGTTTAAAGGTTATTTCCGTTTTTATAACGGTCATTCTTTATGGACGTATGATTGAGATTTACTTGTATTCGTCAATCGGTGCAATTCCGTTTGCAACAATGAGCAATCGGGAATGGGGACAGATTGGCAGCAATTACTTAAGAGGATTGTTCGCATTGGCATTCCAGGGATTTTTTATCATGGTGTGTGTGGGCATTTATTCCGTACTGGTTGCTAATATACAGGTATCAGATAACGTGCATACAGCATTGCTCAGTGTAATGGCTTATACGGTTGTACTTTGCTTCAGCCTTATGAAAACAGCCAATTTCTCAAAGAGTGTGTTTAACACACATTAAATATGAAAAAAGGAGATGATAGAAAATGGCTTTTGTATCAGTCCCCAAAGATCTGACGAAAGTTAAAAATAAGATTATTCTGAACCTCACAAAACGTCAGCTTATCTGTCTTGGCATTGCAGCGGCAGTAGGGCTTCCATTTTATTTCCTGGCAAGAGGATTGATTGGTTCAAGTAATGCGGCAACCGGAATGTGTTTGTTGATGCTTCCGGCATTTTTGTTTGCCATGTATGAGAAAGACGGACTTCCTTTAGAAAAAGTCCTGAAAAATATGATTACAGTAAAATTTATCCGTCCTCCGTTGCGAAAGTATGAGGTGGAAAATATGTATGAGAAAAGAAAAATTATAACAAAATCGAAGGGAGGTACAGTTCGTGGAAAGAAGAGAAAATGATAAATTGCTGCCAGAACATGCCAAAGATGCTTCTTATCCAGAGGACTGGTGGTTAGATGAAGCAGATTCTGCTGATGGTTTACCAGTGTTTGCCATGGATGAAGCAGAAGATTTTGTCAAGGACAGACAGCGTTTGAAGGGAGTACCTATGGTTACAGGGTATGAAGCACTGGAGCGACATCGGGGTATCCGCAGACCAAGACGTAAATTAAGCAGACGAGAGCAGCGAGCCTGGGAAAAAGCACAGAAGTATGAAGCAAAACTTCATAAGGCACACGAAAAAGAAGATAAAAAACGTGCAAAGCAGGAGGCAAAGCTGGCAGCTCGTGAAGAAAAAGCAGCAAAGAAACAGGCAAAAAAAGAGAATAAATATAAAAAGAAGACGAAACCAGCAGTGTCATCTTCTGTAAAATCCAATGGTAAAAAGGGAGCTGTAAAAAAAGTAAACAGGAATACGAGTGGTGGAAATAAAGAAAAGAAGATTACCGCACAACAGTCTATTCCATACAGAGAAATGGGAAAAGACGGTATCTGTCGTGTGGAAGATGGTTATTATTCCAAGACCATCCGTTTTTATGATATTAACTATCAGTTGGCACAGAACGAAGATAAAAATGCGATTTTTGAAAACTGGTGTGATTTCCTGAACTATTTTGACAGTACGATTCATTTCCAGTTGTCCTTTATCAATCATCACAGCAATATGGCAGAATATGAAGATGTGATTCGCATTAAGAAGCAGAATGACAGTTTTGATGATCTGCGTATGGAGTTTGCTCAGATGCTCAGAAACCAGTTGGCAAAGGGAAATAATGGTCTTGTCAGAACAAAGTATCTTACATTTGGAATCGAAGCAGACAATATCCGGGAAGCAAAACCGAAACTGGAGCGTATCGAAACGGATATTCTCAATAACTTTAAGGTATTAGGGTGTCTGCTTATCCGTTGAATGGCGTGGAGCGTTTGCAGATTATGTATGAAACGTTCAACCAGGACAATAAAGTTCCGTTTCGGTTCAGCTATGACGATGTGCTGCGTACCGGACTGAATACCAAGGACTATATCGCACCATCCAGTTTTGTGTTTAAGAACGGAAAAGATTTTCAGATGGGAGATACTATCGGGGCAGTATCCTACCTGCAGAATTTTGGCACCGGAGCTGACTGATAAAATGCTTGCGGAATTTCTGGAAATGGACTGCAATCTGCTTGTGAATCTTCACATCCAGTCCATCGACCAGATGAAAGCGATTAAGTTGGTAAAAGCAAAGGTTACAGATATTAACAGGATGAAAATTGAGGAGCAGAAAAAAGCAGTTCGTTCCGGATATGATATGGATATTATCCCGTCTGATTTGAATACTTACGGAGGGGAAGCAAAGAGGCTTCTGGAAGATTTGCAATCCAGGAATGAGAGAATGTTTCTTGTGACTGTGGTGTTTTTAAATACAGCAAAAAATAAACAGGAGCTGGAAAATGCGGTATTTCAGACGGCAGGTATTGCACAGAAATATAATTGTGCATTAAAGAGGCTTGATTATCAGCAGGAACCGGGACTTATGAGCAGTCTGCCACTTGGAAAAAACTGGATTCCTATTAAAAGAGCATTAACGACAACTTCAACAGCGATTTTTGTTCCGTTCACGACACAGGAATTATTTATGGGTGGAGAATCCATTTACTACGGTCTGAATGCCTTGTCTAACAACCTGATTATGGCTGACAGGAAGAAACTGAAAAACCCGAATGGCTTGATCGTGGGTACTCCGGGAGCTGGTAAGTCCTTTGCGGCAAAACGTGAAATTACCAATGTTTTTATCGTGACAAAGGACGATATTATTATCTGTGATCCAGAAGGCGAGTATTTTCCCATAGTCCGGGCATTCAATGGACAGGTTGTTCGTATTTCGCCAACTAGTCATGATTATATCAATCCGATGGATATTAACACCAATTATGCGGATGATGACGATCCGTTATCTCTGAAATCAGATTTTATTCTTTCACTTTGTGAACTGGTAGTAGGTGGGAAGAATGGCTTGGAGCCAGTAGAAAAGACGATTATTGACCGTTGTGTCCGCTTGGTATATCAGGACTATCTTGCAGATCCGGTTCCAGAGAAGATGCCGATACTGGAGGATTTATACAATCTGCTTCGCAAGCAGGAAGAACCAGAGGCACAGCGTCTGGCAACGGCACTGGAAATCTATGTTAATGGTTCTCTTAAAGTATTCAACCATCGCACGAATGTTGAGTTGAATAACCGTCTGGTATGTTTCGACATTAAAGACCTTGGTAAGCAACTTAAAAAACTTGGTATGCTGATTGTTCAGGATCAGGTCTGGAACAGGGTAACAGTCAATCGTGCTGCACATAAATCTACCAGATATTACATTGATGAGTTTCACTTGCTGCTGAAAGAAGAACAGACAGCAGCATATAGCGTGGAAATCTGGAAGAGGTTCCGTAAGTGGGGCGGTATTCCGACTGGTATCACACAGAATGTAAAAGACCTGCTTGCTTCAAGAGAAATCGAGAACATCTTTGAAAACTCTGATTTTATTCTGATGCTTAACCAGGCATCCGGGGACAGACAGATTCTTGCCAAACAGCTTAACATCTCTCCGCATCAGCTTTCCTATGTGACAAACAGTGGAGCAGGAGAAGGCTTGATTTTTTATGGAAATACAATTATTCCGTTTAAGGACAGATTTGATAATTCTCTTATGCTGTATGCGTTAATGTCATCGAAACCGGAAGATGTGGAAAAACGTGAAAAACTTGGCATCAAAGACAGGGACGATTAACAGGAGGAGTGGCAGAGTGAGGCGGTTTATAGCAGGAATATTGATGATTGTTTCGATTATTTTGCTTACTATCAGTATTTACTTTCTGATGGGAATGTTCATACAGGAAAGACAGGACAATCAGTTACAGCAAGAGTTGCAGGAACTTATGCAGGAGAAAGAGGACGAGCCGGGAGAAAATTCTTTCGGCGATTCTTTTATAGAAGTAGATGCTGGAATACTGGCATTGCATGAGGAAAATCCAGATTGTATTGGGTGGCTTACGATTGAGGGAACAAAGATAGACTACCCAGTTATGTACAGGCCCGGAGATAAGAATTATTATCTGCATCGGGATTTTAATGGGGACTACTCAGCAAATGGCTGTCTGTTTCTTGCTGAGGAATGTGTGCCGGGAGATTCAGACAACCTGATTATCTATGGGCATCATATGAACAGTGGGAAGATGTTTGCTGATCTTGAAAAATATAAAGACAAGGGATTTTATGAGGAGCATCCAACAATCCTGTTCCGTACCATATGGGGAAATGAACAGTATCAGATATTATCAGCATTTACAACACCGGTTTATACCGGAAATGACTTTAACTATTACAGTTTTATAAAAGCACAGAAAGGGGCAGATTATGAGTACTTTATTAGAAAAATTAAGCGAAAAGCAATCTATGAAACCGGAATCACAGCAGAATATGGGGACAAGCTGCTTACATTGTCCACATGCGAATATTCACAGCGGAATGGGCGTATGGTCGTGGTTGCAAAAAAAATTTCAGCAAAATGAAAGCCGAGAAAGAACCGGAAGAATTTGAATTTGGATGCGAAGATCTGACGAAGGACTGGTTTGATGAGATAAGTGATATGGAAGAACCGGAAGAGAAAATTAAGTGCGATGAAAATGATTTTTTTGATAATGAGCAGGACAGTGTAGAGCCGGATTTTAAACCAGATAAAGCAAGAACAGGAGGTATTTGGGACTGGGACAGCGAAGACTACTGGGCTTATGGGGGATAAAACCATATTAAGCACAGCAACTATTATTCCTATTGCTGCAATTTTAAAGATAAAACTAATATCCATTTATCCTCCTATATCAGCAAGATTGCTATTAAACAGCCTATTCCTAAGCCGAGAGCATATATTATTTTATAATGAGCAGTATAATATTGCTGATAATAATCTTTTAATATTCTAAATGTTTCGCAAAATTCGTTTGCCTCATTTATTTGAGTTTGAGAGTCATATTTTCCTATTGAATTTATGTAATCGTATATTTTTTCATTTTCTTCTCTTTTAAGAGGTGAAGATGAAATTATATTATTTAAATCAATATCCTTAAGCTTTTCACTGTTATTGAGTAAATCAAAAATTTTTTCTGTTCAGGATTAGTAGTTTTTAATAAACCATTACTTTTGAGCCTAAGAACACCTATCTTATCAATCAATAATCAATTTTAGCTTTTTTCATACTTACATATACTCGCTGAAAGGAGTATAGATATTCCTAATATCATTTAGAATTCCTGCCGTTTTCATTTTCGTCCTCCGTCAAATCAATAATGTCAAATCCTTCATCAATTCCGTGTAAAAAAACAATGTGCGAAAATTCACGAGTTGAGATAAGCTGAATAGCTATTTGATTTCTCATTAAATCATTAATTGATTTTAAATGGATAGATAAAATAAACGACGTACCGCTTGAAAAGCCGAATTTTATTGCCTCTACTTCATCCGAGTTTCCTATTTCATCGCAAACTATTAATTCAGGAGAAAGCGTTCTTACCGCCAATTCGATTCCCTTAGCCTTTTTTATACGAAGATATAACATCTGTATTAATTCCGATATCAAAGCCGGAAGAAAGTTCTTTCCTTTCATCAATAACGCTTAATTTTTTTATATTTTCCTGCATATCCGCTTGATAAAAGGCGTGCCATATCTCTTAATATTGTTGTTTTGCCGCTTGAAGGCGGACCTGCAATAATAACACTTGGTGTTGAATTTGCGAAAGAATATTTAAAATATTTTTTGAACAATCAACGACATTATGAGATATTCTTATGTTAAGACTGCTTATATTCTTAACGCTTGAAATTAAGTTGTTTTTATAAACAGCTTCACCTGCTATACCTATTCTTGAGCCGAATTTATCGGTTACGTATCCGTCAATCATTGTTTGCATATTTGTATGATACGAATTATTACAGAAACTATCGAGAATAAATATAAACTCATCATCGCTGATAAATCTGCAATCGTTCAAATAATGATTAATAAGCTTGTCATATTTACTGATAAAAAAAGGTTTATCAAG
>ENA-OQBL01001011-OQBL01001011.1-human-gut-metagenome-genome-assembly--contig:-NODE-1011-length-12175-cov-1.967048_pt1 | contig 12175 bp, 18 predicted proteins | sample MGYA00242747_ERZ504553 | MGnify/ENA primary metagenome ERZ504553 (study PRJEB26092, sample SAMD00036240) | human gut metagenome | host: Homo sapiens | study: EMG produced TPA metagenomics assembly of...
AATTCATCTGCCAGGACGTCAAGCTGCCGGCGCGCCGTGGATTTCCCATCTGCCGTATCCCCAAAGAGAAGTTGATCCACGGAGATGTGATAGCGGGACATGAGCTCTAAAAAAGATTTGGAGGCTCGGATGTCGCCCCTTGTTCTCAATATTGGCGAGATAGCTGGGGAGAAAGATACATCTCGTGCCCCCACTTTGTTGCGGGACTCATTTTTGCCACGTCCGTGCTGCTTTTATTGCTGCCCCATAAGGGCGAAAGTCAACTTTTTTGTACTGGTCTCTTTGCCATATTCATTCACCAAACTACATTTTACAGTTCACCTTTCTTTCTGGATATGTCTTTATAGTTCCCGTTATTAGCTAAAATAATTCATATTTTAGCTTTGATATTATACGGGTTTTCCGTATATAATTATACTGATAGAGTTTAGAGAAAGGGCGGATGAAGATGGAGTATATGTCCTGTCCCGAAGCAACGAAAAAGTGGGGCATTTCTGAAAGGCGGGTACAGCGGCTTTGAGAGGATGCCCGCATACCTGGCATTTCAAAAATCGGTTATATGTGGCTTATACCAAAGGCAGCAGATAAGCCAGTAGATAAACGACAAAAACAAACCAAAGGCGGCGAGAAATTGTAATATGAGTAAGGTGCTATTAGTAGAAGATAATACAAATACAGTAAAGAAAATTGTGCGTTATATTGACAATATATCTGCCGATCTTGAGGTACATTCTGTTTCCGAGGCCGGAGAAGCCTTGCAATATGCAAAAGCGAACGATGTTTCCCTTTTTTATCCTTGATATTCAGTTAGAGGACTATAAAGGAACCAGCTTAGCAAAGCAGCTCCGCGAATTGCCGGAATATAAATATACGCCGATTATTTTTGAAACGGCATTGGCAGGAGAAGAACTTTCAGCTTATCGAGATGTGAAGTGTTACAGTTTTCTTGTAAAGCCATTTGGCGAAGAAGAATTTGTAACGGCATTTCGTGACGCGTTGGGATTGTCTAAACAGATGAGCCAACAAGCAAAAACCATTCAGATTGAGCAAAAGCAATTTATCTTAGAATATGTTACACAGGATATTGCCTATATCGAAGCCTTTGGAAAAAAACTTGTGATCCATACCAGTAGCCGTCTGTCCGGCATCAAAGAAGATACGATTTCCGGGTACACTTTGTCTGGTTTATTGGCGTTGCTTGATGATCCAGCATTTGTTCAGTGCCATAAGAGTTATGTCGTGAACAAATCCCATATTGAGAAAATTGACAAATCCGAGCGGAAGATTTTTCTGAAAGGATTTACAGATACAATCCCCATCGGAAATAAATATCAGGCCGAATTATGGGGGTAAACATGAACTTTCTAATGAATCTGATACAGTTAGGATTGGATGTGGGAATACTGGCTCTCTGCTGTGAAGCCGTTTTCCGGCAAAAATCAGAAATAAAGGCAAAAGATTTTCTCATTTTTCCCATTCTTCTTGTTCTTTGTGTTGTACCGAGAGTGGATTTTTCTGTCGGAGCAAATATGACGGCATCTTTCCGCAGTGAAGGCTTTGAAATACTACCAGCAGACAATATTGTTGGATTGCTGTTTTTGATTTTTGCAGTATTGTTGTTGAGCAGTATTTTCTTCGGCTCCAAATCCAGCGGAACGGTTTTCTGCGGCACAATGGCGGCCTTCTCCATTTTCCTGTTCGTCAAATGCCTGTGCGCGGTTCTTTTTGCTGTCTGCGGAGCTACGGATATTTTACTCCTGTTGGGCAGCCGTATAGCGGCGTTGTGCCTTATAGTCGTACTGGAGTTCACGCCACTTTTCGGCTTGATCCATCAGCTCGTCCAAAGAAGCGATTTCACAGTTCTGATCGTATCTGCCAATATCTCTGTCCTTCTCATGGCAGTGCTTTCTATCCTCTCTTTTGATGTGGATAGAATTCTTTCCCATCTGTGGGTGATTATAATTCTGATCCTTGCGGTGTTGCTGCTGGACAGTATATTGCTGTTCCTACATCAGCGTCGGACGCAGGAGCAAAAGCGAATCCACATGATTGAGCAGTATGTGCCTATTGTAGAAGAATTGATCTCACAGGTTAGGGCAAGGCAGCATGAATTTAATAACCGGATGATGGCGATTGAAGCTGCCGTTGCCTCTGCTGATACTTTAGAAGAAGCCCGGAAAGAAGTAGCAGATCTTACAGGAAGTATTGGAATCAGTCTTAATGATCGGGAACTGCTCTCATGCGACAGCAAAATGATTGCCGGGATGCTGTTTGGAAAAATAAAGCAGGCAGAAGTGGCAAATCTTCACATAGAATTATCCTTACACGGTCTTTTCAAGAAAACCGTCACCCCGGAAACAGAATGGATCGAGGCCATTGGAATTTTATTGGACAATGCAATCGAGGCTTCACCGAAAGGAAGTACGGGTTTTTTTATCCAGTAAGAAACAGGGGGACTTTCTGGAGTTGACAGTTTCCAATCCGGCTCCGCCGCTGTCAAATACTGAATTTATGGCCTTGTTTGGAAAAGGTGTAACTACAAAGGCAAATCGGGACGGCCACGGCTTTGGCCTGTATAACATCCTACGCATGACGGAACGGTATCATGGAAAAATCCTGACCCGTAACGAATCCATTTTGAATGAAAATTTATGTTGTCTTTGGCGTACTCATGCCATAAAAAGGGTATGAACGAGGGTTTTAAGGGAACGAAATTTATCTTGTTCCCTTAAAACCCTCTCTTGTTTCCGGGCTATTGAAGCGCCTAAAAGAGTTCGATATACTGGAAAAAAGCAAAGAAAGGGATGAATGAATATGATAGGCCTTGTGAGAAATGAGTGGAAAAAACGTTTTTCCTGCCGGTGCTATTGACAACAGTTCTTCTGGCAATCGCCATGAGTGTGTTGTCCTGCACAATTTATCAAAACTATACACTACACTACGATTTAGAGGCATGGGAAGTTGGAACAGAGCTGTTTTCTCTGCTTTATCCGCTGTTTGTTGTGGTGCCGCTATGCTGGAATTTGTATTACGAGCGCAAAAACAACTTCCTGCTCTATGTCATGCCGCGAGTGAAAATTAAGAAGTACCTGACTGCCAAATGGATTGCGTATGCACTGGGAACCCTTTGTATTATTGTAATCCCTTATATACTATCGGCGGTGTTTGCCTCTATGTAAAAACGCCCGTGGTTCCTTTTCGTTGAAAATCCGTTTCGCCATGTATTTGAAAACGCGTTTATAAAGACCCCGCTGTTATATGCAGTTGTCCTGTCCCTTTGGAGAGGCATCGTCAGCCTTTTTGTAATGACCTTCGGTTTTGTCCTCGCTTTATACTGCAAGAACATTTTTGTGATCCTTACCGGGCCGTTTATGTATTCCATTTTAGAAAACTTCGTTCTGGCGATTCTCCGCTTGGAGAGACTGCGGCTGGTCGTAGCTTTTGATCCCACAACAGTCGATCCAAAGGTCGTATCGATCTCCTCTTTCCTCTTTGGCCCAATCGTTTTAAGCATTGTGATTGGCCTGACAGCGTTTCTCCTTTCTAAGAAAAATGCTATCGTAACCATTTAGGAGTCCGTTATGATTGCGCTTATCAGAAAAATCTCCGTTTGTGGGGATATGGAAAGTCGCTTGTCCCTATTTGCCGGATGTATACGTTTTTTTCCATCAGCGGGAGGTTAAACGGAGGTATTGCATACGAGCGGCACATCTTGTCGGCGGTATCAGACCATTACTATCTGACCTATTTTGTGCTGCCGATTGTACTGTTAAGCTGCTTTTCCTTTATTGATGACGACGGAGAGCCAGTAATCTTACGGTTTCAAAGTTACCATTCTTATTTTCTGAAAAAATTGGATTGGGGTCGGTTTGATTGCAGTCATTCTGACGGCTGTTCAAACTGGGGCAATTCTTCTGTCTGGTATAGGATTACCTTTAGGCAACGAATGGAACCTTGCTGCGGGTGCAACGGAAGCCGAGTTATTTTCCACTCTGGAACAGCTTTTTGCCAGTCCCTTGCAGGCGTTTGTCTGTTTTACCCTCTATCAGCTTATTGGAAGTTGGCTCATATTTGGAATCTGTATGTGGATTGGACATTTCACTGGGAGAAAGTGGACGATTCGAATTGTAATCGTTCTTTATGTCCTCTCGGCTGTGTGGATCAAGCTTCCGGCAATTCAAAATATTCCGCTGACGAGTTTTAATCATTTGCTGATTTTACACCACAATTTGGGCGTGCCCCATCGTTTAGAGATAACTGCCTTTACTTTGCTGCTCATTGTTTTGATAATTGCCTTATTATCTATTCGGTTTGCGTTGGGCGGGGAACAGTTGCCGCATATACCGTTTGTCCCACCGTGGTATAGCTGGCTACTATTTCCATGCGCTCATGATCCCTCGTAATCTGCTGATTCTTTTAGGTGTTGTGTTGGGAGTTTCGATTTACAAAGGCTTAGGCAATGGCACCGCCCTATCAGGATTGGAATGGATTTATGCCCTGTTTGCAGGACATGGAACCGGATATTTTCAAGTTTTACCTTTTCTTGAACTGCTGATTACCGGCGGTGTGCCCCTTTACCTGCTTGCCGCTTTTGTGGAGCAAACAGTGAACGGGCAATCTATATTTGTTTCTGTGCGCTCGAAGGGCCGCAGGCATTTGATGAAGAGCATTTTATTGGTCAGCATAAAGTTTCTCATGGTATATGCAATCTTTTGGCTTATGGCTGGCCTTATAGGGGCATCCCTATTCAGCACTGGATTAACAATCGTTTCTTTCAGATTCCTGCTCTATGCGGTTTTGATGAAGTGCCTTGATATATTGGCGCAATATCTGATTATGCTCGGCATCTACATTGCCACAAGACAGGTTACAATCGGTTTCCTTGTGTTAGTGGCGGGAAATCTGCTCTGTGTCCTTCCGGGGAATTGGGTAGCTTATTCGCCTTTTGGCCTTTCCAGCCTGACAAGAATTTCTGTTGTGGAACCGGGAATTGGAATTTCCGCTGTGTCCGCCTTTGGGATAGAGGCCGCTATTTTAACGCTGATGATTGCAGGAATCCTTATGTGTGGCTACAAGAAAATATTGAATTAGGAGGACAGAATATGAGTTCATATATTGAAGTGAAAAATGTATCAAAAGTTTTGGTGGCAAGGCAATTCTTCAAGACGTTTCACTGTCCATAGAACAGGGAACAGCTGTTGGTTTGGTTGGCGCTAACGGCAGCGGAAAGTCGGTGCTGTTCAAGATTTTGATGCGGTTTCGAGAAGCCTGATCGGGCAGTGTTTATGTGCGCGGAAAACAGCTTGGTAAAATGGCCGCGACTTCCCCGAAAGTTTGGGAGTATTTATCAATTCCCCCGGGTTTATTGGCATTTACAGTGGTTTTCAAAATCTGAAATTTCTTGCGGACATTCAAGGGAAAATTGGAGAAAAAGAAATCCGACAGGCCATGGGCAAAGTGGGGCTTGACCCTGATAATAAAACGAAAGTAGACAATTATTCTCTTGGTATGAAGCAGAAACTGGGGATTGCACAGGCAATTATGGAGGGGCAGGATATTCTGATTTTGGATGAGCCTTTTAACGCATTGGACTACAAAACCTATGAGGATGTAAAGGCCATCATCCGTATGCTGAAAGCGGAAGGCAAGACCATTTTTTCTGACTTCACACCATTTCAAAGACATTGAACAGCTATGCGATCAGGTGTACTCGATTGAAGATTGCAGACTAATTCCGATTACGGAGGAAATTGCTGCCCGCTATAGAGAGATGGAATAACCCGTTAAAAGCAATAAGAAAGGTAGCTGCCGGACGGCGGCAAAGAAAAAAAGTCGTCGTCCAGCAGTCCTATCAACACGCCTATAAGAAACGGCGGCTTTGAATTTCAGAGCCGCCGTTTCTTTGCGCTTGCACAAACCAATGACGACCTACAGGGACACGGTAGCCAATAGGAGGTAATATTGCCGTGTTCATTTTTGCCTTCAACAATCTGCCTAATATTTTACGGTCAAAAAAAGCTCATATCCTCCATGGGGGTATTCTGGGCATGAGTATGAACATAAAAATCATGTAAATAGATTTTATAATTCCTCTGCGCCTGTCTGCGTTTTGCAGGCAGGCGCTTTTTGCTGTTTATGTGAGCCTTCTCCATGTAGGGAAGCCTTTCATAAAAACTTTCTTCCCTCTGCGGTTGCCAAAATCGCAAGCCTTAGCGGATTTAAAATGCCATACTTCTCAATGCTTTCCTGCAGAAGAAACATTTCCTTATCATCTTTCACCTGAAACGGATGCTCTTTGAATGGTCGAAGACGCTCAATCTCAATTTCTATGATTCTTTCTTCGTTTTCTCCTGATTGTCTGTTTGGCTCAGTCATCTTGACTCCTTTCCTCCAGGATTCAGGAACTAAAAAATGCCTGCCTGGAACTTTTATAGATAGTAAAGTTCCAAACAGACATTGCTGTTTGACCATTAGCTGTAGCTAATAGAATTGAATACTGTTTCAGCTAATTCATGTTTGCAAGTTTGGGAGAGATTGTTTCTTTTCCCGCCTTTTCTCTGATTTACATCCCCGAATAAGGGGTGACAACGGAGCGGAACCCAAATGTTAGCTGGACTTCTTAAAACCCATGTTTGCAAACCGGTAATTTTGATTAGCTGTCAGCTAACAAAAATCGGATTGCGTTAGCTGGAAATTGATCATTTTGAATGGAAAATCATGTCACGAACGTGATTAGAAAATAACAAAAGCGTTCGTTGTCAGCTAATCCAGCTAACATTTTCGAACGCTTTGAAGCCCGTCGCCAAGAGGATTTGAACCTCCGACCCCTCGCTTAGGAGCAACTTTTATGCAGGTTCAGACTAGTCCAACAGAGACAACCTATTCATTTATAAGTCCAGTAAAAAAGCGCCTTCCCGGACTATTTCTGTTCATATAAGATCATTGAAAATTATTCCGGATTTTTACATTTTCTGAGAAAATGATTGTACGCTTCTAATATAAAGCGCCAACTCCATCTATAATTTTTCAAATCATAAAATCCAACTATCCTGCCCATTTAAAAGCGGGAAATGAAATGTGTGATACACTATTTTCTTTGTCAGATTTCTTCTAAATTATACATCAGATACCGCCATTTACGCAAGATGCTTTGACCACTATTTTACCTCTTTTTTCTCACATGCTCTGTATTTGATCTCATAAATAAACCGGCAGAGATTTTGCTCTCCAACCGGTCTACTTTTTATCCTAATTATGTTCCCCTTGCATTGATTTTTGCTAATGATGTCATCGCAATCACATGCCATTTTCCGGATTGCTGAGAACTTTTGCAAGTAACTCTGCGTCCACTCCTTCTGGAACTTCCATCATCGTCCTCTTTTCTGTATCATGGATCTGCGGCGGATTCAGATTCTTCCTGTTATAAAAGGAATCTTCCAACAGTGTCGCATTGCGCCGTCTGTCTTCATCTATGATATGCGAATATACTTCTGTAACCATATCTGCCTGTGCATGACCAGAATCTCCTTGTACCGCCTTTATATCACCGCCGTTCAGCTTAAGCTTATAGGTAACACTCATATGCCGGAAATCTGTGAAACACAATCTGTGGTAAATCATGTTGTTTGATCAGCTTATTCAGGGAATCTCTGATATACGCACCGCCCCTTGGAAGTCCATATTCAGTAGCAAGGATAAGGCCATAGTCCTGGTATTCTTCCTGCAAAATATCCTTTATCTCCTCCTGCTGTGCTTTCCATGCAATCAGTTCTTCAGCTACGCTCCTTGGTAAAAACACTTTCCGCACGCTGCTTTCTGTTTTTGGTGTTTTCATAATGCGTACCGTCTTATTCGTTTTCCGCTCCTCTGGAAATATGACGATCACATCTTTCTGGTCTAATTCCTCTAACGCTTTTTTGCTGACTCTCTGTACTTCCTTATTTACATAAAGATACGCCCGGTTTTCTTTGATCGCTTCTTCTGATATATCTACGCAGTCCCAGGTAAGCCCCAGTAGTTCTCCTATTCGAAGAGAACCGGCAAAGGCAAGGTTCATACACAATTTCAGGCACTCATTTTCACACACATCCAGAGCATATGCAAAGGTCTCTGCATCCCATATTACCCGTTTCTCTGATTTATGCTTTGGTACCGTCGCTTTAAATGCTGGATTCTTCTCCATGATATCCCACTTCACAGCCTGATTAAAACAACTCTTCAGCAGCTTATGTACATCACGGATTACACTGGTAGATACGAACTCGCTTCTGACATTTCCGTTCAAGTCTGGAACGGATGGCGTCTTTGTCAGAGTCTTATAGTAAATCTCCAGAAATCTGGTATTGATATCCGTCAGTGGAGTTTTCCCAATGATAGGCAATATATAATTCTTCAGCAATGACATATTCCCGTCATAGGTAGACAATGCCCACCTGTCTTTTCCATACAGTTCTACATACTCATTTATCAGATCCTCCAACGTCTTACAGTTCGATACGATAATACCGCCTTTTTTTTCTTTCAGTTCGATTTCTGCTTTTCTTATTTTAGCTTCGTTCTTCGTATCATACGTTTCCCATTTCTGTTTCCGTTTTCCCTCTATATCTTTACAGTAATATACAACACAATATTTGTTATTTTTCTTCTGTATCGAAGCCATGCTATACCACCCCCTTTTCCTTCCGCTTCAATAACCACTGTCTAAACGCTTCTCTTGGAATACGAATAATCTTTCCTGATTTTCCGAATCGGTATTTTTCCTGTTGTATACCCAAAAAGCGATAGTTGCAGGCTCCACTCCTGCCAGTTCTGCCGCTTCCGGCACTGTCAGATACTCCAGACGCTTTTTTCTCCTGGCTGTGATCTGCTTCTGCAAGGCATCTTCGCTTATAATTCTCATATTCCCGTTTTTCTTCCAGTTCCAATTCTTCATATTCAAAATTAAACAGCTCATAGGTATCCTGTGCCTGCAAGAATCGCTCAAAGCTCTCCCTTGTCACCCTTCTCCGTCCGGCAATTACAATGACGTCCAGCAATGGGGCATACTTTTTTTACTGCTCAGGATTCCATATACGGTACTTCGTGGAACGTCAAGCAGCCGGGCCATTTCCGGCATACTTAGACTGGCTGCCTCTGCAGCTGCATCTTTCTTACGATCTTCCTGTGTACGGTATCTGGACTGGCTGTGATACCAGTCCCAGAAAGCATCCGTCGGCACTCGCATTCTTTCATTCACTGCAATTGTCTCAATATTGTTTTTCTTCAATATCTCATATACCGTTGCGTTGTCCGTCCCCAGCATTTCCTGTATTTCTTTTGGGAATAAGATCTGAGCCTCAACTCTTTTCCCGGTGCTTCCCCATTGACTTTGTGATACCAGTCCTGATTGGCATACCACTTTTCAAAACTGGCAATTTCAACCCTCATCTTTCCAAGCAATGTTTCTGTCCGAAAATAGTTTTTATGAACCAGCCAGTAACGATCTGTCTTCTTTAATCCCAACATATCCCCATCTCATGGACACTCATCCACTTTCGGGGTTTTGCCGGTGATCCAACTCTTTGTATCACTGCCATGTTTCACGCTCCTCCCATTCATTTTTCTTAAATCATATCTCACAATTCGCAAAAAATTTAGGATGTCACAGAAGCATTTCCCTTATCCAGCCACTCGTCAAAACTCTTCTTGGAAATACGGTATCCACCGCCTTCTAACTGAATCCAACGGAACTCATTTTGTCTCAACAATTTATAGACCGTTGATCTGCTTACATCCAGCATTTCCTGTAAATCTTTCACCGTATAACATCTTTTTTCTGCCATATTTTCACTCTCTTTCTATCTGTTTTGATTTTATTTCTAAATACAAAACTCGTGAAAAAGTTAAGAGTGCCGTTCCCACTCTTTAACCCATTTCATACATTTTCCGCATTTTCTTTAAGATTGCGCTGACCTTCTGAGACATCCGAACCTTTGAAATTCCCAGTATTTTCGCCAGTTCTACCTGCTTCATGCCCTCAAAGTAGATGGATTTGATAATAAACTGCTCATGTTCTGACAGCTTTGCGATATTCTGATGCAGTTCTGCTGATTCAGCCTGCAGAATTACCAGATCTTCTACGCTCCGCTGTCCCTCATCTGGTAAGTCCTGCACTCCAATTCCATCTGTATTCTCACTGAAAACACAATCCAACAGCTCCGTCCACTTTGTTTTCTTGTCATGGTTTCCGGATCTTCTGGCTGCCACTTTTTACTTCTGTAAACTTCATTACGGTAAGCGGAAAGCATTGCCTTGGCTACCTCTCTGGTTATTTCATAAAATTTCCCATCAACTTTTGCATAAAATTTGTCATTGAATTTATATGGATGCTCTACATACATCGTCCGTTCCTCCTGAATTTGAAATCTGTTTCGTGTTCCAAATTCAAGAGCGGAGGGGACCGGCTCCTTCTGATGCCTCTGATCATGCGTACTGATTTCCTTTCAGGCCACCAGATCAGGCAGACCTGTGGCTTATTGGCCGGAAATCAAAATTTCAGGGCAACTAAAAAAAGCCCCTCCGAGGTGCTAACCCGAAAGAGCTTTTCTAATAATCATATGAAGTTTTCCTGCTGTTCTTTTATTTCCAGCATAATCAGTATAACAGTTCAAAGTATCAGGGGTATCTCAAATACCTACCGTAAAGTATCACTAATTCCTCTAAAAGTATCATCATTTGATACTTTTTAAATTGGCATAAAAATACACCGGAACTTACCAGCCCGATGTATGATCTTCCTATTTATTTAATGTGCCATGATCTTTCTCATGTTGAGCAATTGCCTGACGAATCAGATACAGCACTTCTCCATTGATAGAACGCCCCTCAAATTCAGCAAGACTTTTCAGTTTTCCGTGCGTCTCAGAATCAATCCGAAGACCAAGATGTTTATCTTTTTCCATATGGCTTCCTCTCCATTTGATAAGTACAAAATAAGTTCATAATACAAGTCCCGTCTTCCGTCGTAGTACTATGAAAGTTCCGACGTTTTCAATTCTTCCAATGCATTTCAGATTGCTCAAATATCTTAAAAGGCTTGATTTTACTGGAAAATTTAATGTCCTTACAGGGCATTTTTTTATTGAAAATTTTTTTCGGTATGTTGTATAATAATAGTACTACATAGTACTCTATCAGGAGGGGCATATGGCATACTATTTACGGCAGGATAAAAAGAAAAAAGGGCTCTATCTCCAGATGTATGAAAGTTTCTGGGATAAAGAAAAAAAGCAGCCCCGTTCAAGAAATATTGAAAGCTTTGGTTACGTCTCAGAGCTTATCTCCGATGAGATCCCAGACCCTGTTTCTTATTACCAAAAATACGTGGCGGAAAAAAACAGGGAACACGCGGCCTCGGTTGCCGATGAAACCCGTCCCCGGGTCTTTGCCACACAGCTTGAAAAAAACATTGGTTACTTCCTTGTCGATTCTCTTCTTTCAGAACTGAACGTAAAAGAGACCGTCGATATCCTTGCGTTACAAAAACGGTTCCAGTTTAACCTTTATGATATGATTGCACAGCTGATCTATGCACGGATCCTTTATCCCTGTTCAAAATCCAAAACAGTATCTACGGTCTTCCCGCGTCTTTACCATAGCGTTCCTATTTCCGAGGATCAGGTTTATGATGGCTGTGCTTTCATCGGGGAATCCTATAAAAAAGTATATTGAACTGTTCAACCACTGCTATGAAGAGCATTACAGGCGGGATTTCAGCAGTGTTTTTTTTGGACTGCACTAACTACTATTTTTGAAATTGACCTCCCAAAGGAAGATAAACAAAAGGGGCCTTCCAAAGAAAACAGGCATGAACCGATCATTGGCCAGGCACTGCTTCTGGATGCAGACCTGGTTCCGCTTGCCATGCAGATGTATCCCGGAAATGAGTCAGAGAACCGTACATCCGAAAAATCATACAGGAAATGAAGGAGCGTTATAAAGTTACCGGGAAAACCGTACAGGTTGCAGATAAAGGGTTAAACTGTGCAAGGAACATTTATGCTGCTGTCATAGAAGCCAGGGACGGATACATTTTTTCCAAAATCTGTCCATGGAAAAGGACTGAGTGAAAAATGAAAAATCAATGGCTGCTTCTTGAAAATGATGCCAATGTCTATACGGATTACCGGGATAAAAA
>ENA-OQBL01001012-OQBL01001012.1-human-gut-metagenome-genome-assembly--contig:-NODE-1012-length-12170-cov-3.275513_pt1 | contig 12170 bp, 18 predicted proteins | sample MGYA00242747_ERZ504553 | MGnify/ENA primary metagenome ERZ504553 (study PRJEB26092, sample SAMD00036240) | human gut metagenome | host: Homo sapiens | study: EMG produced TPA metagenomics assembly of...
AATTGATGCTTTGAAGACATTCCAGGATTAAAAAAGGCGAAAAAGGATAACGGACGAATGGTTCGGAGGATTGGCATTTGTCAAAAAATGTGATATCATAGTAATTAAGTAGGAGATGAACCGGGAGAAGAGACCCGGATGAAAGGTGAAGTACTATGAAGATATCAACAAAGGGCAGATATGCACTGAGAATTATGATTGATCTGGCAGAGAATGCAAATGGGGAATATATTCGTCTGAAAGACATATCGGCAAGACAGGGAATTACATTAAAATATATGGAACAGATTATGCCGATGCTGACAAAGGCCGGATATGTAAGAAGTTATCGTGGCAATAACGGTGGTTATATGCTGGCGAAAGAGCCGGAAGAATATACAGCCGGAGATATTATCCGTACAACGGAAGGAAGCCTTGCGCCGATTGCGTGTCTGGATGACGTGCCGAATCGCTGCGAGAGACAGGATCAGTGTTCCACACTTGAGTTCTGGGAAGGACTTAAGAAAGTAATCGACCAGTATGTGGATAGTGTGACACTTGCAGATTTGGTAAATAATCATGAAGAGAAGTGCGGCAAGCTGGATCTGTAAATGTAAATGAATAAAAAACAAGAAAATGTACAGCAGGCAAAAGTCTGCTGTATTTTTTATTTTATAGGAAAGTTCGATTTTGGGCGAACCATTGAACGAAAATAGCCCGCACAGAGGCGGGCACACAGATAGAACGACACCGATTTAGAAGATGTAAAAACCTTCTACACCAGCCTCGTCATCAAACAGATTATCTTCATTTAAGAAATAATCCATATCCAGAAGATCATCTTCGCTCATGTTGCGAATGTCCATAGATGTCATTCCTTCAGGTGGATTATTTATATTTTTTTGCGTAATTCCTCAATGTTAGATTTCATGGTAATGTTCCTCCTTTAGAGGATTATAACACAGATAATCGAAAAAGAATTATGCAGAAGAACGCTTTCCACGAGATTTGGACATGGATTTCTCGTAAAGTTCTTGGAGGGATACGCGTTGGTGGTTGTAATAGAGTTCTAAAAATTCCATTTGATAGTTGCATTCAGGGTATTTCAAAGGGTCGTAACCAAAGGAAGAAAGGATAGCAGTTCGCCATTGGTTGAAACTTCGATAGATGCGACGGCATCTTTATTAAATTCAAACACATCTTCCTTTCTTCGGTTACCTTGTGTAATAACCGGATTTAATTTTGCTATCAGTTCATAACCACCTTTTTTTGCCGCCTCGATATTTGTCTTTTCAGAATAAGCCATATCTCCAATGACTGATTCAATCTGTATCCCAGCAGCTTTACTTTTTTGTACAAGTTTTGGCAGTTCTTTGCCATCTATTTTTTCGCCGCTGGTGATTGTGGCAGCTGTGATGATCCGTTCTTCTGTCATTGCTATGTGTGTTTTATATCCCCAAAATGAAGTATCGGCTGTCTTATGACCAGTTTTTGCATCTTCATCCTTTGAAGTTTCTAAATGTTCCATGTCATCAGTGACAGATTCTTCTAGTAGATTTTAATTTTTCCTGCACTTTTGGATAACTGCAAATTTCTTCATTTCCTTTTATAACATCAATAAGCTGTTTACAGTATTTTAGTTCTTTTTCTAAAGAATCATCTGTGTTTTTATCAGGAAATTTTTCTTTCATTGTTTCATCAATTTCATAGATGCTACGGCGCAGTTTTTTTGATTGTTCCTGGAGTACTTGACGGGGGAGTCTTTTGATTGTATTTTGATTTTGTATGCGTTGCATCCATAATAATGTATTTTGACTTAATAATTCCTTTTTCTAATGTTAACTGAACTGTTTTGGCAATCAGCATATCCAAAAGATTCATATCCTTTAAACGTAACTTCCGAAATTTTGTCAATGAACTTGGATTTATAACTTCATCTTCTGGAGCCATGTCCAAAAAATTATTTAAAAGACATATCGTATTTAGAACGTTCAACCAGATCAATATCTGATAAATCGTAAATTGATTTCAAAAGAAGATATTTAAATATTCGGATAGGTGGAACTGCATTTCCTCCGTTATCCAGACAATAATTAGCAAGCAATGCATCATAAATAAAGCTAAAATCAACCAATTCTTTTATCTGCCGGAGAAGATTATCTTTTGGGATTATTAATTCATATATTTCCATGTAGAGATTTAGCACCAATTTCTGCTGTTGTTCGATTATAAAAACACCGCCTATATTTGATAGATACATTGTACCAAATATAGAACGGTATAATCTACTTTTTCAGTGCCATCGAACGAGGGGCAGGGGAGTTGAATAGGCGTAGACTATTTTTGTTGACTATTGTGCAAAGAAAAAGTTTGTACGTTTGATATTCTTTAATTCATCTGAAGAAATGTGAAGAGCATTTTTCAATTCATCATTAAGCGGTAGCGGATTTTCGCTGGCAATCACTTTCATGGCGATACTCTGATAAAAGTACGTAATCGTGGAAATCAGACCGACAACGTGCATGGAATTAATGCCGATTGACGGAAGACGCAACGTCAGAATGTCAAAAGGCGGCTTTGTATTTACAAGGATAAAAACCGTACATGTATCGCTGTAGGTAATATCGCCTTCGTAAATATAATTCGCTTCGTAGTAGTTGGATATGTCATCGACATCGTAATACATCGTAGCAGTTAATGACAAATTCTTATTTTCCAGAACTGCCTTCTGCAAGCAGTTCTTTTCTCCGTTAAACCAATAAAGATAAAGTTTGTCAGAAAAATAATTCTGGTACCTTGCAATTTCGGCTGCGCTTTTATCGGTTGAAGTTATGGGGAGCAGAGAGGCTATGTCGATATTCAGAATCTGACAAATGTCTACCAGAGTGTCAATACTTATGAGAACCTCTCCTTTTTCGTATTTGGAAATCGTGGCAACGCTTTTGTTCAATTTTTTGGAGAGATCACTTAAGGTCATGTGTTTGGTCCGGCGTCTTGCCCGAAGCTTTTTGCCAAGTGTTGTGTAAAAATCGCAAGAATCCATATTATCCCTCCTTGATGTTTTTTGATAATGTTAGTTGATAAAAACTAAAAAGTATAAAAAGATTCTAACATATTCTGATAAAAAATGCTACTAGGCAAAATTTTTGTTAGTTTTGAAAGGTAAATTTATTTCAATTTTTCTTCAGGTAATAATATTCATAAAGCTGCTTTATGAAATCTGCTATCTGCTCCATCAGATAATGGTTCTTTTGTGCCTGTTCATTCCAGCTGCATGCATGCTCTATATTCCCCCGCCAATGCTTCTGCCGGTTGAATCCCTGATTTTCTATCTTCCATCTGTTTCTTCCCGCATTTACTATTTTTCTGGCATTGTTTTTTGTGATTGTAATGTCTGCAATCCATGCAAACTCTGTTGTTTCTTTTTTTTCATCTGGTTTAATCTTCTTTTCTGTATAATATGTCAGATTTACATCTGTATTCTGAAACATAATCTGATTCTGATATTCTATTTCTGAACCTATCTTTTCTTTTTCCGGCAATGACTGATATTCTTTGGCTATGGATGATGCACTTCCCTTTTTATAACGGATGATATAATTCCAGCTGTTATCTGTGCAGGTCTGTATAACTTTCTGACTGACATACAACCCATCTGCCGTTATAATGATCGGAAGTCTCGGAAACTGTTTCTTAATCTTTTCTGCAACTCTGATAAATGCTTTACTTTCACAGTCCTGTTTTATTTTTTTTTTCCACTCTGATTGATATATTCCTCAGAATTCTGGATCGCTTCAGATGCTATACTGCATACAAGGTTATTCCCCAGATAAAGTTTTGCTTCGAGCACGCTTCTGTGATACTTCGTAAATTCATCTGCTTCTCCACGGTTATAGCAGCGACTCAGGTAATATTCATTCTTTTTCTGATATCCCTCATCCAGTTCTGTGGCGTCAATAATGATCTGCCACCTTTTCAACACCCTGGCATCATCAAATGTTTTTCTACGGATCATAGAATAAGCAATATCTTTCTGTATTTTTTTCCCAGTTCCTCTGGGTTCAGTCTTGCCAAAAATTTCATTCTCTATAACACCATGAGGAAGATACTCCTTCTTTTCTTCACTCATGAATGAGTAGAGATTTTCTACAACTGCATCATCATTAAATTTCAGTGTCATTTCCTGCATACTTGAAATTCCGCTTATGCATTTGTAGTACATGGTTCCAAGCATAACCCTCACTGGATATTCAATATAACTTTGATTTCGCGGATCATTCACCTCAGCAAATTTGGCAAATAACTCTGGGTAATATTTATTTTGAATCTTATTGTATTCAACAACTGGATTCTTTTCCGGTCTTCTTTTGGCTCTTTCCTGTTCTCTGTTCATTTTTCTTCCTTTGCGACAAAGTTTTTCTTTTATTTTACTCCATCGTAAAGGAAGATGCTTTAAATTCAATAAATTTAATGCGAATTATTTTTATCTATTTTCATACAATTTTTGTAATATGAAAAAAATGTATGAAAATAGATAAAAAATAGGAAAGTAATAGACAGATGCTGCGGTTTCTAAATAGAATTTTCGTATAATGAAAATAATAGTAAAAATTATTGTCGAATGAAGAAACTAGATAAATTTGTGAATAGATTATCAATGTGCAATAATTATTAATGAAAAGAGTACTCATAAAACGTTATAAAGCTGAATGGAGGCGAGGAGATTATGTCTAAGGAAGCAAAAGTAGGATACAAGAAGAATATAGGAACCATTCTTTTGTTATCTTTTGCCGGCTCAATTATTTATGGATTGCCATATTTTCGATCATATTACTATGATACGTATCAGGCAATGTATCACTTGACTAATACGCAGATGGGACTTTTAGGAAGTGCTTACGGCGTGTTGGGTGTATTTTCTTATATTATCGGTGGAGTATTGGCCGATAAAATCAAAGCGAAAAAACTGCTTATTTTTTCGATGATTGCAACTGGTTTGGGTGGATTGCTTCATTTGTTTGTTAATAATTTCTATGCATTGGTAGTGATCTATGGATTATGGGGTGTTACATCTCTTTTGACTTTCTGGCCTGCGCTTATGAAGATTGTCAGAATCCAGGCAACTGAGGAGGAACAAAGCCGTGCTTATGGAACCTTTGAAGGTGGGCGAGGTGTATTCAATGCGGCACATCTTGCAGTGGCAACAGCGATTTTTTGGGAATTTTTCAGAGAAAGGCAATGCCGACTCTCGGAATTAAAGGAATTATCTGGTTCTATTCGTTGGCACCGTTGATTGTAGGTATTATCTTTATTTTCCTGTTGAAGGAGCCTGAGACCGTTAAAGAAGACGGAACTTCAAGCACTGTTTCATTTAAAGATATTATCAGAGTGTTAAAGATGCCGGTTATGTGGTTGATTATTATCATGATGTACACAAGTTATACTTTTAATATGTCATCATATTATTTTACTCCTTATGCAAGTAATATCATCGGAGTTACAGCCGTGATCGCAGCAATCTTAACGGTTATGTCTCAGTACATCCGTCCGTTTGCGGCAACACTTGGTGGATTTTCCGGAGATAAATTCGGAAGAAGCCATACAATGATTGTTGGTTATATTTTGATGATCGCCGGTGTGGTTATCATGGACGTTACAGGCAAAATGGCTTCGGATAGCAGAATGATATTGGTTGTGGCGGCTTGTGTGCTGGTATATGCAGGTATGTTTATAAACTTTGGTCTGTACTTCTCGTTTATTTCAGAAGGTGGTATTCCGGTGGAATTAGGAGGAGTTGCAATTGGTATGGCGTCCACATTTGGATATTTGCCGGAAGTTTTGAGTTATACAATCGCAGGTAAATTGTTAGATACTTATCCGGGATATCAGGGATATCACCTGAATTTCCTGTATATGATCGCGATGGGCGTGATTGGATTAATCGTTGCGATTATCTGGACAAAAAAGTATGGAAAGAAAAAAGCAGATGCTACAGAAGCATAATAAAAAAGGAAGGAGGGTTAAATTATGGCTAAAGTAGAATCAACAGTAAAAATGAGTAATGGCGCGAGATGAATTTCCTTACGAGTGGGATGTGATCGAGAACGAATGGATTACAATGTCTGATGGCTGCCGCCTTTCGGCGCGTGTTTGGCATCCTAAGACAGATAAACCGGTTCCTACAATATTTGAGACACAGCCGTATCGTAAGAGAGATGGAATGCGTGGAAGAGATGAACCGATGTATGGTTTCTTTGCAGGTATGGGATATAACGTAGTTCGCGTAGATATGCGTGGAGCAGGAGAGTCTGACCAGTGTTTCTATGATGAATACCTGAAACAGGAACAGGATGATGCGGTAGAATGCATCGAATGGATTGCCGAGCAGCCATGGTGTGACGGAAATGTCGGAATGATGGGAAAATCATGGAGTGGGTTTAACTCATTGCAGGTTGCGGCAAGACAGCCAAAAGGATTAAGAGCGATCATCTGTGTAGGATTTGTTGATGACAGATATACACAGGATATTCATTATAAAGGTGGATGCCTGTTGAATGATAACTTCTGGTGGGGCAATATTATGCTGGCATACATGTGCCGCGCGATTGATTCGGAGATCAAACCGGATACATGGAAAGAAGAGTCTGTTAAACGTTTGGAGGAAATGCCACTTTGGCCGGCTAACTGGATGGAACATCAGACAAGAGATGATTACTGGAAACACGGCTCTGTAAGTGTGAATTATGACGATATTAAAGTTCCTGTATTTGCACTGGATGGATGGGCTGATTCTTATACAAACAGTGTATTAACTTTGATGGAAGGATTAAGTGTTCCGAGAAAAGCACTGATCGGACCTTGGGCACATGTATTTGCTCATGACGGAATGCCTCAGCCGGCAATTGATTTCCTTGGTGAAGCTACAAAATGGTGGGATAAATGGCTGAAAGGTGTTGATAACGACACATTAGACTGCCCGATGGTACAGGTGTGGTTGGAAGACAGCATGGAACCAGAAACTGTACATCCGCTTAGTGATGGACGCTGGGTTGCATTGGACGGATGGCCGTCAAAAGATGTTGCTATGAAAACACTTTCTATGACATACGGACATCTTCAGGATGAAGCAAATACAAAGAAAGAAATCGTAGATCTTTGCACACTTCCAAATCACGGACTCCTGGCAAATGAGTGGATGGGAGCAGGTGTTCTCGGGGAGTCTCCGGCAGACATGAGAGTAGATGATGGAATGGCAATGGTATTTGATTCGGATATATTAGAGGAAGAAGTAGAGATTCTTGGATATCCGGAATTTGAGGTAGAGTTTACCTGCGATAAGCCAAATGCATTTATGTATGCTCAGCTGAGTGATATCCATCCGGATGGAGCTTCAACAAGAGTTTCTTATGGACTTATGAATCTGACGCATTTAGAGGGGCATGATAAGGTGGTATACCTTGAAGAAGGTAAGACATATAAAGCAAAAGTACAGTTGGATGTGTGTGGACATAACTTCCCGAAAGGACACAGAATCAGACTTTCTATTGCAAACTCATTCTGGCCAATGATCTGGCCATCACCGGAGCTTGCAACATTAAAACTGGATCTGTCTACTGCTAAATTTGCATTACCGATGTTCTCAGGAAAAGATGCGGAAGGTCCGAATATGGAAGCCAGATGTGCGCCGCTTACTCCGATGACAACATTATCACCTGGTCGTGTAGACCGTACAATTGAGTATGATCTGCTCACGGATTCATGGACATCTATTACAAACGGTGTTGGTGGAGTGTTTGGAGAGGGTATCTATCGCTTTGATGATATTGGAACGGTAGTAGAACATAACCTCAAGAGAGAACTGACGATGAGCAACAAAGATCCGTTGTCAGCCAAATATACTATTACGCAGAAGATGAAGAACGGCCGTGATGGATGGCTGACAGATTGTGATATCGTTGTTACTCAGACTGCTGATAAAGATAACTTCTATATTACCGGACACATGGATGCATCAATTAATGATGAACATGTATTCCACAGAGATTATGACTACAAAGTAAAGAGAAATGGAATTTAAAAAGGGGCGAGGCGATTGAAAGAAAAAAGTATTACATTCTGGGAACTTGTGCTTATGAATGTATCTGCCCTTTATGGAATCCGCTGGATTGCAAAATCAACCTCAGACAGTTTTGGCCTGGGGTTGGGAGCAATCCCGATGTGGATCATATTTATGCTGATATTCTTTGTGCCGCAGGCGCTGATGTGTGCGGAACTGGCAACAGCATATCCTACAGATGGAGGTCTGAATGACTGGGTTAAAATTGCATTCGGAACAAATATGGATTTTAGTATCCTGGATGCATTGGACGGCACTTATTTTCTGGTATGCATCTTTTCTGACATTTTTCTCAATCAATTTTACTTACATGATTGGGAAACCAGAACTTGCAGATAACAAAATATTAGTATTGATTATGTCGTTGGTTGTTTTCTGGGCGTTGTCGTTTGCGAGTATGCGTGGTATGAAATTTGGAAAATACTTTACCAGTGTAGGTGCGCTGGGTTCGGTGGTACCGACGGTGTGTCTGATTGGTATGGCAATTCTGGCAGTGGTAGTGTTCAAAAAGGCACCAAGTGCATCTGAGTATACGATAGCAACATTGACCCCTAAGCTAAATATGAATTCGCTGGTTGCAATTTCGGGAATTACATTTGCGTATACAGGAGCTGAATTTACAGCAAACTTCGCTTCTGAAATGAAAAATCCTCAGAAAGATTATCCAAGAGCAATCATGATTGCTGCCGGAACAATCTGCGTATTATATGTGATTGGTTCGGTATGTATGACAATGCTGATGCCGACGTCAGAAATCTTTGCGTATACAGGGACTTTGGATGCATTAGTAATTGCCTGCAATCTCCTGGAAGTTCCTCAATTTTTTGTTCAGATCGTAGCATTTGGAATTACTTTGTCGATATTTGGAGCGGTAGTGCTGTATATTGCGCAACCGACAAAGATGTTGTTTGGATATTCTGAACCGGGAATCTTTCCGGAGAAGATTACGAAGAAAAATGAGCATGACATTCCGGAGAAGGCGATTTTATTTCAGGCGATACTTGTTTTCTCTGCTGCTTGCAGGCGTGGCAGTTTTCCCGGCAGTTGAAACGATTTACAATGTATTAATTACTATGACCGCGTTGACATCGTTGTTTCCGTATGTTCTTTTGTTTGCGGCATATATTAAAATTAAACGGAAAAAGGTTGATAAACCTGGGTTGTATCAGATGACAAAAAATAAAAAGTGGGGATGCTTTCTTGGGTATATGGAATTGGTAATCTGCGTGATTGCGATTGTGTGCTCGGCACTTCCAGTTATGACAACTTTTAAAGAAAATGTAGTCTATGAAGTTGAAATGATAGGCGGAGGTTTATTAGTTATCGTGTCTGGATTGTGGTTGTGGAAACGTTCGGGCTTGAAAAATAAGACATTTGAAATAGAATGATTTTAATTAAAGAGAAGGCTAAAAAGGATCTTTTGAAAACGTTGGGTTTCAAAAGGTCTTTTTTATGCAAAATTGGCATGCACAAAAACATAAAAACTGGCTGTTTAAAAAATACCAGATGAGCGTATGATAGGACTCAAAGAAAATTCACAGAAAACAGATAGGAAAGGTACAGGAATTATGAAAGAGAACAGATATGAATTAAATAAGCAGCTGGCACAGATGTTAAAAGGCGGAGTTATCATGGATGTAACAACTCCGGAACAGGCAAAGATCGCAGAGGAAGCAGGTGCATGTGCAGTCATGGCACTGGAAAGAATCCCGGCAGATATCCGTGCAGCAGGCGGCGTATCCCGCATGAGTGATCCAAAGATGATCCGCGGCATTCAGGAAGCGGTATCCATTCCGGTTATGGCAAAATGCAGAATCGGACATTTTGTAGAAGCGCAGATCCTGGAAGCAATCGAGATTGATTATATCGATGAAAGCGAAGTACTTTCACCGGCCGATGACATTTACCACATTAATAAAAAAGAGTTCAAAGTACCATTTGTATGTGGTGCAAGAGATCTCGGCGAGGCACTCCGCCGTATCGCAGAGGGTGCATCCATGATCCGTACAAAAGGCGAGCCGGGAACCGGAGATGTTGTACAGGCAGTACGTCATATGAGAGCCATGAATGCGGAGATCCGCCGCATCCAGAACTTAAGAGCAGACGAATTATTCGAAGCAGCAAAACAGTTACAGGTTCCGGTTGATCTTGTGGAATATGTTCATGAAAATGGAAAGCTTCCGGTCGTAAACTTTGCAGCAGGCGGAGTTGCGACACCGGCAGATGCGGCACTGATGATGCAGCTTGGAGCAGAAGGTGTATTCGTAGGGTCCGGAATCTTCAAATCAGGAAATCCGGCAAAACGTGCGGCAGCAATCGTAAAGGCAGTTGCTAACTTCACAGATGCAAAGCTGATTGCAGAGTTATCTGAAGACTTAGGCGAAGCAATGGTTGGTATCAATGAACAGGAAATTGAACTTTTAATGGCTGAAAGAGGCAAATAGTGTGAAAAATAACGCTGATGCGCCATTTTTCACACAGTTGTTTGTTTCTGAGCGAAAGCAAACAACATTGATGGCAGATGAGAAATCGCCTGCGCGAATTTCTCATCGCCGCTTCGCGACAAAGTCGCTCAGAAATGAGGAGTAGTATGAAAATCGGAATTCTTGCAGTACAGGGGGCATTTGCAGAACATGAGCAGATGCTGGAACAATTAGGTGCAGAATATATAGAATTAAGAAAAGGGTGAGGACGTCCGTCAGTCTTATGACGGACTGATTCTTCCGGGCGGAGAAAGTACCGTACAGGGAAAACTGATGCGGGAACTGGATATGTTTGATACCATACAGAGTCAGATAAAAAAGCGGTATGCCGGTGCTTGCAACGTGTGCCGGGCGATTCTTTAGCACAGCAGTTAAGCAATGATGCGGCAACACATCTTGCCACGCTTCCGGCGGTTGTGCGCCGCAACGCTTACGGAAGACAGCTCGGCAGTTTTTCCGTTGACGAACAGATTGAAGGAATCGGTACGTTTCCGATGCGCTTTATCCGCGCACCGTATATTGAAAAAGTATTGGACGATACAAAGGTACTTGCAAAAGTGGACGGTAATATCGTAATGGTGGAAAATAAAAACCCAGCTTGCAATGTCATTCCACCCGGAACTGACATCAGATACGCGGATTCATGAATGTTTTGAAAAAACTTTAGCAAAGATGTCAAAAAATTAACAAAAGTCTAGGCATATTTTCTTTTTTGGTATAATCATATAAAGAGTAGTGGGTAAACCCCCGGCATCATATGGATTAACTGTTAGAAAAGTATGGAGGGCAAAGGTATGAGGAAATGGGTTTACAAATTTCATGAAGGCAATGCAGACATGCGGGAGCTTCTCGGTGGAAAGGGTGCGAATCTTGCAGAGATGACCAATCTCGGTATGCCGATTCCACAGGGGTTTACCATAACGACGGAAGCATGCACGGATTATTATGCAAATGAGGAGCAAATCCGCGAAGAAATCCAGACACAGATTTTTGAAGCGGTGGGCTGGCTGGAGCAGGTAAACGGAAAGAAGTTCGGGGACAATGCCAATCCGTTGTTAGTATCTGTCCGTTCCGGCGCAAGGGCATCCATGCCGGGCATGATGGATACCATTTTAAATCTGGGACTGAATGATGAAGCAGTGGAAGGATTTGCAGAAAAGACCGGCAATCCGCGCTTTGCATATGATTCGTACAGAAGATTTATCCAGATGTTTTCCGATGTTGTCATGGAAGTGCCGAAGTCTTACTTTGAAAAGATTATTGACGAGGTCAAGACAGACAAAAAAATCAAGTATGATACGGAACTGACGGCAGAGGATTTAAAGAACTGATTGCGCGGTTTAAACAGGTTTACCGTGAAGCAATGGATGGAAAAGAATTTCCACAGAATCCACAGGAGCAGTTAATGGAAGCCGTTAAAGCGGTATTTCGTTCATGGAATACGCCGCGTGCCATTACTTACCGCAGAATGAATGACATTCCGGGGGACTGGGGAACGGCAGTCAATGTCCAGACCATGGTATTCGGCAATAAAGGTGCAACTTCGGGAACGGGTGTTGCATTTACAAGAAATCCGTCAACCGGTGCAAAGG
>ENA-OQBL01001013-OQBL01001013.1-human-gut-metagenome-genome-assembly--contig:-NODE-1013-length-12165-cov-4.723957_pt1 | contig 12165 bp, 10 predicted proteins | sample MGYA00242747_ERZ504553 | MGnify/ENA primary metagenome ERZ504553 (study PRJEB26092, sample SAMD00036240) | human gut metagenome | host: Homo sapiens | study: EMG produced TPA metagenomics assembly of...
CATTGGAGCACTACTGGAATCGGGAGAGCTATCCTTAACCGAGATTTTGGGCAGCCATTATTCTCCATCCAGCAACGGAGCCCTCTCCAAGCACCGCCCACCCGAACACGAATCCGAAGATTCACAAGATACCGGCAATCATCTTCCTAACAACACTGAAACGGACAATTCTATTCCGTTTGATATAGGTGACAAAAGATACGATACTCTGTGCAATTTCGACCGGCTAAACGCTCTTGGGAAAGAAGTCACCATAAAACTTCTGCTTACCATAAGGGCCCATCAGTTTGATGGGGATCTGCGGCGTCAATTCATCTTCCTGCTGAAGCATTCCAATAATAAGGCCGTCTATCAGTTGAATCAGGCTCTTGCGAATCTTGTCTTTATAGACAGTTTCAACGATCAATACGCCACCCCCAGTTCCATCGAACTCCTCAAACTTTTAGACCAAGACATCGACTGATCTTACACCTCCGTTACTCTCTCCGCAGAGCAATGGGGGTATTTTTATGCCCATCTATCAAAAAATGCAGCCCCACCACCCGGCGGAACTGCTCCTATTCACACGATCTTCTATTCTTTTACAGGTTCATCAAGGGCTGGTCTGGGTGCCCCGGTCCACGATGTCCTTATCCTTGATGCCCAACAGATACCGCTGGGTAATCATGATATTGACGTGCCCCATCAGGCGAGAGACACTGTACAGGTCCAGGCCGTTCTTCAGCTGCATTTGAGCGAAGGTATGGCGGCAGGTGTGGGGGCTGACCCGTACCGAGGAGGAGACTCCCACTTCCTCTGCAGCGTGCTTCAACATCCGAGCAACTGCCTCATCCGTGAGGGGCTTGCCTGTTTTGCTGAGGAAAAGGTTTCTGTGGCAGGTGGGGCATTCTTTCCGGTAGCCATCCCGGAGCGCACAGTATTTGATGAGCTGCTTGGACAATGCCGGAGATTTCGGTACCACACGCTCCTTGCCGCCCTTGCCATGCTTCACCAGAATGTAATCCGGTTTGATGTCCTCGGGCTCCATCAGGATCATCTCATTACAGCGCATCCCTGTGTCAAACAGCAGCATGATGATGGTCTTGTTCCGCACCTCCAGAAAGTCCTTGCCGTCGTAGAACTGGATCATCCGCTTCATTTCTGCTGCGGTAAAGGTATCAATGATGGTCCGGGGCTGCCGCAGTGGCTTCACCTTTTTAGCCGGGTTATCTCGCTCCTCCAAATAGCCCTCCTCCACCAGATAATTGAACCAGGTGCGCCAGACCTTCAGCAAGTCGTTGATGTACCGGGGCGTATTGCCTGCATCCTGCTTTTCCTTCATCAGGTCCCGAAGGTGCCGTGGGCGCACATCCTCCAGTTCCGTAATTTGCTTCCGTTCCAGAAATTCCAGCAAGAACCGGGTAGATGCCCGATAATTCCGCAGAGACCCCTTTGCCAGGTGGCGGCATTCACAGTCATACAAAAATTCGTCCCGAAGCTCTTTCAAACACATAAAAAAACACCCTTCCTTTTGCGGCGGACCACAAAAAGAAGGGCGAAAAATTCCTAGATATGGTTGTCGTACCTAGTCAGGCTTGTTCGTAGTTGAGCAAGACAAACTCCGGCAGACAAATCAGGCGATTTTTAACGGCAGAACGTCATTAGCAGTTCTCAGCGAAGTACTTAATGGTACGAACCATCTGAGAAGTGTAAGAGTTCTCGTTGTCGTACCAAGACACGACCTGAACCTGGTAGGTGTCGTCGTCGATCTTAGCGACCATGGTCTGGGTAGCGTCGAACAGAGAGCCGTAACGCATGCCGATGACATCGGAAGAAACGATCTGATCCTCGTTGTAGCCGAAGGACTCAGAAGTAGCAGCCTTCATGGCAGCGTTGATGGACTCAACGGTAACGTCCTTACCCTTGACAACGGCAACCAAGATGGTGGTAGAACCGGTGGGAACAGGCACACGCTGAGCAGAGCCGATCAGCTTGCCGTTCAGCTCGGGGATGACCAGGCCGATAGCCTTAGCAGCGCCGGTGGTGTTGGGAACGATGTTCTGAGCACCAGCACGAGCACGGCGCAGATCGCCCTTGCGCTGAGGACCATCCAGGATCATCTGGTCGCCGGTGTAAGCATGAACGGTGGTCATGATGCCGGAGACGATGGGGTAGGTCTTGTTCAGGGTGTTAGCCATGGGAGCCAGGCAGTTGGTGGTGCAGGAAGCAGCGGAGATGACCTGATCCTCAGCGGTCAGGGTCTTCTCGTTGACGGAGTAGACGATGGTCTTCAGATCCTTGCCGGCAGGAGCAGAGATAACGACCTTCTTTGCGCCAGCCTGGATGTGAGCCATGCTCTTCTCCTTGCTGGTGTAGAAGCCGGTGCACTCCAGAACGACATCAACGTTCAGTTCGCCCCAGGGAGCGTCCTTTGCGTCCTTAACAGCGTAGATCTTGATCTCCTTGCCGTCAACAATGATGGAGTCCTCGGTAGCCTCGACGGTGTGCTTGCCCTCGCCGATCTTGCCGCAGAAAGAACCCTGAGCAGTATCGTACTTCAGCAGGTGAGCCAGCATCTTGGGGCTGGTCAGGTCGTTGATTGCGACGACCTCGTAACCCTCAGCATCAAACATCTGACGGAAAGCCAGACGACCAATACGACCGAAACCATTGATAGCAACTCTAACAGCCATGTTAATAGTACCTCCTAATTATTTTACCCATAATCGGATAAATCACGGTATCTTTATTTTAGACCAAAACGCAGAAAGTTTCAAGTGTCTGCCAAAAAATTAACAAGACATTCACTGCATTTTTTGCTTTTGTACGATTTTAATTCCTTTCATTCCCCGCTTTTCGGCAATTGCGCCAACAGAGTGCCAACATTTTTGTCAGCTCTCCCCGTTCAAGCAGACTGTAACGCACGCTCCGCCAATGCCGCCCACGCAGCAAAGGCCCAGTCCGGCAAAGATCTCCGGCCAGACAGCCGGTGCGGCCCAGCTCAGGCCGCTCATCAAAACCAGTACATAGGGCAGCTGCCAGCACAGGCAAAGTGCAAATGCGGCAAGCCCGGCTGCGCACAGTGTTTTGCCATTGCCCGGCTGCGGGACATGCAGCGCCCGGGCCAGCGCTGTCAAAAACACCAGTGCCGCAAGCGCCTGCCACACCGCCGCTGTAGGGGTCACGCGGTGCCAGCTGGAGCTGTTCTCCATAAAGCGCAGCAGCACGTTCCAGTAGAACAGCAGACTGCCCGCCACGGCCAGATACAGCCCGCCAAAGGGCTTTTTCCACTCGTTGGGGCTGAGCCAGCAGCGGCCCATGGTGCTGAGCCACGCGGAGCACAGGCATTCCAGAATGCACCGCACAAAGCCGCCCAGACCGGAAGCTGCGCCCAGCGCGATCTGTGCACCCGCTGCGGCCAGAAAACATACTGCACCGACAAAAGCCAGAATGCCGGCCAGCGGCCTGCGGCTACGCACCGCTTCCGAGCGGGAAGGCTGTGTACGGCCCACAAGCACTGCAGCCAGCACCACGATACCCAGTGCCAGATAGCGCCACCACACCGAGCCGACCACGCACAGACCGGTGACGGCATCGGTGCCAAAGGCAAGGTCTGCCGCGCGCAGCACGCCCAGCAGAATGCTCAGGATAAAAACGAACAAAACAGAAGGATTCATCAGCGTTCCTCGATCGGCTTATATTTCTGGCGCACGCCCAGATACTTGTAAGCGGGACGAATGATACGGTTGGCGAATACCACCTCTTCCACGCGGTGTGCACACCAGCCGGGCACACGGGCAATGGCGAACAGCGGGGTGTAGATATCCTCAGAGATGCCCAGCATGTTGTAGATCAGGCCGCTGAACAGGTCCACGTTGGCGCACACCGGCTTGGTGCTGCCCTTTTCCTCGGCAAAGATGCCGGGGGCCAGCCGTTCGATGCTGCACAGCATATTATACTCTTCCTCAAAGCCTTTGTCGTAGGCCAGATGGCGGGCGCGCTGCTTCAGGATCACCTCACGAGGGTCGCTGATGGTGTACACCGCGTGGCCCATGCCGTAGATCAGGCCGGAGCCATCGCCCGCCTGCTTGCGCAGGATGCGGCGCAGATACTCGCGCACCTCATCGTCGTCCTCGGGGTTTTCCACATGCTTGAGGATATCCTTCAGCTGACGGTTCACCATCAGGTTAGCACCGCCGTGCTTGGGGCCCTTCAGTGCACCGATGGCCGCCGCGATTGCGGAGTAGGTATCGGTGCCGGAGGAGGATAGCACACGGGCGGTAAAGGTGGAGCAGTTGCCGCCGCCGTGGTCGGCGTGCACCAGCAGGCACATATCCAGCAGCTTCGCTTCCTCGTGGGTGAACTTCTGATCCGGACGGTAGGTGCTGAGGATGTGCTCTGCCGTGCTCTGGCCGGGCTTGGGCAGGTGGAAGAACATGCTCTGCTTATCGTAGTAGCGGCGCTTCATCTGGTAAGCGTTCACCATCATGGTGGGCATGCTGGCGATCAGATTGATGCTCTGGCTCAGGATATTCTCCAGACTCAGATCCTCGGCGTGCTCATCATAAGAGTAAAGGCCCAGCACGCAGCGCTGCAGCTTATTCATGATATTGGGCGAGGGGGCGTTCATGGTGTCCATGAAGCCTTCCGGCAGGGCGCGGTGCTCTGCCAGGATCTCACAGAAATCGTCCAGCTGCTCCCGGTTGGGCAGACTGCCGAACAGCAGCAGCCAGATCACCTCTTCAAACACAAAGCGGTCATTGCGGTAGGCCTCGTCCACGATCTCGTTGATGTTCACACCGCGGTAGATCAGCTTGCCAGGAGTGGGGATCACATGGCCTTCCTGATCCTTTTTATAGCCCACAACGTCGCAGACGTTGGTCAGGCCGGCCAACACACCGGTGCCATCCGGGTTGCGCAGGCCGCGCTTGACCCCCAGACGTTCGCTCGTCTCCGGGTCGATGTAGTTGTTGGCAACATATTCCTCACACAAAGTCCGCATCGTGTTCGGGTCCAGCGTTGCCACCTCCGAATGTGCAAAATTCATAAGGGGAATTCTCCTTTCATCCTATTTATATACTTTCCCGCCCACCCTCAATGATGGGTATAATTCTATATTATCGCTTTTGACGAGTAAATTCAAGCATTAACTGCACCGTTCAGCGCTCAAGAAGTCGGTTTGGTGCTTTTTTGCACTTGCACCACAAAAGGCTTTTTCCCTGTTTCGCATCTTTTTTCAGGGTATATCCGGTATTCTGATTAAAAAAAACACCGCTGTCGGAGGGTTTGGGACTATGAAAAAGTTTTTTCTGCCAATCTTTGCGGTCCTGCTGGTGCTGGGCAGCATTCTGCCGCTGGCTGCCTACCGGGTCACACGTGCCGTGCTCAGCGGGGCAGAGCCCGCATCTTCTGCCGTATTTTCGCCTGCAGCATCTGCGCAGCCGCCAAATGCCGTGCCTTCTGCGGATGCCGAGACCTTTCTGGTGGAGGATCAGGCCACCGGACAGGTGCTGGAGCTTTCCCGTCAGGAATACGTTCTGGGTGCTGTCGCCGCCGAGATGCCGGTGAGCTGGCCGGACGAAGCGCTCAAGGCACAGGCCGTTGCCGCCCACAGCTATGCGCTCTACTGCCGGGACCACACCACCCTGCAAAGCGGCGCTTGGCTCACTGCCGACCCAGCCCGGCGGCAGGGCTGCCTGACCGAGCCGGTGCTGCGCAGCTACTGGGGCACCGCCTACGAGCAGAATTACGCCCGCCTCTCCGCCCTTGTGGACGAGGTCTTGGATGAGATACTTTATCATGAGAACGCTCCTGCCTGCGCCAGCTACTTTGCCATTTCCAATGGGCAGACCGAGGCCAGTGAAAATGTATGGGGTTCCGCCCTGCCCTACCTCATTTCAGTGGACAGCAGCACCGACCGTTCCGCTGACAACTACGAATACACCGTCACCTTTTCCGCAGAGCAGGTGCAGCAGGCCCTTGCAAGCCTTGGCATTTCTGCCGACCTCGCCGCGCCGGAGGGCTGGTTCGGCCCGGCAGCGCTGACCAGCGCCGGATACACAAAAACCGTCACGGTCTGCGGGCAGACCGTTTCCGGCACGACCCTGCGCCGGGCGCTGGGCCTGCGCAGCACATGCTTTACGGTACAGTACCAGAGCGGGAATTTCAGCTTTACCACCCGGGGTTACGGCCACGGCGTGGGCCTGAGCCAGTGGGGCACAAAGGCCATGGCGGAGCAGGGCAAAAGCTATGCCGATATTCTGGCACACTACTACCCCGGCACGCAGCTGCAAGGATGAAAAAGCGGCCCGCACCGCAAAGGCACAGACCGCTTTTCTATTCACTCTTTTTCTTATACCCGCACCATATCCGGGGTGATTTCGGCCAGAGAATGCGCACCGCACATCTGCATGGTGTCAGCCAGCTCACCGGCCAGCTTATCAATGTAGCACTTCACACCTTCCTCGCCGCCGCCATACACAGCCGTGACGAACGGGCGGCAGATCAGCACGCCGTCTGCACCCAGTGCCAGTGCCTTGAACACATCCACACCGGTGCGGATGCCGCCGTCCACCAGGATCTTCACGCCGGTGCCCTTGAGGGCTGCTGCGATCTCCGGCAGCACCTCGGCAGTGGCCGGGCACTGATCCAGCACGCGGCCGCCGTGGTTGGACACCACGATAGCAGCCGCGCCGGCTTCCTTTGCCTTCAGTGCGCCCTTAACGGTCATAACGCCCTTGACGATAAAGGGGCGCTCGGCCAGCTTGACGATCTCGGCAAGCTCTGCCACGCTCTTGCTGCCTGCGGGCGGAGTCATGTTCTTCAGGAAGGGCAGACCGGCTGCGTCCACATCCATGGCCACGGCAAAGCAGCCGCTGGCCTTGGCCTCGGCCATCTTTTCCTTAATGGTGTCAATGTTCCAGGGCTTGATGGTGGGCACGCCGCAGCCGTTTGCTGCGCCAATGGCCTTGGTGGCCATCTCCATAACGGTGGGGTTGGTGCCGTCGCCGGTAAAGGCAGCGATGCCGTTCTCTGCACAGGCGCGCACCAACACATCATTATAGGTCATATCGGTATAGGCTTCGGAGTAGTGCAGGTTCACAGCACCCACCGGGCCTGCAAAGAACGGGTACTTGAAGCTCTTGCCAAACAGCTCAATATGGGTGTCCGGGGTGCCGCCCTCGCACAGGGTGTCCATGTTCACACGGATCTCGGCCCACTTATTGTAATTGCGGATGGCGGTATCGCCCACGCCCTTGGCACCGGGGCCCGGGATCTGGCTTTTTGCAGGCCACGCCGTTGCACACCGGGCAGGCCTTGCAGTATTTTCCGATGCACTCGCGCGCATTAGCCAGCACTTCAGGATAAGTCATAATAAAATATCCTCCTTTTATTCCTTTTCTGCAGGGCAAACTCTCTCCGCAGCACTCTCTGCCCCCATCATAGCCGGTTTTCAGCCGTCGTCAAGGGTTTTGCACAGTTTTCAGTGCAAAGTTCGGAGGCCAGAAACGCAGGCACGTGCTTTTTGAAAAAATACAATTTTTTCAAAAAAATCCTTGACAAAAGTGCTTCTTTCAGGTATTATAGTGGAGCGCTGAGGGCCACGGCCCAAAACGCAGAACCGAATATGGAAAGATGGCTGAGTTGGTCTAAGGCGCACGACTGGAAATCGTGTAACGTGTCAAAAGCGTTCTGGGGTTCGAATCCCCATCTTTCCGCCAGAAATCCGAAACCTTACGGTTTCGGATTTTTTGTTTTTCCAGCGCTTCTCTGTTCCTCCTTGACTTTTGTCCGCTGTTCCGCTATGCTGAATAAAACATCTGAGGGAGGATTTTTTTATGGCATCTTCCAAACGAAAAAAGCACGGCGCGGGCTATGTGGTCCTGATCGCAGTGCTCATCCTTGTACTGCTTGCAGTCGTGGCCGCTGCAACCGGGTACAGTCTGGTAGCCCGCCGGGTGAAAGCGCTGCAGGCAGGCGCGGCCTTTACCTTTGATTATGAGATCACATCCACAGCCGATTCCCCTGCCCTTTACACCATCCTGCAAAAGACAGGCTCCACCAAGGGCACCGTCAACGGCCTGTATGCGCCGGACGCACTGCAGCTGAGCATCTCGGCCCCGGATGCCGTTATCCCGGCAGGCCCGCTCACCCGGGTGTATATCAGCAGCAGCGAGACTTTATACGATGTCGGGCAGCTGTACAAAAATATCCGCTCTTCCATCACCGGCAGCTACCCGCTGGCGAGCCTTCTGCTGCCGGACTGGAGCCTTGGCAGTTATATCTCGCAGGCCCAGCTGGCAAGCCTGCTGGGTGTGGACACCACAGCCACCAGCCTGCAGGACATGACCGAGTTTGAGCTGCCGCAGAAAAAGCTGCAGCGCGTACAGCCGGAAAACGCAAAGGACGGCTACCTTTATTTTCAGCTGGATACCGGTGATGCCAGCGCCAATGCACCGGTACTTGTTATCGGGCTGGAAAAGAGCAGGTTCTTTGCGGATGCCATCCCGGTGCACATCCTGCTCACCATCCCGGAACACGGGGTCAGCATCCAGCTCACTGGCACCGTGAGTGCCCAGACCGTGGTGCTCACTGCGCCCACATCCCGCATGAAGGACGAAGACATCCAGACGCTGGTGCAGATCCGCGATACCATCCAGAGCGTGCTGCAGTTCGTGCAGACCGCTGCCAACAGCGTACAGAACGCGGGCTGATCTTTCCGCAAACATCAAAAGCCAGAAACGGCAACAGTCGTTTCTGGCTTTTGTTCTGTCATTTTACCGGTCGAGGATGCGGCCATCGGTGGAGAAGGTGACTACATTCCACGGGATGAACTTGCCGCTGTTCTTCAGAGCAGTGATGGCAGCGTGCTCCAGCCCGCCGCAGCAGGGCACCTCCATGCGCAGCACGGTCACGCTCTTGATATCATTGCTGCGGATGATCTCGGTCAGCTTTTCGCTGTAATCCACAGCATCCAGCTTCGGGCAGCCGATGATGGTCACATGGCCCCTCATGAACTCCTCGTGGATATTGGCGTAGGCATAGGCGGTGCAGTCGGCGGCGATCAGCAGCTTGGCACCGTCAAAGTAGGGCGCGTTCACCGGCACCAGCTTGATCTGGCAAGGCCACTGTGCCAGCTGGGACTGCATGGGCACTGCGGCTGCGGCAGGTGCGGTCTGCTCACGGTGGAACTGTTTCATCATGCTGCCCGGGCAGCCATGGAACGCCGGTGCGGCGGGCTGTGCCTGCTGCTGGGCGGCAGCGGCCTTTTTCTGCTTGTTTTCCAGCACAGCCTGCTCGTCATAAGCGGCGGCTTCTCGCTCGGTAAAGGTGATGGCACCGGTGGGGCAGCCGGGCAGGCAGTCGCCAAAGCCGTCGCAGTAGTCGTCCCGCATCAGCTTGGCCTTGCCGTTCACAAGGCCGATGGCACCCTCGTGGCAGGCGGTGACGCAGGCACCGCAGCCGTTGCATTTTTCTTCGTCTATATGAATGATTTTCCGGATCATAGAAAAGCCTCCTTGTGTTTGTGCTTTGAGTATACTATAATCAGGGCAGACCTTCGGTTGTTATAACCACGAAAGTGAGGTTTTTTTATGAGACCCGTTGCATCCCCGCTGTTTCAGGGCCTGTCGGCAGAGGAGTGGGCTGCACTGGAGCAGTCCGGCTGCCTGCGCACGAAGAGCTACCCCCGGCACGCCGTCATTTTTCATGCCGGAGAGCAAGTGCATGCTCTGGGCGTGGTGCTGCGCGGCACCGTCCACATCGAAAATCTCGACCTGTGGGGCAGTAAGAGCATCCTGAGCAGCATTTCTGCCGGGCAGGCCTTTGCCGAGACCTACGCGCTGTGCGGCGACGTGATGATGGTGGACGCCGTGGCCGCCGAGGAATGCGAAGTGCTGTTCGTAAACATTTCCGCCTTTTCCGGCGGCGCACCCGGCACGGTGCACGAAAAGCTGCTGCGCAACCTGCTCACGGTGTCCATGCGCAAAAACCTGAGCCTTTCGCAGCGCATCTTCTGCACCACCCCCAAGACCGTGCGGGGCCGTCTGCTGACCTACTTTTCCGCACAGGCCGCCCGCAGCGGCAGTCTGCAGTTCGAGATCCCGTTCAACCGGCAGCAGCTGGCCGACTACCTCAATCTGGACCGCAGCGCCCTCTCCAAGGAGCTGTGCAAGATGCGGGATGAGGGCCTGCTGACCTTTGAAAAGAACCGCTTTGCCCTGAACGAACTGCCGGAGTGAATCTCCCGCAAACGCAAGAAGCACCCGCCGGGTCCCACGATCCGACGGGTGCTTCTGGTTTTTACGGATTCAGCCTTGCTCAATCCGCCTTTTTGGCAGAGGCCTTACGGGTGCACTTGGGCTTTTCGGCCGGGGCGGCAGCTTCTGCGGCGGCTTCTGCCTTGGGTGCAGCCTTCTTCCGGGCAGTGGTCTTGCGGGGAGCCTTGGCGGGCTTCTCTGCTGCTTCCGCCTTTGCGGCGGGCTCCGTCTTCGGCTCTTCTGCCTTTTCGGCAGCGGGCTGGGCGGTCACAGCCGGTTCCGCAGCGGCCTTTTGGGTGGTGCGGGGCTTGCGGGCGGCAGGCTTTTTGACCGGTGCCTTCTTCTCCTCTGCCGGGGCAACAGCCTCAGCGGCGGGTGCGGCTTCCACAGCAGGCTCGGCAGTCTTTTTAGCGGTGCGCTTTGCGCGGTCCTTCACCTCAGCGATGGTCCACAGCTGGTCGGCACCGGGCACCTCCTGCCAGATCTGCAGCACGGCACCTGCTTCGGCACCCATGCCCACGGTGTCCACGCACTTGCCGCCGGCCCAGGACGAGCGCAGGCGCACGGTGCCTTCCGGCGTGGGGCAGAGCTCCCACATCTGGGAGGTGCCGCCCACATCCTCCCACAGGTGCAGCCAGGTGCCGTTGGCGGTGCCGGTCATGGTCAGGTCCAGCAGCTTGCCGGATGCGCGGTTGCGGATGCGGTACACGCCCTCGCCCACCCGGACAAAGCTCCACTCCTGTTCGGGCTTGTGGTCATACTTGCCCAGACGAACGGTGCCGCCGTCCTTGCTTGCTTCCACGGCCTGGATCACATTGCCGGTGTGGGCGGCAATGGTATAAAAACGATCGGCTTCGATCACGGTCTGTGCTACGGTTTTCATGCTTCAGTTCCTCCATCTGTCACGATGCCGGGCAGGGTCTGCCAACATCTTCCTGCTTAAATGATACCACATATCGTGATTTTCTACAAGCAATTCGACCTTTCTTTAGCAAATCATACAGAATCGCCGGTTCTTTCGGCGTCATTTTTGCCCCTTCGCACCGGTTTGCGAGCCGTTTTTGCCACACGGTTCCCCTCTCGACTTTTTGGCCGTACTTGCGTTATACTATGATGTTGCTGATTTCCGCCGTCCGCTTTTGGCGGCGGCTTTCCCTGCTCCATCCCATTCAAGGAGGCTTTTTATGACAAGCGATGACCGCAGTGCGCTGCAGTTTCGCCGGATGACCGAGACGCCCATCCCGCAACTGGTCCTCAGCCTTGCTGCTCCCACCATTTTAAGTATGCTGATCACCAGCATCTACAATCTGGCCGACACCTTTTTTGTGGGCCAGATCTCCACCAGTGCGTCCGGTGCCGTGGGCGTTGTTTCCAGCCTGATGGCCATCATCCAGGCGCTGGGCTTTATGCTGGGCCACGGGGCCGGCACCATCATCAGCCGCAGCCTGGGCAGCCGCGACACCACCGCCGCCACCCGGTTTGCGTCCACCAGCTTTTTCACGGCTCTGGTGTTTGGCGTGGTGCTGGCCGTGGCGGGCCTTGGCACCCTGCCCCACTTCATGATGCTGCTGGGCAGCACCGAGACCATTCTGCCCCACGCCTGCGCCTACGCGCGGCCCATCCTCATCGCGGCCCCGCTCATGATGTCGAGCCTCGTGATGAACAACATCCTGCGCTATGAGGGCAAAGCCAGCTTTGCCATGATCGGTCTGGTCACCGGCGGCGTGTTGAACATCGCGCTGGACCCGCTGTTCATGTTCGTGTTCGGGCTGGGCACCGCCGGGGCCGGTATCGCCACCGCCCTGAGCCAGAGCATCAGCTTCTGCATCCTGCTGTCCATGTTCCTGCGGGGGCAAAACGGTCAGCCAGTTCCGCCTTTTCCGGCCGTCACCCGCGAAGCCCGCGATTTCGGCCGCATCCTGCTGGG
>ENA-OQBL01001014-OQBL01001014.1-human-gut-metagenome-genome-assembly--contig:-NODE-1014-length-12160-cov-4.281476_pt1 | contig 12160 bp, 19 predicted proteins | sample MGYA00242747_ERZ504553 | MGnify/ENA primary metagenome ERZ504553 (study PRJEB26092, sample SAMD00036240) | human gut metagenome | host: Homo sapiens | study: EMG produced TPA metagenomics assembly of...
GCTCGTTGTATAGAAAAATGAATTATTGTGCATTTCCGCGGAAAGAAAAAATCGTCAAAAGAAGTCTCTTTGTATGAAACCGATCGGAACAGACAGGGAGGGAAATGAAGATACAGCTATTTGATGTGATCGAGATGGGAGAAGAAGATGTTCATCACAGGCTCGGAAAAAAAAGAAGATGTCATACGATTATATCAGAAAGTTGAGTCAGAACTGTCTGCAAGAGAACGCATAGTATTGAAATTGCGGTATGGATTATATAATGAAGAAGAATATACACAGCGCGAAATCGCCAAAATGTTGGGAATTTCAAGATCATATGTTTCAAGGATTGAGAAGAGTGCAATTGAAAAACTGAGAGCCTTTTTTCCTTCTTAGAAAAGTCTTTAAGAAATCTTTAGAATTATATGGCAATTATTTTAAGAATCAAAGTCTATACTTAACACCATAAGAAAGAGACATATCAGAAGGTATGTGAGAAAGGGTGGCAGTTATGAAAGTACTGGTGTTAAGTGGAAGATTTGGAATGGGACATGAAATGGCAGCCAATGCAATCTGTGAACAGTTCCGTAAGCTTGATAAAGATACAGAAATTGTAAAAAAAGATCTCCTGGAAGAATTATATCCACATATCAGCAAACTTATTTTTTGGGGATTTCGTCTGATGGTGGAGCATTGCCACGGAATATATAACTTTATTTATAAAATGTCTGGAAAAATGAAAGTAGAAATGCAGCCGAGAGGAGCTGCGATTTATAAAAAGTTAAAGAAAATCCTGGAAAAGGAACAGCCGGATGTTATTGTCTGTACACATCCGATGTGTGTAAAGGCAATTGCATCATATAAAGAAAAGACTGGACTTTCGACACCGCTGGTTACATGTATTACAGATATCAGCATGCATCCGGAATGGAAAGCAGATCAGACAGATCTGTATCTGGCACCTACCAGGGAGATTAAGGAGCATCTGATCTGTGAAGGTACAAAAGCAGAGAATATTCTTGTAACAGGAATTCCTGTACGTCAGCAGTTCTTGAATATGGACAGGAAACATCTGGAAAATGAAAAAGAAGTTCGCAGAGTTCTTGTAATGGGAGGCGGACTTGGCCTCATGCCAGATTTGAGAAGATTACTGGGAAAATTGCATAGTATGCAATCGGTTCAGACCATTGTTATTACGGGAAAGAATCATAAAATGTACGAAGAATGGGTGAACCGGTATGAGGATGTCAAAGTACTGGGATATACAGAAAATATCAGTAAATATATGCGGTGGGCAGATCTTGTGATCACAAAAGCCGGAGGGATCACGTTGTTTGAAATTCTTCACAGTCAGGTACCGTTATTTGTGATTCATCCATTTCTGGAGCAGGAAATGAACAATGCAAGGTATGCGGCAGAAAAAGGATTTGCAAAAGTGGTATGGGGAAAACACGAGGATTATATTCCGGAACTGGAAAAACTTCTGAATGACAGAAAACTTCTGAAACAGATGGATGAGAATGTAAGACATGCCCGGAAGGAAATGATAGATGTTTCTCTGGATAAGGCGGTAGAGATCATGGAAGAGAGGATGACGGCATAATGAAGAAAGCAGTAAAGGCAGGAATTATAGGTGCAGGAGCACTTGTATATAGTATCATTCCAACATATCTGATGAAGTACCACTGGATTATCAGAGACAAAAAGAGGGCGAAAAAAGAAGAAAAGGTTTTATATCTGACATTTGACGACGGACCTGATACCGTATATACGAACAAATTACTGGATCTTCTGGATCAGGAACAGGTTCCGGCAACCTTTTTCATGGTAGCGGAAGCTGCACAGGGACATCCGGATATTGTGAAACGGATGAAAAAAAGTGGATATTCGATAGGAATACATTCTTTGAGTCATCAAAGTGCAATGCTGTTCGGACCTGGAAGGACGAAAAGGGATCTGAAAGAATCCAGGAAGATTATGGGAAAAATGGGAATTGACGTAAAAGAATACAGACCACCATGGGGACATTTGAACCTGATGAGTTTATACTGCATCAGGAAAATGCATTTGCAACTGATTTTTTTGGGATGTAATGGCGCAGGACTGGTCTGCAAAGGAGACGGCAGACAGTATCTGCAATAAAATTCTTAGACGTGTATTTCCGGGAGCAGTGATATGCCTGCATGATGGAAGAGGAGAAAATGGTGCACCGGGAAGAACAATTGAAGCATTGAAAAAAGCAATTCCGATGTTAAAGGCACAAGGATATGAATTTAGAAGGATTGAAGAAAAGTATGAAACAGCAGGAAGGTCAGAGATCAGTTAAAAAATATATTGTGTTATTTATATTGCTGGTGCTCGTAGTCATATTTATTGTATTGAAGGGTGCGGATATAGAATCTGTATGGAATGCAATGAAAAATGCGGATCCGAAATGGCTGACGGCAGGCCTTGGTCTGGCAGCAGTGTTTAATATTGCAGAAGGTATTAATCTGAGAAAAGTTTTAGTATCTTTTGGATATCGGGTAAGCTTTAAAGAGGCTATGAAATATGCATATATTGGCTATTTCTTCAGTTCGGTAACACCATCGGCGACCGGAGGACAGCCATTGCAGCTATATGCGATGAGCAAAGATAAGATCCACGTGGCACATGGAACGATGGCACTTTTAACAGAGCTTACGAGTTTTCAGATTGCAGCATTTCTGATGGAAAACATTGCAGCGTTCTGGATTCTGACAGGAAGAATACACCTGAATAAAATTATGCTGATACTGGTATTGGTTGGTTATATTATGAATCTGGTTTTTATTGCCGCACTGATGATCGTGATCGTATCTGACAGACTGAAAAGAAAAATCGTAAAAGGGATTCGCTTTTTGGTTATGAAACTTCCATTTAGACATAAAGAGAAAATGGAAAGTAAAATCAATGATATATTACACGATTTTGAAAATTGCAAAGTTTTTTTTAAAAAAGATCCAAACCTTACATTACAGGTAATTGGGGTGAGCCTGGTACAGATTATCTGCTGGTTCAGCGTTCCGTGGGCAGTATATCATGCAATGGGAGAAGCAGGCAGTACATTTGGAAGTCTTTTTTTGACATCAGATTATATTATATATGACAACAGCGCTTCTTCCGTTTCCGGGAGCGGAAGGAATCAGTGAATTTTCTTTTGTAAAATTATTTGCCGGTATGTTTTCTTCGGTACCGGTTGCTGCTGTAGTATTGGTGAATCGTGGGATCAGTTTTTACTTCCTGTTGATCTTAAGTGGAATACTTGGTGTGGTGTTAGGACGTTTTAATGGAAGAAGTGCAGATCAAAGTGGAACGAAATACAAACTGCAACAGGAAACAGAAAATGGAACTGGAAAAATATTGACATAACAGAAAGAATAGGATATGATGATTGCACATTTAACGAAGATGAGGAATCATATATTCTGTTCTTTTTTCGTTTTATCCTATGCAGTAATGCGATGAGCAGCTGCTTCTTTAACGGCTATTTCGGCCGGAATATCAATTGTAAATTTAATTTAATAAGCTTGTACCGAAAAAACCGGGTGCAGGAATCACGATCGAACCTGGTGGATACGGATACAGAAAGGAGTATGTAGATGTCGTTTTGTACAGTTTTATCTGCAGCTGTTCAGGGACTGAGTGTAGAGATGATCAGAGTGGAGGCTGATGTCAGTAACGGACTTCCGATGTTTCACATGGTAGGATATCTGTCTTCGGAAGTAAAAGAAGCATCAGAGAGAGTGCGTACAGCAATTCGCAATTCGGGAATGAAATTACCGGCTAAGAAGATTATTGTGAATCTGGCTCCGGCAACAGTTAGAAAAAGAGGAGCGTCGTTTGATCTGCCGATTGCACTGGCGGTTCTGGCGGCAATGAATTATGTACCGGAAGAGGCACTAAAAGGTGTGGCAGTGATTGGTGAGGTGAGTCTGGAGGGGAAAATAAGAGGTGTGTCAGGTGTGCTGCCAATCGTTATGGAAGCTAAGAATCAGGGCTGTACTGCCTGTATTTTGCCGGAAGAAAATGAAATAGAAGGCAGGCTTGTGAGCGGGATAAAGATTCTTCCCGCTGATAATCTGGAAAAACTCTGCGCATATCTGAACGGAGATGAAAAAGAGATACATAGAAAAAAACAGGGAAGGTCCTCCGCACAAAGAAATATTTTCGAAAATAAAAAAGAGGATTTTTCAGACATATGTGGTCAAAATGCGGTGAAGAGGGCAGCGGAGATTGCCGTGGCGGGAGGACATAATTTATTGATGGCAGGACCGCCGGGATCCGGCAAGTCGATGATTGCAAGAAGGATTGCGACGATTTTACCGGAATTGTCATTGGAGGAGAGCCTGGAGATTACCAGAATATACAGTGTACTTGGAATGATAGATAAAGAGCAGCCTTTGATCACCAGGCGTCCGTTTCGAAGTGTTCATCATACCATAACGAAGACTGCATTAGTTGGAGGGGGAATGACACCAAGACCGGGAGAAATCAGTATGGCTCACGGAGGTGTGTTATTTTTGGATGAACTGGCAGAGTTTCCGAGAAATGTACTGGAAGTGTTGAGACAGCCTTTGGAGGAACATCAGATACATATTGCCAGAAATTATGGAAATTTTACATTTCCGGCAGAATTTATGCTGGTAGCAGCCATGAATCCGTGCCCATGCGGTAATTATCCGGATATGCAGAAATGTTCATGTACGCCGTCACAGATTCAGAAATATCTTGGAAAGATAAGTCAGCCATTTCTGGATCGTATGGATCTGTGTATTGAGACACCGAAAGTGGAGTACCGGGAACTGGATATAGAAAGGATAGGAAAAAAATGAGGAGGAATCATCGGAGGTAATACGAAGCAGAGTAGTAGAAGCAAGAAAATTACAGAAAAAAAGATACGAGGGAACGCAAATCCGTACAAACTCTATGCTTGGACCGGGAGAAATCAGGACCTATATTCCATTAGGCAGTGCGGAAAGAAAGTTGATGGAGAAGGCATTTGAAAGGATGGGGCTGACAGCGAGAACATATCATAAGATTTTACGAGTTGCAAGAACGATTGCTGATTTGGATTACAGTGAAAAAGTGACGGAGAAGCATTTAAAAGAGGCAATCGCTTATCGGTCGTTGGATAAAAAATATTGGGGACGTTAAGAAAGGAGAAAAGCAGATGATCTACGAATACTGGCTGGCAGGAATAAAAGAGATTACAGATCTGAAGAAGCAAAAACTAAGAGAGGTATATGGATCTGGAAAAGCCATATATTATATAGAAGAAACTAAGTTAGATAAACTGCGCTTTCTAAACGAGAAGGATGCGGTGATATTAAAGAATGCAAAAAAAGGATACAAAACTTGAAGAAAAATTGGAGAAGGACAGAAGAAAAAAGAATACAGTTTATACCGTACTTTTTAAAAACGTATCCGGAAAAACTGAAATATATTACCGATCCTCCGTATGCATTATATGTACTCGGACAACTTCCGGATGAAAAAATGAAAAAGTGCGGCGATTGTAGGGGCGAGAAACTGTACGGCGTATGGTGAACAGATGGCATTACAATATGGAAAAAGCCTTGCAGAAGCAGGAATACAGATAATAAGTGGTATGGCAAGAGGAATTGACGGTGCAGGACAAAGAGGAGCGTTAAATAGCAGTTGGGCTAAAGAAAGTGGTGTGACATATGCGGTACTTGGATGCGGAGTGGATGTCTGTTATCCAAGAGAGAATATAGGATTGTATATGGATATACAGGAAAAAGGAGGAATAGTATCCGAATTTTCACCAGGAACCCAGCCGTATGCGTGGAATTTTCCAAGAAGAAATCGAATCATCAGTGCGCTGGCGGACTGGATACTTATTATGGAAGCAAAAGAAAGGAGCGGATCATTGATTACTGCGGATCTTGCACTGGAGCAGGGAAAGGATGTATATGCTCTTCCGGGACCGGTAAACAGTGTGTTAAGTCAGGGGTGTCACAGACTGATCAGGCAGGGAGCGGGGATACTGATTACCCCGGAAGAATTGATGGATGAATGGAACATTAATCCGGTGGAAATCGGGCAAAAAGGAAACAAAGTGAAAAAATGCTTGAAAGTCCTGAGTTTATGGTGTATAGTTGTCTCGATTTGTTTCCGAAAGGGACAAATCAGCTGATGAAAGAAACAGGACTTTCGGTTACAGAGTTAATGGAAAGACTGATCACGTTAGAATTAAATGGATATGTAAAGGAAGTATCCAGAAATTATTATATAAGGCTGCAGTAAAGATACAGCCGCTATTATGGAGGAAATTATGGCACGCTATCTGGTAATCGTGGAGTCACCTGCGAAGGTGAAAACAATTAAAAATGTTTTTAGGAAGTAATTATGTAGTGACTGCATCGAATGGTCACGTAAGAGATATGCCCAAGAGCCAGATGGGTATCGATATTGAAAATGATTATGAACCAAAATATATAACGATCAGAGGAAAGGGAGAAATCCTTGCAAAGCTTCGCAAGGAAGTGAAGAAAGCTGACAAGATTTATCTGGCAACTGACCCGGACCGTGAAGGAGAAGCAATATCCTGGCATCTGAGTAAAGCGTTAAAATTGGAGGATAAAAAATTTTTGATCGAATCAGTTTTAATGAGATTACCAAGAATGCAGTAAAAGCGTCGCTTAAGAATCCAAGAGAGATAGACATGGATCTGGTAGATGCACAGCAGGCACGTCGTGTCCTGGACAGAATTGTAGGCTACAAGATCAGTCCGCTTTTGTGGGCAAAGGTTAAGAGGGGATTAAGTGCCGGCCGTGTACAGTCTGTTGCACTTCGAATTATTGCAGACAGAGAAGAGGAGATAGATGCATTTATACCAGAAGAGTATTGGACACTTGATGCGAATCTGAAAGTGAAAGGCGAAAGAAAACTTCTTACGGCTAAATTCTATGGAACAGAGAAAAATAAGGTGACAATTTCATCAAAGGAAGAACTGGATGCAATTGTCAAAGAAGTAGAGAATGCAGATTATTCTGTTGCAGACATAAAAAAAAGGAGAAAGAACAAAGAAAGCACCGGTACCATTTTACAACCAGTACACTTCAGCAGGAAGCGTCTAAAGCGCTGAATTTTGCGACGGCTAAGACAATGCGTATTGCGCAGCAGTTATATGAAGGTGTTGACATCAAGGGCAGTGGAACGGTAGGTCTGATCACATATCTGCGTACTGATTCTACCCGTATTTCAGAGGAAGCAGATGCAGCAGTAAGAGAATATATCAAAGAAGGATTCGGAGAAGAATATGTAGCGGAGGGTGATGCAAAGAAGACTTCTGATAAGAAAATCATCCAGGATGCGCATGAGGCGATTCGTCCGACTGATGTAACCAGAACTCCGGCAGCAGTGAAAGAATTCCTGAGCAGGGATCAGTTCCGTCTGTATCAGCTTGTGTGGAAACGCTTTATCGCCAGCAGAATGCAGCCGGCGAGATATGAGACCACTTCTGTTAAGATTGCAGCAGGACAGTACCGTTTTACTGTTGCCGCATCCAAAGTTTCATTTGAAGGTTTCAAAAGTGTGTACACAGAAGCAGGAGAGGCAAAAGAAGAGAACAATGTATTATTAAAAGGTCTCGATATGGATTCGGTTCTTACGAAGGAAAGCCTTGATACGAAGCAGCACTTTACGCAGCCGCCGGCTCATTATACAGAAGCAACACTGGTTAAGACACTGGAAGAACTCGGAATCGGCCGTCCAAGTACTTATGCGCCGACAATTTCCACAATTATTGCAAGACGTTATGTGGCCAAAGAAAATAAAAATCTCTATCTGACTGAGATTGGAGAAGTTGTAAATCATATTATGAAGCAGTCATTCCCAAGTATTGTAGATGTGAACTTTACAGCTAATATGGAAAGTCTTCTTGATGGAGTCGCAGAAGGCAAAGTCAGATGGAAAACAATTATTGAAAACTTCTATCCAGATCTGGAAGCAGCAGTAGAAAAAGCTGAAAAAGAACTGGAACAGGTGAAAATAGAAGATGAAGTTACAGATGTAATCTGTGAACAATGTGGACGTAATATGGTAGTGAAGTATGGTCCGCATGGAAAATTCCTGGCTTGTCCAGGATTCCCGGATTGCCGTAATACCAAACCATATCTGGAAAAAATAGGAGTACCATGCCCAATCTGCGGAAAAGACGTTGTAATCCGTAAAACGAAAAAAGGAAGAAGATATTACGGATGTGAAGATAATCCGGAATGTGAATTTATGTCATGGCAGAAGCCATCAACAAAAAAATGCCCGAGATGTGGCGCATATATGCTTGAAAAGGGAAATAAACTGGTCTGCAGTGATGAACAGTGTGGATATGTAGAAAATATTGAAAATACTAAGGAAAATTAGGAAAATTCGTTGAATGTTTCAGAATTGTATGATAATATACATTCATAAGGATGGAGGAATGTAAATGGGCGTACAATTGTTGGATAAAACCAGAAAAATCAACAAATTACTGCATAACAACAGTTCGAGCAAAGTCGTATTTAACGATATCTGTGAAGTCCTTACAGAGATTCTGGATTCGAACGTATTGGTGATCAGTAAAAAAGGAAAAGTGCTTGGCGGAAGCAAATGTGAAGGTGTGCCTTACATTACCGAATTGATCGAGAGAGAGATCGGAAAGCATGTAGATGATATGCTGAATGAGCGCCTGCTTAGTATCTTATCAACAAAAGAAAATGTAAATCTTCAGACACTTGGATTTTCCGAAGAAACTGTCAAAGGTTACCAGGCGATCATTACACCTATTGACATTGCCGGAGAACGACTTGGAACACTTTTTATTTATAAAAAAGATAAGGTGTATGAAATTGACGACATTATTCTGAGCGAATATGGAACGACGGTCGTTGGCCTTGAGATGTTAAGATCCGTGAATGAAGAAAGTGCAGAAGAGACCAGAAAAGAGCATATTGTACAGTCTGCGATCAGCACATTGTCTTATTCGGAACTGGAGGCGATCATTCATATATTTGATGAACTGGATGGAGCCGAAGGAATCCTTGTTGCAAGTAAGATTGCAGATCGAGTAGGAATTACAAGATCCGTTATTGTAAATGCTCTTAGAAAATTCGAAAGTGCAGGGGTAATAGAATCCCGCTCTTCGGGAATGAAAGGAACGTATATTAAAGTAATCAATGATTACGTATTTACTGAACTGGACCGCATTAAAGCAGAACGTACAAAATAATAAGAATTATAAAGGGTATCGGGCGACTGATACCCTTTTCATACTATAAAAGGAGGATACAGGCAGTGGGATATGAAGGATGTACAGCAAAACTCCGAATGGAACGTGTGATTCTGGAGGACAGTTTTTTTGATGAAACGGAATATTTATGTAAGATCATAGCATATGATGAGGAAGAAGAAACGTTGTATCTGGTATCTGAAGAAGCGGAACTTACATCATATTCATTGGATGGTATTTATGAATGCAGCATTGAGAATTTAGAAGATCCGGTGATATGTAAAGGAATTATAAAAGAACGTTACTGGAATAAGGCTGGAAAAGTGATGAAATTCAAAATACAAAACGGATTTTATAAAAAACTTCTAAACTAAATAGAAAGTGTGTTGACAAACCAAAAAGAGAGTGCTATTTTATATCTAGAATCTTTCAGCACTCTCTTTTGTTGAGTGCTAATAATACAGAAAATGATTTAAGGAGGAATAGATATGAAGTTAGTACCATTAGGTGACAGAGTTGTATTAAAACAGTGTGTAGCAGAGGAGACTACAAAGTCAGGAATCGTGATCCCTGGACAGTCCAAAGAAAAACCACAGCAGGCAGAGGTTATCGCTGTAGGACCAGGCGGAATGGTAAATGGAAAAGAAGTTGAGATGCACGTTACAGCAGGTCAGCAGGTAATTTATTCCAAATATGCAGGAACAAATGTTGAGATCGATGACGAAGAATACATCATCGTAAAACAAGATGATATTTTAGCCATCTGTGAGTAATTAAGCAAATCATTTATATATTTCAGGAGGTAGATACCAATGGCAAAAGAAATTAAATATGGTGCAGAAGCAAGAAGAGCTTTGGAAGAAGGCGTTAATAAACTTGCTGATACAGTAAGAGTAACAATCGGACCAAAAGGACGTAATGTAGTTCTGGATAAATCATTCGGAGCACCACTAATCACAAATGATGGTGTTACAATTGCAAAAGAGATCGAACTGGAAGACAGATTTGAGAACATGGGAGCACAGCTGATTAAAGAAGTCGCTTCCAAGACAAATGATGTAGCCGGAGACGGTACTACAACAGCAACCGTACTTGCACAGGCAATGGTTCATGAAGGTATGAAGAACCTGGAAGCAGGAGCTAACCCAATCATTCTCCGTAAAGGAATGAAGAAAGCTACAGATGTGGCTGTTGAAGCAATTGCAAAGATGTCAAGCAAAGTAAAAGACAAAGACCAGATTGCAAAAGTAGCAGCAATCTCAGCAGGTGATGCTGAAGTCGGACAGATGGTAGCAGACGCTATGGAAAAAGTATCTAATGACGGAGTCATCACAATTGAAGAATCTAAAACTATGAAGACAGAGCTGGACCTTGTAGAAGGAATGCAGTTTGACCGCGGATATGTATCTGCATATATGGCAACAGACATGGACAAAATGGAGGCTAATCTGGATGATCCATATATCCTGATCACAGATAAGAAGATTTCTAACATTCAGGAAATCCTTCCACTTCTGGAGCAGATCGTTCAGGCGGGAGCAAGACTTCTTATCATTGCAGAGGATATCGAAGGAGAAGCTCTTACAACACTGATCGTTAATAAACTGCGTGGAACATTCAATGTTGTTGCAGTTAAAGCACCTGGATATGGCGACAGAAGAAAAGAGATGTTAAAAGACATCGCTACACTGACAGGTGGTCAGGTAATTTCAGAAGAGCTTGGCATGGAACTGAAAGATACAACTATGGATCAGCTTGGACGCGCAAAATCTGTAAAAGTACAGAAAGAAAATACAGTCATCGTTGATGGCATGGGAGACAAGAATGCAATCGCAGATCGTGTTGCACAGATCAAGGCTCAGATCGAAGAGACAACATCTGATTTCGATAGAGAAAAACTGCAGGAAAGACTTGCAAAACTTGCAGGCGGAGTAGCTGTTATCCGTGTCGGAGCAGCAACAGAGACTGAGATGAAAGAAGCAAAACTTCGTATGGAAGATGCTCTGAATGCTACAAGAGCAGCAGTAGAAGAAGGTATCATTTCCGGTGGTGGATCAGCTTATATCCATGCATCAAAAGCAGTTGCTAAGGCAATTGAAGAACTGGAAGGCGATGAGAAGACAGGTGCCAAAGTTGTACTGAAAGCCCTGGAAGCTCCGTTATTCCACATTTCTGCAAATGCAGGACTCGAAGGTGCTGTTATTATTAACAAAGTAAGAGAGTCAGAAGTCGGAACAGGATTTGATGCCCTGACAGAACAGTATGTAGATATGGTTGAAAACGGAATTCTTGATCCGGCAAAGGTTACAAGAAGTGCGCTTCAGAATGCAACATCTGTTGCTTCTACACTCCTTACAACAGAGTCTGTTGTGGCTGATATCAAAGAAGATGCACCGGCTGTGCCGGCAGGAAATCCGGGCATGGGTATGATGTAAATCATAAACGGTATATATATTAAATTTTTGAGAACTCCTCGTCAGAGGAGTTTTCTTTTTACTGCCAGGTGTGCTACAATAGACGTAGCTTAAAGCAGACTTGGAGGAAAGAAAAATGGATGATTTTTACACAGAGCAGCTGATAAAAAAACAGGCGGACTCAAAGGATACACTTAAGAAAGTGGGACTGATAGCATTAACTGTTGTGTCAGTGCTTTTGGTTTTTGTTATACCGGTGGGAATTATATTACCAGTTGTGATGATCGTGATCGATGTGCTGATGTTCCGCAATCTGAATGTGGAGTATGAGTATGTATTTGTAAATGGTGATCTTGATATTGACAAAATCATGAATAAGGCCAGAAGAAAAAGGATGTTTTCTGTAGATGCAGATCAGATGGAACTTCTGGCACCGTCGGGGCGGTAGAATTAATGCGTATAAAAAAGATTAAAACATATGATTACACATCTGGAAAAAAAGATGCAAAAA
>ENA-OQBL01001015-OQBL01001015.1-human-gut-metagenome-genome-assembly--contig:-NODE-1015-length-12144-cov-2.968711_pt1 | contig 12144 bp, 14 predicted proteins | sample MGYA00242747_ERZ504553 | MGnify/ENA primary metagenome ERZ504553 (study PRJEB26092, sample SAMD00036240) | human gut metagenome | host: Homo sapiens | study: EMG produced TPA metagenomics assembly of...
TGACTGTTTTTGGCACGCGTCCAGAAGCAATTAAGATGGCACCACTTGTTTTGAAATTAAAAAAAGACGACCGCTTTGAAGAAGTGACCGTTGTTAGTGCACAGCACCGTGAAATGCTTGATCAAGTGCTTGATATTTTTAATATAAACCTGATTATGACTTCAATATCATGCATAAGAATCAGACTTTGGAAGAAATTACTTCTAAGGTAATGATTGATTTATCTAAAGTGATTAAAGAGGAAAAGCCAGATATTGTTTTGGTTCACGGCGACACGACTACAAGTTTTGCGGCAGCTCTTGCGACATTTTACCAACAAACGACTTTGGGTCACGTGGAAGCAGGGCTGAGAACTTGGAATAAGTATTCGCCATATCCTGAAGAAATGAACCGTCAAATGACTGACGATTTAACTGACTTGTATTTTGCGCCAACCGAATTGTCCAAGAGTAATTTGCTTAAGGAAAATCATAAGGCTGACAATATTTTCGTAACTGGTAACACTGCAATTGATGCTTTGGAACAAACCGTGCAAAAAGATTACCACCACGCAGTAATGGATGATATTACTCCTGGCAATAAAGTAATCTTGGTTACTATGCACCGTCGTGAAAACCAAGGTGAGCCAATGCGTCGCGTCTTCAAAGTGATGCGTCAAGTAATCGATTCACATCCTGATGTGGAAATTATTTATCCAGTGCACTTGTCGCCAAGAGTGCAACAAGTAGCTAACGAAGTTTTAGGCGGCGATCCTCGCATTCACTTGATTGAACCGCTTGACGTTGTTGACTTCCATAACTTGGCTAAACGCAGTTACTTTATCATGACTGATTCAGGCGGCGTACAAGAAGAAGCGCCTAGTCTTGGTAAGCCAGTACTTGTATTGCGTGACACAACTGAACGTCCAGAAGGTGTGAAGGCTGGTACTTTGAAGCTGGTTGGGACTGAAGTAGATAAAGTAAGAGAAAGTATGCTTAAACTTCTTGAAAACTAAAGAAGCATATGACAAGATGGCTAACGCCAAGAACCATACGGTGATGGTTATGCTAGTGATCGCATCATGGATGACATTTACTACTACTTCCATAAAGACGAAGTAGCTAAGCCAGCAGATTTTGAATAGAAAACATACTAACCTAGTGTTGGATTATGAATCGACGGATTCATGATCTGGCACTTTTTATTTTGTCTAAAATAGAAGTGAAGATAAAGCAAATAAAGTCTTGGTTCTTTTGGACGTGTAACGTCGCAAAGAAAACGGACTGCTTTACCGCCTATTTATAAGTCTCTTCGAAGTCTGTGGGCACTTGATGCCGAGTTCAGAAAATGAGAATTAATAGGTTGATAAAACTGTTTGTCTTCACTTGGAGGTTAGAATGATGAAACAAAATATTATCTTTGGCATTGATGTTAGCAGTAAATCGTCTACAGTTTGTGTAGTAATTGATCGAATTAAGCAAGGTGAAACCTTTAAGATTACTAATGATTCCTTTGGCTATCAAGATCTATTGGATCGTTTAAATCAATACTTGATCACGCCTTTAGTAGTTTTTGAAGCTACGGGAGTTTATTCATTGAGTTTACAGGCTTTTTTAGAAGATTATCATATCAAGTATTTAAAGCTTAATCCCTTAAAGGCTAAGAAGCTGATGGACAATAATCTAAGGCATAATAAAACCGATAAAGTTGATGCTTATCGGTTAGCTTTAATTCAATTCAATGCGCCACAAAAATTGCGTGCTCCTCAACCTAAGGAATATCATGAACTGCAAAATGCGAGTCGTTATTACGAAGAGCTTACTCAAGCCCTAATAATCAATAAAAATCAGCTCCATCGTAATTTGCAGTCTACTTTTCCTCAGATAGAGAGTATCCTTTCAACTTCATCTGGCAGAGTTTATTGGACGATTGTCAGCTTATTCCCGCATGCCCAATATGTTTTAAATCACAATGAAAACCAGGTCTTTCAAAGTTTGTTGGCCATTTCAGGAATTGGCAGACAAAGAGCTCATTATTTAACAACTAGGCTCTATGCCTTAGCCAGACAAGCTTATCCATATGACAATGAAAGCAGTATTACTATTCGAGCAATTCAGCGTAATATTGCCAATTTGCTTTCTCTAAGTGCAGAAAGAGATAATGTGATCAATTATATGGAAAAGCTTGCTATGCAAGCAAATGCACGGTCTTTGACTATCTATGAGAGTATTCCTGGCATTGCCAAAACTACTGCTGTTAGGTTGGTAGCCGAATTAGGTGATTTAAGACGGTTTGATACTTCAGCCCAAATTGATGCCTTTGTTGGCATTGATCCAGGCCGCTATCAATCAGGTGAAAAGGACAGTCATTTAGGAATAACCAAACATGGCAATCACTTAGCTAGAAAGATTCTTTATCGAACAATTACTCAAATGGAAACTGTCAAAGCTACTCAGCCTTGTCATATCACTGATTATTATGATAAGAAAAAACGATCTTCAAATAGCCGGGGCTATAAGAAAATCGCCATTGCATCAGTTCATAAACTGATACGTACACTGTTTGCTCTTATCAAACATGATCAATTATATGATTACAACGTAGCCACACATAACCAAAGACTTTAGTTGAAATCAAATGATCAACTTCAGTATAACAACCTATGAAAAAACTACAAGTACTCATAGGCTTATTTGTGTTACATATAATTATTAATAAATTTAGTTTTCTAACTTAATTAGCTTCATTCGTACCAATAATTCTAATAAAATAATCTATTAAATTATTGATATTACTTGACTTTAAGGTAGAAAAAAGAAGCAGTTTTTTACTGCTTCCTTTTTTTGCTTTTTTGTTCTGAATGCGCCTTTTTTGCACGTTCAATCATGGTATGTTCTTGATTTTTTGAAAGACAGATCTAGTAGTTAGATAATTGAAAATTCCGACTAAAACTTGGTCAATAATTTTAACCAAGAGGGCATTTAAGTGAAGCCAGGACAAACCAACCAACATGATTAAGGTATCGGGAATTAAACTGATTACTCTGTAAGTAAAGAAAACAATTAGCTTGTGCCACGTACTGTGTTCATGATCTACGTTGTTAATAAAAACGGCTTTTTGGTTAAAGTAAAACGAAGCCAAGTTGGAAATGATGAACGCAATGGTGTTGGAAATCACCATTACGTTGTGCCACCAAGAGTGTAGAACCATGAAGACTACAGTATTGATCAGCGCAGCTACAAAGCCAAAAATCGTGTAGACCCATAAATTACGGTGCCTTTTGATTAGCTTTTGTCCTAATTTGCGAATCTGAGCTTGATCACCAATAGTAACTTCTTTTTTATTTTTAGTCATTTAATTTATCGGCCATTTCTTTTGCAGCTTGATCGATTAAATCGATCGCATCATCGTCAGGTGCGTTTTCGATGGTAACAGGTTTGGTGATTTCTGTGGCATGACAAGCCTTGAATGCCTTTTCGAAGTCGAATACATTCTCACAGAAGTGTTCGCCATAAGTCTTGTCACCTGATCCCATCACTGCAAAGTACTTATCGGTAAGATCAAGCTTCTTTAATTCGTCATAAAAGTCTGCAATTTCGTCGGTCATTACACCTTCACCGTAAGTGTAAGTTATGAAAATGCAAAGATCGCTATCTAAATAATCGCTTGCATCGGTGAAACCTACATCGCTTGTTTCAACATCAACGCCATAATCTTGTAGATCTTCCTCTAAAATATCTGCCATATCTTCATCATTACCAGTCATACTGGCGTAGACAATTCTTGCTTTCATGATTTTTCATACCTTTCACTGCGTTATACGACACCTTATTATACATGAACTAGGCGTTTTTAGCTAAACTTTTAAAAATCTTCATTAAAACGTTATAATTAGGAGAGTAAATATATTTTTTTTTTAAAAAGGGAAGAAAATTATTTTTGATTACCAATTTAAATTCAATTCGTGAACTTAAAGGCATGCAAGCTTCAGGCCACCTTCTTGCCACAATGTTTGAAGGCTTGCGCGATGTTATCAAGCCAGGCATCTCAACCTGGGAATCGAAGAATTCTGCCAAGACTTCGTTAAGAGCCGTGGCGGCCGTCTTTCAGAACAAGGTTTTGAAGGCTACAAATACGGTACTTGTATTTCAGTTAATGATGAAATTGCTCACCAACTCCTAGAAAAGACCGCATTTTAAAGGAAGGCGACATTGTTAAGGTGGATGTTACCTGCAACTTGAACGGTTATGAATCAGACTCATGTACTACTTACCCAGTAGGTAAATTTCAGACGCTGATAAGAAGTTAATTGAAGTAACTAAGAAGGCTATGTATCTTGGTATCGATCAAGCCGTTTTAGGTAACAGAATTGGTGATATTGGTGCCGCAATTCAACACTGGGTTGAAGACGAAAACCATTACGGTGACGTTCGTGAATTAATCGGTCACGGTATTCAACCATCAATCCACGAAGATCCAGAAGTACCACACTGGGGTAAGGCTGGTCACGGTATCCGTCTTCGTGAAGGTATGACTATCACCTGTGAACCAATGGTTGAAGCAGGTGGCGATTGGCACATTGACCAAAAGAACTGTTGATGATCCTAACGATGACTGGGTTTACTACGCAACTCCAGATGGTTCAAACGCAGCTCAATTTGAACACACCTTTGCCATTACCAAAGATGGTCCTAAGATTTTGACTTTACAACGTCCTTACGATGGTTTAGAAAAGTACATTCCTCACTTTGACGAAATGGACGATTAGGTTTTTGAATGAAAAATAAGAATCGACTCGATTCCAAGCTGGGCCAATTTTTTTACTTACTTTACGTACCATTCTGTCTCAAGGTGAAATTCTCGATAGTTCGATCGTCATCGCCTACTATATTTTGTTTTCGATTTTTCCCATCATCATTATTATTGGGAACATTTTGCCGTTGTTTCACATTGATACGGCACCGATTGCTAATTATTTGGACTTTGTGTTTCCAGATCAGATATCAAAGTACATTATGCCGATTATTAATTCGCTGCTAAAAACGACTTCGACCGGATATATGTCTTTTGGTATTGTGTTGGCCGTTTGGTCGTTTTCCAGTTTGGTTAACGCAATTCGGTTAGGCGAAAATAGATTATATGGCGTCCGACAAATTGAACTTAAACTTTCCATAGTTAATTTCCTTTGGACTAGAATGATTACAATCGCATTTACGACGCTAATGATCATACTTTTTACAGGCGCTACTTTAGCATTAGTCTTTGGTCAGCAGCTATTGCATTTTTTGAGTCCAATTTTTCAATTGCCTGTAGAAGAAATCGACAAGATTTTTAGTTATCGTTATCCAGTTGTGCTTTTAATGATGATCTTGGCTGTTTACTATCTCAACTATGTATTGCCAAATATTAAGCTGAAGAAAAGAGTAATTTGGCCAGGGGTAATTGTAACTGTGATTGGCTGGCTAGCACTGTCGTTTTTATTTAGCTTTTATTTGCATCACTTCCCGATTACCTGGGAAAATTACGGCATCATTGGTACTTTTATTATCTTTATGCTGTGGCTAAATATAGCGGCAATCTTATTCCTGCTTGGCGTAGGCGTAAATGCGACAATCGTGCACAATCGCGAAGGAGAGTTAGAATATTCTGCTGGTAGGGTAGCAAGTTATATTCAAGATAGAAGAAAACAAAAGTAGCTGAAGATTAATAAATTTGCTATGATTATTTCATAAGATAGAAAAAAGAAAGTGTATTTGCATCAATGAAAGTAAGAAAAGCTGTTATTCCTGCAGCCGGCTTAGGTACTCGATTCTTACCTGCTACTAAGGCTTTACCTAAGGAAATGCTGCCAATCGTTGATAAACCAACTATTCAATTTATCGTTGAAGAAGCTAAGAAGTCTGGTATCGAAGATATTTTGATCGTTATCGGCAAAAACAAGCGCCCAATTGAAGATCACTTTGATTCTAACCCAGAACTTGAACAAGACTTAGCTGAAAAGGGCAAGAACGAACTTTTGAAATTAACTCAAGGCATTACTAATCTTGGCGTTAATTTATACTACACTAGACAACCACATCCAGCTGGCTTAGGTGACGCTATTTACCGTGCTCGCAGTTTCGTAGGGGATGAACCATTTGTCGTTATGTTAGGTGACGACTTGATGGACGATGAAACGCCACTTACTAAGCAATTGATTGATCGCTACAACAAGACTCATGCATCAACCATTGCCGTTATGCCAGTACCACATAAGGAGGTTTCAAAATACGGTGTAATTGAACCAGAAAACGAAATTATGCCAGGTTTGATCAACGTTAAGTCATGTGGCCATCAGCAGGGTGCCCTGCTTACGCAGCCTTTCCAGAATGCTGACGGCCAGCGCCGCGCCCTCTGCCGGGTCGGTACCGGCACCAAGTTCGTCGATCAGGGTCAGGGTATCGGGGCCGGCCAGCTCCAGAATGCCGGTGATCCGCTTCATATGGCCGGAGAAGGTGGACAGGCTCTGTTCAATGCTCTGTTCATCGCCGATATCCACCAGGTATTCATCAAAATGGCAGACGGTACTGCTTTCGTGCGCCGGGATCAAGAAGCCGTGCTGGGCCATCGCGTTCAGCAGGCCGGCCGTTTTGATGCTGACGGTTTTGCCGCCGGTGTTGGGGCCGGTGATGACAAGGGTATCATATTTTTCGCCCAGGGCAATATCCACGGGCACGACCTTTTTCTTGTCGATCAGCGGGTGGCGGGCTTTTTTCAGTGCAAAGCGGCAGCTATCGTTCACCTGCGGCATAAAGGCGTTCTGCTCCACCGCAAGGCGGGCTTTGGCCAGCAGCAGGTCAATTTGCAGCATAGCGTCATAGCTGTAGCTGAACTGCGGCTCCAGCGATGCCACCTGGCCGGAGAACGCCGTCAGAATGCGGGTGATTTCCTCCTGCTCTTGGGCGTGCAGCTGCATAATGCGGGCGTTGGCTTCCACCACAGCGGTGGGTTCCACAAACACGGTGGAGCCAGTGGAGGAAACATCGTGGATGACGCCGCCGACTTCGCCGCGGTACTCGGCACGAACCGGCACAACATAGCGGCCGTTGCGGATGGAAACCACAGCATCCTGCAAAAATTTGTTGGTGGTAGAGTTTTTGATGATGGCATCCAGCTTGGTGCGGATGCTGTCCTCGGTCGCGCGGATCTTGCGGCGCAGGTCGCGCAGGGTAACGGAGGCGGTATCGGCCATTTCTTCCGGCGAAATGATGCACTCGCCGATCTGCTTTTCCAGCACCGGCTGAGGAGCCAGGGCAAAGAACAGGTCATCGGTGGGCAACATATCGTGGTCGGTCAGGCCGTACCACTGGGCCAGGCCGGAAAAATTGCGCAGCGCTGCAGCAATTTCCAGCAGCTCGCCCATCGAAAGAATGCCGCCCTTGGCCGCATGGGCCACCACGCGGCGCACCTCATGCACAGCACCAAAGCGCGGGCTGCCGTTTTCAGCAGCAGGGCGTTGATGGCGTTGGTCTGGGCCAGGGCGTAGCGCTCCTCCTCCGTTGTGGCAAACGGCTCAATGGCGCGCATCATCTCTTTGGTTTCCGCACAGGTGCACAACTGCACCGCACGGGCAATAATTTTATCCAGTTCCAGGGTTGTACGGTAGGAAACGTCCATAGATAAATTGGTTACTCCTGTTGGGTCAGATGGGTCAAAAATCTTGTTTTATCGTATCATCTATCGTGCACGGTTATTCCAGCACACCGTGCAAAAATTCAAGGCTTTTGGGCTGATAGTCCAGGTGCGCCGCCACATACTGTTCACACACACGGCCCAGGCGGCGCTGGCTTTGGTCTGTCAGGGTAAAGTTGAACAGTTTGGCATCCTCTGCCAAACAGATATGCCGCAGCGCATACAGTGCAGCCGGGGTCCAGGTTTGGGGGCGCGGTGCTCTTTGGCGGCGCAGTCGGCGCACAGCAGACGGCCCGCTACCGGATCCAGATAAAAATCACAGCCGTCATACCGGGCGCACACATCGCAGGCCAGCACCCCCGGCATGTATCCCGCCTGGGTCATGGTGCGCATTTCATAGATGGCTTTCAGCTGGCGCAGCGGGCGTTTTTGCTCAGCGGTCATGTACAGGGTGTTCAGCAGCAGGCGCAGGCAGTCCGCCGATTCCGGCGGCTCCGGCGCCAGCGTGATGGTCAGCTCCGAAAGATAGGCTGCCAGGGCGGTGCCTTCCACGGTTTTGCTTAACCCGTGGAACACCTTGCTGACAGCGGCGCTGTCAATAAAATTGGTTTTGCGGCCCAGTGTAATGGCAAATTCTGAATAACAGAAAAGCCCGCAGGCACTGAACAGCTTGTTTTTCAGCCGCAGGCTACCGCGGGCGGATGCTGACAGCACCCCGTTACCCGGTGTCAGCACTGTCAGGATCTGGTCGGCTTCGCCCACCCGGACCGCACGCAGGACAAGCCCCATTGTGTTGATCTGCATTGCTTTTCCCCCGTGGTTATGCCCTGCGGCGCAGTGCTGCGGTAATCAAGGTAGTCATAAATACTGCCGCTGGCAGCAAATTTCTGCCACTGTGCGGCGCGGATTCCGTCGGTTTCAGCATTTCCTGGCATGATGGCCCGCCCCCTTTACGGATTAGCTTGCCACCATCATACCGATCCATGCGTGGAAAAGTTGTCCAACCGTGTGGTTGGACAGGGTTCGCGCAGACTCCCCGCTGTTACGGCTTTGCAAAACCGAGGTTATCCAGCAGGCGGTCGTTATCGCGCCAGTCCTCGCGCACCTTTACCCAGCATTGCAGGTTCACGCGGGCGCCCAGCAGTTCCTCGCAATCCATGCGGGCGGCGGAGGCAATCTTTTTCAGCATCTGGCCGCCCTTGCCAATGATCATGCCCTTATGGCTCTTGCGCTCGCAGCAGATCTCCACGCTGATGTCGATCAAATCGCTGTCCGGGCGTTCTTTGAAGCTTTCCACCGTAACGGCAATGCCGTGGGGGATTTCTTCCCGCATGAACAGCAGGGCTTTTTCACGCACCAGCTCGGCCACCAGCTCTTTTTCCGGCATATCGGTAAAAGCGTCGTCGTCAAAGTAATGCGGGCCGGGGTTGGCGTACTGCTTCAGCAGCGGGAACAATTCTTCACAGCCGGTGCCATCCTTGGCGGAAACGGTGACGATCGCATCAAAAATACCGAACTCTTCCACCTGCTTTTTTGCGGGCTTCCAGCGCAGCAAAATCATTCAGCAGGTCCACCTTGTTGATGACCGCGATCGCCGGGCCTGCTTTACGCAGGGCTTCCACCATGCCAAGCTCGGATTCGGTAAATTCCCCGGTAGGCTCAAACAGCATCAGGGTCACATCCACATCCTTCAGGCTGGCGGCTGCGGTCTGGGTCATGCGGGAATCCAGCCGGTTGCGCGGCTTATGGATGCCGGGGGTATCCAGCAGCACATACTGTACCGGTCCCTTGGTGATAATGCCGGTAATACGGTTGCGGGTCGTTTGTGCCTTTTGGGTCACGATGGCAACTTTTTCGCCAACCAGGTGGTTGGTCAGGCTGGATTTGCCCACGTTGGGGCGGCCCACAAGGGCCACAAACACGCTGGAGGGCATTTCAGGTTCATTGTGGTTCTTCTGCATTCGTACCTTCTCTTTCAATCTGCTGCAATCTGCGGGCTATTTGGCCCGGTTGGGTTCACCCGTACTGCACAGTTGGGCAGCCGGGCCTTATTTTTCTTCGGTTTTATTTTCTTTTGGGGTTTTGACCTGTTCCTGCTTGCCAAGGCGGAAGGTGAACAGGTAGGCCGGCACCAGCGAAAGCACCCAAAGCGCCGTGCTGAGCGGCGTTGTCGTCACGCTGGTCCAGATGGCGTTCAGAGCAGCCGCGTTGCCAAACAGGCAGATGCCCACGACCACCGCACCAAACGCTGTGACCAGCACGCCTCCAGCCGCCATATCTTTTGCGGCACCGGCGCTCCACCAGTGGGTGGTATCCGGCTTATCCACAGCGCGCTCCACGGCGGAATTCATCAGCTCCATGCCAAGCATCATAAACACGCAGATGGCCAGCAGCGCCACGCCGGTGGCGTCAATGTGCGCCATGTGCGCCGCGGCAAATACATACAGTGCCGCACACAGGTGGAAGCGGAAGTTGCGTTCCTCCAAAACAGCTGCGCAGATGCCGTGCCATGCGTAAACGAAGCCGTGCCCAAACCGGGCAAGGTCCGTCAGCATGCGATTCTTTTTCTTGGGCTTCATGTACAGCTCACACTTCGTCGTTGGTGTAGCTGACGGTGCGCGGCAGGCCCAGCTGCATCAGAACAGCTTCCTCTTTTTCGCGCATACGTACCGCTTCCAGCCCGCTGGATTCATGGTCATAGCCCAGCAGGTGCAGCATGGAATGTACCGTCAGATAGGCAACTTCGCGCTGCAGGCTGTGGCCGTACAGTTCGGCCTGTTCCATGGCGCGCTCCATAGAAATCACGATATCGCCCAGAATCTTGCAGCCGTTGTCCTCGTCGATATCATACTCCCCGTTTTCTGCCATGGGGAAGCTGAGCACATCGGTGGGGGCATCCTTATCCCGGTACTGCTTGTTCAGCTCGTGGATGCGGGCGTTATCCACAAAGGTCACGCTGATCTCTGCCGGGCCGTCAAACTTTTCGTATTCCAGCACCGCATTGCAGCTGCGGCGGATCAGGATGCGAAGCCCCGAAGGAACTTTGACCGCGTTCTGCTCATTGGTGATCAATACTTTGTTAGACATAGGAAATCTGCCTCCTGACTGTGCTTTTGTTCGGTGCGGTTGGGCACCGTTTATAAATCATTTTTATTTTTATACTCTATCCGTTACGCATTTGATCCGTTACGCATTTGCCGTTTCCGGCTTGGCCTGCGGGGCCCGCTTGGGCGGCTGGGCGGCACGCTCATAGGCTTTTACGATCTGCTGTACCAGGCGGTGGCGCACAACGTCCTTTTCGGTCAGGTAAACCTGCGCAATGCCGTCAATCCCCTTTAATATATGCAGGGCATCCACCAGGCCGCTTCGGGTCTTTTCCGGCAGGTCCACCTGGGTCACATCGCCCGTCACTACCACTTTGCTGCCCACGCCCATGCGGGTCAGGAACATCTTCATCTGTTCGGGGGTGGTGTTCTGGGCTTCATCCAGGATGATAAAGGCATCGTCCAGCGTGCGGCCGCGCATGTAGGCCAGCGGGGCCACCTCAATGGCCTGCTTTTCTACCAGCTTCTGGAAGGTTTCCGCCCCCAGCAGGTCAAACAGGCCGTCATACAGCGGGCGCAGATAGGGGTCCACCTTATTTTGCAAATCGCCGGGCAGAAAGCCCAGCTTCTCCCCCGCTTCCACGGCGGGGCGGGTCAAAATAATGCGGCTGACATCTTTTGACTTGAACGCCTTGACCGCCATGGCCACAGCCAGGTAGGTTTTGCCCGTACCGGCAGGCCCCACGCCAAAGGTGATGGAGTTGGCGCGGATGGCGGAGAGGTACTCTTTCTGGCCCAGCGTTTTGGGGTGGATGGGGCGGCCTTTGGCGGTAACGGCGACAAAATCATCGTTCAGTTCCCGCAGGCGCTTTTCCTCGCCGCCGCGGGCCAGGCTGATGCAGTAGCGCACCGTCTGTTCCTCCAGCGGGGTGTGGTTCTGCATCAGGGTCACCATGCCGTCCACTGCATGCACAGCAGCTTCCACGTCTTTTGGCTCACCGGTAAACTTTAACAGGGAGCCGCGGCAGACCGCCGTGACGTGGAACTCATTTTCCAGCAATTTTACGTTCTGGTCACAGTTGCCAAAAATGGCGGCGGCCAGTTCGATGCTGTCTAATTCGACTGATTTTTCGGCCAATATGGTACCTCCTGTGCAGCCAGGCGTCAGCCGCCGGGCCAGCCCTGCACGCTTTTTACGCCATGTTTTTGCGTTTTTCGTGGTAAAAGATTACAGATAGCCATAATCTTTCAATTTGAATTATAGCACAGTTTTGTCGAAAATAAACTATGAATGTTGCACAAAATTTTAACCTTCTGCATGTTAAAATCCGACGCAGGGGATGATTGTAACCTTTTTGGCTGTCATGAACAAAAGGATCCCACCCAGAATATTTTTTCAACTTTTGCTCCGTTTCCCCTTGACTTGTGCCAAAAATCCAGTATACTATTA
>ENA-OQBL01001016-OQBL01001016.1-human-gut-metagenome-genome-assembly--contig:-NODE-1016-length-12133-cov-2.400050_pt1 | contig 12133 bp, 19 predicted proteins | sample MGYA00242747_ERZ504553 | MGnify/ENA primary metagenome ERZ504553 (study PRJEB26092, sample SAMD00036240) | human gut metagenome | host: Homo sapiens | study: EMG produced TPA metagenomics assembly of...
ATACTGGGAAAACAACTCCATTCGTTTGGCAGCTTTAAAATCCATATAATCTTTTGCATTAAAATTTTTTACTTCTGCAGCAAGCTTCACCTTAAAATCTGCAGTATCAAATCTGGTAATTTCTCCGATTCCTATTTTACCTGTTTTTACACTTTCCCAGAAGGCCTGCACATTATTTCCCACAGGTGTTACTGCTCCAAGTCCAGTCACCACTACACGTCTTTTACTCATAACATTCCTCCGTCTACGCACAAAACCTGTCCTGTAATATATCTGGCTTCCGGTGATGCAAGGAATGCTACTGCCTTGGCTACATCCTCCGGTTCACCATAAGTTCCCATAGGAATATTCTTCAAGGTTTCTTCTTTTACCTTATCAGAAAGTACATCTGTCATGTCCGTTCTGATAAAGCCAGGAGCAACGGCATTTACGGTAATTCCTCTTGATGCAAGTTCCTTTGCTGCAGTCTTTGTGAGACCGATCACACCTGCTTTTGAGGCTGCATAATTAGCCTGTCCGGGGTTTCCGCCGATGCCAACAATGGATGCCATATTTACAATGCGTCCGCTTTTCTGCTTCAACATCTGTCTGGCCACATGACGAATGCAGTTAAAAGTTCCTTTAAGATTTGTATCTATAACCCTGCAGAAATCATCCTCACTCATTGCCATCAGAAGCCCGTCTTTGTAATTCCTGCGTTATTCACCAAGATATCTATCTGTCCATATTTTTTTACTGTTTCTTTAATAAAAGCGCCGCAGGCATCAAAGTCAGATACGTTGCACTGACTGGTTTCAGCCGAACCTCCGGCAGCAATAATCTCTGCTTTCACTGCCTCTGCTTTTTCTTTTGAACCATTATAATTTATAACTACAAATGCTCCCTTAGCAGCAAGCTCAAGAGCAATCGCTCTTCCGATTCCACGGGAAGCACCTGTTACAACTGCAATCATTTTTTCTGCATTCATTCCTTGTTTTACTCCTGTAAAGTCAGGTGAATATCATATTTTTCCAGCACGACAAGCATTAACTTTCCCCTTGTTAACCACTTCTGAATTTCTCCGTATCGGCTGCTTCTGATAATACCTGTATTGTTTAATTAACTGTTTTGATCTTATTTTCTACTGTGTATAAGATCTGAAATCTGTTCAAGATCTTCCACATTCTGAATATTATAGGGTTTTCAATTTCCGGCGCTATTTTCTTCATAAAACCAGCCAAAGTCTTTCCGGGACCAATTTCTACGAAAGTATCCACACCCTCCTGAATCATCTTTTCCACACTCTGCTGCCAGAGAACAGAGGAAGAAATCTGCCTTGCAAGAAGATTTTTTGTCTCGCTGATGTCTGTCACATACTGGGCGGTCACATTGGTCACATAAGGAATCTTCAGACTGGAAAGCTCTACTTTTGACAGTTCTTTTTCCAGTTCTTTTCCTGCATTTTGAAGCAAAGAGGAATGAAAAGGGCCACTTACTGCAAGGGAAAGTACACGTCTTGCACCGGCTTCTTTCAGCTTCACAGAAGCTTCTTCTACAGCAGGTTTTGGTCCTGTGATAACAATCTGTCCAGGGCAGTTGTAATTGGCAATTTCAGCCTTTGTTCCTGCAATTGCGTTCTGGATCTTATCTGCATCAAGACCTATAACAGCTGCCATAGAGCCTTCTCCTGCCGGCACTGCGTGTTCCATAAGAATTCCTCTTTTTCGCACAGTTACTATGGCATCTTTCACACTCATTCCACCTGAAACAGCGATGGCACAGTACTCTCCAAGGCTTAATCCGGCAGTTATATCCGGATGAAGCCCACACTCCTCCACCACTTTTTTCCATTGCAAGACAAGTGGTTACCAGTGCTGCCTGCGTATATTCTGTAAGGTTTAATCTGTCATTTTTTTCAAAGCAAAGAGCTTTCATATCCAGAGAAAGCCATTGACTTGCCTGGTCAAAAACCTGTCTGGCAGAGGGATACTTTTCATAAAAATCCTGTCCCATTCCAGCCTTCTGTGCTCCCTGTCCAGGGAAAAGAAATGCGATCTTACTCATAAATTCCAGTTCCTTTCAACAACGCATCCGTCTCTTTTACCAGCTTTCTGATCAGTTCCTGACAGCTCATCTGCTCCTTCACAAGTCCTGCACTCTGACCAGCCATAACGCTTCCCATTTTCCACATCTCCGTCTACAACAGCACGGCGCAGGCTGCCAAGTGTCATCTGCTCCAGTTCCTCAAACGGAAACTCCTTCTGCCTCTTTTTTCAAGTATTCTTTTGTCATCTGATTGCGGAGAGCACGTACCTGGATGACCGGTGGAGCGACCGGTTACTTTTGTGTCAATGTCCTTTGCTTTCAGTATCATATCTTTGTAATTCTGATGTGCCCAGCACTCTGTGGTTGCCACAAAATGAGTTCCCATCTGAACGGCTTTTGCACCAAGCATGAAGGCTGCTGCAATCCCTCTTCCGTCTGCAATTCCACCAGCTGCAATAACTGGAATGTTCACTGCATCTACGACCTGAGGCACCAACACCATTGTGGTTGTCTCACCGATATGACCGCCGGATTCACATCCTTCTGCCACTACAGCATCCGCTCCGCATCGCTCCATTCTCTTTGCGTGAGCCACAGAAGCAATAACCGGAATGATCTTTACTCCTGCTTCTTTCCACATTTTCATGTATTTCTCAGGGTTTCCTGCACCAGTTGTAACCACTGGAACTTTTTCTTCCACAATTACCTGTGCAATCTCATCTGCATATGGACTCATCAGCATAATATTCACACCAAAAGGTTTATCGGTGAGTTTTTTCACCTCCCGTACCTGCTGTCGAACCCAGTCTGCAGGAGCGCTTGCGGCTCCAATCAGCCCAAGCCCGCCAGCTGCTGAAACAGCTGCTGCCAGATGATATTCTGCCACCCAGGCCATGCCGCCCTGAATGATCGGGTATTCAATTCCAAGTAATTCCGTAACTTCTGTTTTCATGAAATTCTCCATTCTGTAATTCCGTTATACCATGCCCACCTATGGCAAATACATGCCGGAATCATTCTGTAAACAACTTATATTTCCTGACATTCCGGCTTATTATTTATGTATACTGTCAAAGCCTGAATACAAAATTTCCAAATTACTGGCGACTCTGAAGATAGCTTTCCACATCACCGATGGTCTTAATATTCTCAAGATCTTCAGTAGGAATCTCTACCTCAAACTCTTCCTCCAGTGCCATTACCATCTCAAAAAGATCAAGAGAATCTGCTCCGAGATCTTCTTTGAAAGATGTTTCTGCTGTCATTGTACTTACGTCTGCTCCTAATGAATCTGCTGCGATTTCTTTGATTTTTTCTAACATTTTTGTTCTCCTTATTTGTTTTTAGATTTTCAAATCCATTTTTAACTTTTTATGATTCAAAGCTTTACGTGGTTGCTGTTCACTTTATATGACCAGAGTGTGTTTGAAAAAGGTATTCTGCAAAATATACTGCAAAATAGAGCCTGCAGATTGCGGAAATGATTTTCAAAACGCTTTCTAACAACCTGTATTAATCAGCCTGAATAACCTGATTTCCAGAGCAAAGCAGTCTTTTTATCTGCTATAGTTTTATTTTTCAAAGCCCTGATACACATTTTTACCACTGAAGCAGGCTGGCTCCATAGGTAAGTCCACCGCCAAATCCTGAAAGATAATCCAGTCTCCTGAATTTAATCTGCCATTTTTTATTCCACTCATCCAGGAGAATGCGGAATGCTTGCGGAGGATGTATTTCCTAAATTTCTATGTTCATCGGATACATTTTCCAAAGGTTCGTTCATGTGTTTTGACACAGAAGCAACGATCCTTTTATTCGCCTGATGAAGCATGTAAAAGCGGATTTCTTCTTTGTTTTCCTGCTTTTCCAAACCTCCATAATCACTTCCGGAACTTTGGAAACTGCAAATTTGAATACTTCTTTTCCATCCATCTGCATGTAAGTTGACGAAATATCTGCGTCTTCTTCTATAAATTGCTGCTGATTGCGGCTGACACAGGTAAGGGCTTCGCCTCTGCTTCCAATAGAATGAACAGCCTGGGTATAGACTGCAATTTTCTTCTGCTTCCAGCACCACCGCACCGGCACCATCGCCAAACAATACGCAGGTACTTCTGTCCTTCCAGTTTGTAAGATGGGAAAGAGTTTCAGAACCAATTACCAATGCCCTGCGATAAATCTGCTGTCCCAGATAGGCCTGGGCTGTATTCAACGCCAACAGAAATCCTGTACATGCACCGTTCAGATCAAAACAGGCCGCGTTCACTGCACCGATCAACTTCTGCACTTCGCATGCAGCACACGGCATGATTCTTTCAGATGACATGGTAGACACCAGGAGCAAGTCAATCTCTTCCGGTCGCATTCCTGCATCTGAAATGAGCTTCCTCAGCCGCACGAGCTGCCATATAAGCAACGGTCTCTCCACGGCTTGCAATGTGTCTCTGACCGATTCCGGTTCGCCCACGAATCCACTCCATCACTTGTATCCATCATGTGGGACTAGTTTGTCATTTGTCCCATCACCTGAACCGGCCTGTAGGAACCGGTTCCCTTTATTTTTCCAACCATAATACCCTCCAGGTATGTTGTGTAGTTTCTTGTTTTTAATTTAAAATAGTTTGATTATCAAAGTATATCACATTTTTTGGCTTTGTCAATAAAAAAATACTGTCAAAACCAAAACTTTATTTTGTTTCGGTTCTGACAGTATTTTGGGGTTATTTCTTTACTTTGACTTTGCAGGTAAATTTTTTTGTTTCCTGACTTCACTGTAATTGTAGCTGTTCCTTTCTTTTTCGCAACTATTTTTCCTTTTGAATTTACTGCTGCTACTTTGGAATTGGAACTTTTATAAGTTACTTTTTGCTGGCTGGTGACTGGTGTGAGAGTGACTCTCAGCTGAAAGCTTTTTCCTTTTTTTGGCAAGGATTATATTCCGTTTATTCACGGAAACAGCAATTGTTTTTTACAATACCTTTCTGCACTTTTACCTGGTAAATCCTACGGCTTCCGTTGGTATAAGTGATGGTTACCGTTGCTTTTCCGGCTTTTTTTCCAGTGATTTTGCCCTTCTTATCCACTTTGACAATTTTCTTATTGGTGGTGCGGACTGACTTTATTTTACCACCGGACTTGTAGGTTTGTTTTACCCGTAAGGTAAGTGTGGTGGTAGTTTGCACGGGTGTCGCAGTCGGCACTGGGGTTGCAGTCGGGATTGGAGTGACGCTTGCAGTGGGTATCGGTGCTACGCTCGCGGTTGGGGTCGGTTCCGCACTTACGATCGGCGTCGGTTTCACGCTTACGGTCGGAGTCGATTCCGCACTTGCAGTCGGGGTCGGAGCCACACTTACGGTTGGCGTCGGTTTCACGCTTACGGTCGGAGTCAGTTCCGCACTTGCAGTCGGAGTCGGTTCTACGCTTACGGTCGGAGTCGGTTCTGCACTTACGGTTGGAGTTGGTATCACGCTTACGATTGGGGTCGGTTCCGCACTTACAGTCGGGGTCGGTTCCGCACTTACAGTCGGGGTCGGTTCCGCACTTACCGCCGCAGTTGGTGTCACTGTAGGCACAACTGTAACTGCGGGCTCATTTTTCCCCTTATTATCTGCATAACTCTCTTCTGCCAGAACCGGCAAAATAAACACAGGACCAGCCGTTTCTGCTGAAGTAGTAGAAAAACTGGTATACTCCACACGCTCCTCACCAATGGTAATATATTGCCCCTTTGTAGCCCTTCCTACCAGCAAATACCGTGAAGATGGCGGGGTTCCCACATCATCCCATGTGGCATCCACCAGATACCAGTTTCCATCATCCATCTGTACATAATTCCACATGTGCGCTCCAGGAGTTCCTGAAGAAGTTCCCCTGGCTGTTCCGCTGACACAGGCACAATTTATTCCCATATAATAGCAGAAAATTTTCATGGATTTCGCATAGCCCTCGCAGACAAATGCAGGATCTGCATCCAGAAACAACGAGGCGGCAGAATGCACCCACAAAGTATTATCGTTCCTGTAAGTAACTCTCTGACAGATATAATCATGAATCCGCTTTATTTTCTGCTCCATATCCATGCCCAAAGTCTGCTCATTCAGCTCTGCAACAGCACTCTGAACACCATTCATAAAATCCCCCATTCGAGTATGGGCATTCTCACTGATTTCCCTGTTTGCCGGTTTAAAGGTGAAATTCTTAAAGATTCCCCTGTATCCGGTAGAAGAGGACCCATCCCGAACACAGCTGACCCGGTATCCATAGTTGCTGCCCCTGAACCAGAAAGCTTGTGGATAATCATAGGAAAAAGCATCTGAAGCTGCCTGAATTGCTGTTTTCACATCATCGGTAGCCTGTACATAGCTTTCTCCTTTTCTCTGAAAACTGCCATCCTCAACAACTGCTTCAAATGTAATGGTATCAGGAAATTCAAAAGGAAAATCAACGCTGTCCAGATACTGGCTGTAATCCACCACATAATTCTGCACCAGAAGATCGTACAAGGCCTTTGCATTTCCATCCAACTGAGCACCATAGCTGTCCGTGTAATAGTCCAGAGAAAAAACGGCTGATGCCGCTGTCAACGGAATCTCCTGCAATAGCACCGGAGATGATCTCACCAGATTCTTCTGCCTCAATCCTGTCATTTTCCTCTGTGGAAATTTCAGCCTGAAAGCCATTTAAATCCTCATTCCCCACTTCAGGAGCAGCTGAAAATTCCTCCTCGTTCTCCTCGTCAGCCCATATTTCTTCTACTGCCCCAAAGCCTTCTGCATCCTGCATTTCTGCGGCAACGCACAGGGGCTGAGCAGCCATGACAAATGTTGAAAGTATAACCAGTAAGCGCTTCCGTTTCTTCATTTATCCCTCTCTTTTCTTATAAATCATTGCATATTTATTTCCGATTCGTTATAATATTTTAACATGAAATTTTATTTTTGTGTGAATAGCAGAGCATATTTCACAAATATTTTTTTACACAGGAGATTCTATATATGATAAGAAAAGAAAATACCAGGACATATCCTCTCGCTTTTATCATTCTTCTCTCTATCAGTGGTATATGTCTTCTTATGTATAAAGCCCAGTTTCGTTTTAACCTTCATCAGCCCATTGAGTATGTTATGATGACAACTCATAAACCTACAGGTACCATAACATACCATAACCTTGTCCTCGGATTCCCCCATTCTTACAGAGACGTTTACCTGTACAGTTCCTGAGTTAAAGATGTTTACAATCATATACAGGGCATTCAAGAACGTTATTTTCCTCCTCTTGCTCCCTGTTCTCAACTTAGATGGTGTCAGTAGATCACAAAAACAGCTGCAAAATATGGGGAAACCATGATGGTGATTGAAATTCTTCTTATTATACAGACTACAACAATAATCATATAACGTAAAAAGTGGAAGCTCATTTTCGCGCTTCCACTTTTTTCATTTTATTTTTCTAAATTATTATACTGCTCCTGTATTCTCTGCAGTTCCATTTCAAAATCCTGCCGGTTCTTCTGGACCATTGTCTGCAGGACCAGTCCGGAAAACAATGACTGAATTGCTCCCAAAACAGCAAAACCACATACGATCAGAGTAGGAATTTTTCCCACGCGTCCGGTTTCAAGGAAGGTTACAAATACCGGGATAAAGAATCCAATTCCAAGGATCAAAAGCACTGCTGCCACCAGTCCGAAGAATGCCATTGGCTTATAATTACGGTATAATTGGGCTATGGTTTTCAGTACCCGGAAGCCATCTGAATATGTATTCAGTTTGGATTCACTGCCTTCGGGACGGTCTCTGTACTCAATCACTTCATTTTCGATATACATGTTCTTATCAACTGCGTGAATGCTCATTTCAGTCTCAATCTCAAACCCCTTGGATAATACAGGGAAGGACTTTACAAACTGGTAGCTGAATGCTCTGTAGCCTGTCATGATGTCGTTTATCTGGGTTTTAAACATAATGTTAATGCATTTACGCACCAGACTGTTTCCAAAATTATGGAATGGCCGCTTGTTCTCTGTAAAATAAGTAGATGACAGACGATCTCCCACTACCATATCAACCTTTTTATTCAATACCTTCTCAACCATTGAAGGGGCAAATTCTGCGGGATAAGTATCATCTCCGTCTGCCATGATATAACACTGTGCATCAATTTCACGAAACATTCTGCGAATAACGTTTCCTTTGCCCTGCTGATATTCGTATCTGACTACAGCACCTGCTCTGCGGGCAATTTCATCTGTATGGTCAGTGGAATTATTATCGTATACATATATTACCGCTTCCGGCAATGCTTTCTTGAAATCTGTTACAACCTTTTCTATGGTTTTGCTCTCGTTGTAACAGGGGATTAGTACTGCTATTTTATCCATTTTAAATGCTTTCCTTTCCGGCGATTCTTAAGTAAGTTTTCTTTACGTAAAAAATTCCGTCAATTGTCTTGTAGCTTTATTTTACTACATAGACAATCGGCGGGCAAGGGGATTGTTCCCCAAACTATCCGATCAATACTTTTTTCCCCTCAAAAGCAAATCCATAATGGAAAATATTCTCTTTCTGAATTCCCCGGCTTAAAAGCTCACAGTCATAATCTTTTTCGTTTATCTGCTGTAATGCATTTGCTACAGTATCTTCCAATGTCTTTTCTTTACGTGGATTAAATACTTTAAATTCCAGGACAAAGGCATCTTTCGTTTTCTCCAGGGGTTCCAGCATAACATCATATCGGCCAAATCCACTTTCCCGATTAGAGGTAACCCGATACTTTCCTGCAAGTTCAACAATCAGCCCAAGTACAAATCCATGATAAAATCTTTCTGGATTGGTATCATCAGACGGATTTCTGCCAGTATCAAAGGTACTGAAAGTCGCTTCTGCTACACGGTTCATATATTCATTCATATAATCCAGATCTTTTGCCAGAAAAGCTTTCAGAAAATCATTATATGGGACTGTTTCATCAGAAAACCCATCCCTCCACCATATCTTCAAAAAGCATTTTGACTTCCTGATTTGTCAGAGCCAATTCATAGCTGTATCTACCACTGGATACATCAAACTCACTCTTTACAACTTTCAAATAACCGCCAGCAAGAAACAGACTCAGATTGCCCCCTTCTTCCGCTGCAGCTGCTCAAAAATAATTTCCTCGTCAATTTCCGTCTGAAAGCTTTTCCCTGCCAACAGATCTTCCATGACCATTTTTATCTGAGCAGATCCTTCTCTTACCAGTTTTCCCACAAGCTGATTGGAACTGGTATTTGCCCAGTAGGGTCTTAGCTTCTTCTCTTTCAAAAAACATGTGATTGACCATGGATTATAAATATCCTTTTTGTTTCCAAAGGAAAATCCGTCATACCATGTCTGAACTTCGACTTGCCGATCTGACATTCCATACTTTTCCAGGGCGTCAAATACTTCTGTTTCTGTAAATCCAAAGCAATCAGCATATTGCTCAGAAGTAGTAGTTATAACTGTTAAATTGTTTAGATCAGAAAAAATAGACTCTTTACTAACCCGCGTTATTCCTGTCAACAGAGCTCGTTCCAGATAAGGATTTGTCTTAAATGTGGAATTAAATAATCCACGCATAAAACCTGTCAATTCGTCCCAAAATCCATACATGTAAGCTTCCTGCAACGGCGTATCGTACTCATCAAGAAAAATCAGAACCTTTTTTCCGTAATAACTGTGTAAGCACATAGAAAGACGCTTCAGTGACATTGCAGCAACCGCATCGGACATCGTTGGCGCAACCAGAGAAAATAATCTTTTTCTTCCTGACTTAAGCGTTCACTTTCCTTTAAAAATCCAAATTCGGCATATAAATCCTGAATTACCTGACAGATTGCCTCCCGGGCGGAGGTAAAAGTCTGCCCTTTTATGTCTGCGAAACTGAAAAAAATCACAGGGTATGTTCCCTGAATTTCTCTATATTTCTCATGATTCCAGATTGATAATCCCCGAAACAGTTCTCCTTCTCCCCTGTATTTTTCTGAGAAAAAGCATTCAAGCATATTTAAATTTAAAGATTTTCCGAATCGCCTTGGCCGCGTTATCAACGTAGCAACATCCTGGCTTTCCCACCATTGGCGGATAAAATCTGTTTTGTCAATGTAGAAGCTATTGGCTTCCCGAATGGATGCGAAGGCGGTATTGCCGAGGGAAATTGTCTGGTGGGAGGTATTTTTTATTTTCATTTTACTGCTGCTTTGCTGTTCTGATACTGATAACTGGTTGTTTATCTGTTCCGATTTGGAGTTTTCACCAATCTTCATTTAAGCGTCCTCCCATTTCATAATAATATATTTTTAAAGAAATAAAAAATCCGCCGATTGCTTATGCAGTTACATTGTACTACATGAGGAATCGGCAGACAAGGGGATTATCTAGTCTTCTACAAGTTCAAATCTATATCGTTGCTTCACTTCCGGGTACTTATCACGATCCACTTCTGAGGCAAAACATTTTCTAAAAGGCCTAATATACACTTTAAAAGTCACCATACAAAGCCCGATACACAACAAACTGTTCTCCAGTTTCAGAATGCTCTGCTATATATAAAACTTTATATTCATTTCCTTTAAAAATGCTTATACTTTCTGTTCGTCTCAATTTGTCTCATCGTTATGCTCCTTTTATTAACTTGACAAGTTCAGCTAAATATCATTATTTTTCTTTGTTGTCTTAAATCTCTCCTCTAACTCTTTGAGCAAGTATGGAAAAAGAGCACTAATCGGTAACAGGCAAATGAAAGATAATCCATAACGCGGCCAGTAAGTAATTGGTGTAGCTACTAATAGTGTGGCTATATTTCCCAAACAAGGAATAAAAAATAGTAGATAACGCCATTTTCCTTCTACTAGTGCATACAGAATCATAAATAATGAAATCCATAAGCACAATGCAACAGATGGCATTTGCGTCACAACTGAAAAATACTTTTTTACAGTTAAATCAATACTCGAATTTTCCCCAAGAAGACTACCACTTGTAATATCATACACTTTTTTAAGCTCACTAGTCTCTCTTGGTGCTCCCATACATTTAATTCCCAATAGCTCAGCCCCCAGAAGCCACAAGTTTCCATAGCCCATGCTTCTATGAATAATATAGGATTTTTTATTAGCAGTGACATCCATACCTTTAGAAACTCCTTCTTATGTTCCTTAAAAAACTCTGTATTAAAATCTTCACTCCACTTCATATGATCAACTAATCCTGGCCTATAATTATCTATATATTTCTCCAGCGGCATAATTTCATTCAAAAAAAGACTTTTCTTCATTCGATATGTTACCCTCGTACACAACACTCCTTGCAACTTGTTGTAATGGTATTCCATATGCCCCAGTTGCAGTTCCCTCAATTCCAAACCCCAGGCTGATGCTGAATTCGTAGCAAAAATGGAGGATGTTCTGGATGTATATCAAAGACCATATGATCCGTCCAGACCGGTAATTTGTATTGATGAAACGAATAAACAGCTGATCCTTGAAAAACGGATTCCCTGTAAACCTGGGGAACCGGAAAAAGTAGATTCTGTTTATGTCCGGAATGGAGTTGCAGATATCTTTATGATATCTGAGCCGCTGGCAGGAAAACGGGAAACTGTTGTAAAACAGACTCGGACAGCAATCGATTTTGCTGAAGTTCTTCGCTATACAGCAGATGAGCTATATCCAAAAGCGGAAAAAAGTCATATTGGTCACAGATAACTTAAATATCCATGCGCCGTCTGCTTTGTACAAGGCGTTTTACAGCAGAAGAAGCAAATCGACTAACCAAACGTTTTGAATGGCATTACACGCCAAAACATGGAAGCTGGCTGGATATGGCAGAAATTGAAATAGGGGTTATGAGCCGCCAGGCACTTGCAAAACCATTTCCAGATTTCGAAAGTTTTGAAAAACAGGTTCGTAACTGGACAGTTAACCGAAATGCGAGATGCGTAAAAACAAATTGGCAGTTTACAACAGCTGATGCCAGAATTAAGCTGGCAAAGCTATATCCAACGATACTTTAAAAACCAGATGGATGCAATACTACTACTTTTTATAAAAATTCATGTTCTATTTTATCTGCAACTTTTTCCCACG
>ENA-OQBL01001017-OQBL01001017.1-human-gut-metagenome-genome-assembly--contig:-NODE-1017-length-12126-cov-2.961413_pt1 | contig 12126 bp, 11 predicted proteins | sample MGYA00242747_ERZ504553 | MGnify/ENA primary metagenome ERZ504553 (study PRJEB26092, sample SAMD00036240) | human gut metagenome | host: Homo sapiens | study: EMG produced TPA metagenomics assembly of...
ATGGATAATCGTTCCTTGTCTCAAGAGAAAGGGGCGGGGGATCCGACTTCGCAAATTTATGGTCATAATATTTTTACTAACGATAATTTGACTTTCGAACCTAATGTGAATGTTGCTACTCCCGAGAATTATCGTCTGGGACCTGGTGATGAGGTGATTATTGATGTGTGGGGAGCTTCTGAAACAACAATCCGACAAACAATATCTCCGGAAGGAAGTATTCTTGTGAATAATTTAGGACCGGTTTATCTGAGTGGTAAAACAGTAAGTGAAGCCAATAATTATTTGAAACAAGAATTTGCCAGAATATATTCTGGAGTAACTGGAAATGTTCCCTCTACCCAAGTTAAATTGACATTAGGAGAAATACGTTCTATTCAAGTAAACGTTATGGGTGAAGTTATGGTGCCCGGAACTTATACCCTCTCATCATTTGCTTCCGTATTCCATGCTTTATATCGTGCAGGTGGTGTGAATCCGATTGGTAGTTTACGCAGTATTAAAGTGATTCGCAATGGAAATACAATAGCAGATTTGGATGTTTACGATTTACTTATGAAAGGAAAAATGAAGGATGACATCCGTCTGCAGGATGGTGATGTAATTCTTGTGGATCCTTACCAGTCATTGGTACAGATATTGGGTAAGGTAAAACGTCCGATGTTTTATGAAATGAAACCCACTGAAACCGTAGGCACATTATTGAAGTATTCAGGTGGTTTTACGGGTGATGCTTATAAAAAAGCATTACGTATAATCCGTAAAAGTGGACGTGAGCATCAAATTTATAATGTGGATGAGATGGATTATTCTGTATTCCGCGTAGATGACGGTGATAAGATAACGGTTGATTCCGTTTTACAACGTTTTGAGAATCGTGTGGAAGTCCGCGGTGCTGTATATCGTGAAGGCTTGTATCAGTTGGACGGTACGATGAATACAGTGAAACAGCTGATTAAGAAAGCAGAAGGACTTCGCGGAGATGCATTCTTAAACCGTGCTATAATCGATCGTGAGCTTGAAGACTTGTCGCATGAGATTATACAAGTAGATGTGAAAGGTTTGCTGAACGGGACGGCTGCAGATATTCCTTTGCAGAAGAATGATATTTTATATATCCCAAGTATTCATGATTTGAAGGAAGAAGCTACACTTACCATCCATGGTGAAGTTGCCAATCCGGGTACATATCTCTATTCTGATAAAATGACAGTAGAGGATTTGGTGTTGCAGGCTGGTGGCTTGTTGGAGGCAGCGGCTACGACGAAAGTTGAAGTGGCACGGCGTATGAAAGATACGAAGAGTACATCTTTCAGTACTACAGTAGGCCAGAATTTCTCTTTTGATTTGAAAGATGGCTTATTGGTGGGAGAAGGAAGCCAGGATTTCCATCTTGAACCTTTTGATGAAGTTTATATTCGTAAGAGTCCGTCTTATTTTAAACAACAGAATGTTATGGTGGGAGGAGAAGTTCTTTTTAGCGGTAATTATGCACTATCGAAAAAAAAATTGAACGTTTGAGTGACTTGATAGCTAAGGCTGGTGGAGTGACTCCCGATGCTTATGTAAAAGGAGCGCGTCTTATTCGTAGGATGACCGAAGAAGAATTTCGCCGTAAAGAAGATGCCCTGCGTATGGCGCAAGCGGGAGGTGGAGATTCCATATCTGTTAAAAAAATTGGATTTGTCTGATACCTATTCTGTAGGTATAAATCTGGGAGAGGCTTTGAAGAATCCCGGTTCAGATGCTGATATGGTGCTTCGTGAGGGAGATGTGTTATTTGTTCCGGAGTACGTAAGTACAGTGAAAATCAACGGTGCTGTAATGTATCCGAATACAGTTTTATATAAAAAGGGTGAAAGCTTGAAATATTACATCAATCAAGCTGGTGGTTTTGGTAATGATGCCAAGAAACGTAAGGTCTATGTAATATACATGAATGGTACAGTTTCTCGTTTAAAAGCAGGGAACAAGAAAGCCATTGAACCTGGTTGTGAAATAATTGTTCCAAGTAAAGAACAGAAAAAGAAGATGACTACTGCTGAAATTCTGGGAATGGGAAGTACGACAGCTTCTATTGCAGCGATGATTGCGACTATGGTTAATCTCTTTAAGTAATTTGAATTATGAGCGAAGAAAGAATACAAAACATAACCTCTCCACAACCTGAGGAACAAGAAATAGATTTGATAGAACTGGCCCAGAAAGTATGGGCTAGTCGCAAATTGGTTTTTAAGGCGTGTGGTATCGCTGCTCTTGTAGGACTGGTTGTTGCATTTAGTATTCCTAAGGAGTACTCTACAAGTGTGACATTGGCTCCGGAGAGTGGTGGCAAATCTGGTGGTGGAAGTATGGGAGCCCTTGCAGCCATGGCGGGTATCAATTTGGGCACTTCTTCTGGTGAGGATGCTTTGTCACCCGAACTTTATCCTGATATTGTAAGTTCTACTCCTTTTCTGATTGAACTGTTCGATGTTAAAGTCAAGGATCAGAAAGCAAAAGTAGACACGACTTTATATGCTTATTTGAAAGAAGAACAGCGTTCTCCTTGGTGGAGTGCAATTTTCTCCGCTCCTTTTAAAGTGTTAGGATGGACATTGTCTTTGTTTAAGGATGAACCGGAAGAGGGGGACGCAAAGCTGGATCCTTTTCGTCTTACTAGAGATGAGTCTGCCATTGCAGATGCTTTAAGTAAACGTATCTCTGTTTCCGTAGACAAAAAGACAGGTGTGACAACCTTGTCTGTTACTATGCAGGATCCTTTGATATCTGCTTCGCTGACGGATACCGTGATGCATTGCCTGCAGAACTACATCACAGATTATCGGACTAATAAGGCTCGTCATGATTTGGCATTTACCGAAAAACTTTATGGAGAAGCAAAGGCCAGTTATGAGGATGCCCAGAAGAAATACGCAAATTTTGTAGATGCAAACCAGAATATAATATTACTGAGTTATCGCGCAGAGCAAGAGCGTTTACAGAATGAAATGAATTTAGCCTATCAAGTATATACACAAGTGTCTCAACAATTGCAGATGGCAAGAGCTAAGGTGCAGGAGATTACACCGGTATATACGGTTGTCCAGCCGGCTACGGTACCTTTGAAGCCTGCAAAGCCCAATAAATTGATGATTTTGATCGGCTTCATGTTCTTGGCAGGTGTCGGCAGTGTGGGATGGATATTATTTGTAAAAGATTTATTAAAGGGATGGAAAAAGCAAACAATATGATGACGGATAATGATATGATGTGCTGGCATGCATTGTACACAGCACCTAAGTCTGAACATAAGTTGATGCAGCGTTTGAATGCTGCGGGATATACTACATATTGCCCGATGCAGGCTGTGTTTGTAAAATGGAAAGGGCATACCCGGAAGGTGATTACCCCTCTTTTTTCCGGATGCTTGTTTGTTGCTGGTAATGTGGCGGAAGTTGCCTCATTGGCTTCCTCGCAGAAGGCTGCTATATTACTAGATAAAGAAGGAAAAAGTTTGTCTATTGAAGCGGGTAAAGCAGAACTTCCTGCCAAGTTTGCTCAATTGCTGAGGTTATGATGAAGCTGATAACAGAAGAGCTGCTGGATACCGTTACTTCACAAGCCAAGGAGAATTCCCGTTTACGTATGAATTATAATTTTCATGCGTCTATGGATGCCCCTATTCATCGGTTGCTGAATGCTTTGGAACCAGGAACTTATCTTCCTCCTCACCGTCATACAGATAAGGAAGAAACTTATCTGGTTTTGCGTGGAAGTCTGCTGGCATTTTTTTATGATGATGCCGGTAATGTAACAGATAAGGTATGCCTCAATCCTTCGGAAGGTAAATATGGTCTGGAGATTCCTTCTAATACGTGGCATAGTATTATTGCCTTGGAGTCAGGCACCGTTATTTTTGAAATTAAAAAAGGCCCATATCAGCCTCTACCCTCAGAGGATTTGGCTTCATGGGCTCCTCAGACTTCTGATGTGGAGGGAATAAAGGCTTTTATGAAGCGGATGTTGGAACTTTAATATTTTTTTGATAAAACAAAGAAGCCTCCCGATATACAATAAAATATCGGGAGGCTTCTTTATGTACCATGTTATTAGTCAAACAGGCTCTTGAACTTCTTGAATATTTTCTCCTTAATCGAAGTGTTTGGCTTGAAGTTATCAGATTCTTCCATTTCCTCCAATGTTTTCTTCTCATCCTTGCTCAGCGTTTCGGGTACATATACGCTGACATTTACTAGCAAATCTCCCGTGCCGTATCCATTCACGTTGGGCAAACCTTTGCCGCGCAGGCGGAGTACTTTTCCCGGTTGCGTACCTGAGTCAATTTTTACTTTCACCTTTCCATCAATCGTGGGAATTTCTACTGCACCACCCAAGGCTGCTGTCGGGAAGCTGAGGAGCAGGTTGTAAATCAAGTCATTTTCGTCGCGTATCAGGTTCGGGTCTTGTTCTTCTTCTACAAGAATCAGCAGGTCTCCCGGCATACCGTTGTGCTTGCCTGCATTTCCTTTTCCTCCCATAGAGAGCTGCATACCTTCTGCGACACCTTTCGGGATTTTTACGGTACTACTTCTTCACCGTATACAATACCTTCACCGGCACATTCCTTACACTTGTTTTTGATGATTTTGCCTTCACCGCCACAAGTTGGGCAAGTGGTTCTTGTTTGCATGGTGCCGAGTATGGTTTGCTGGTTACGGATTACCGTGCCGCTACCGTTACAGGTCGGGCAGGTTTCGGCGCCGCCGTCGCCTTCGGCTCCCGTGCCATGACAGTGGGTACAAGGCACGTATTTCTTCAGCTTGAATTTCTTTTCCACACCGGTAGAGATCTCCTTGAGGTTCAGTTTTACCTTGACGCGCAAGTCCGAACCACGGTAACGGCGTTGTTGTGTGCCGCCACTTCCGCCGAAACCTCCAAAACCGCCAAAACCTCCTCCACTGTGTCCACCAAAGATATCACCGAACATGGAGAAGATGTCGTCCATGGACATGCCTCCACTGAAGCCGCCGAACGGACCACCATTACCGGCGGCACCACCCAGTCCGGCATGGCCAAACTGATCGTAGCGGGCACGCTTGTCCGGATTGCTTAGTACGTCGTATGCCTCTGCCGCTTCCTTGAATTTCTCTTCGGCTGTTTTGTCGCCCGGATTCTTGTCCGGATGATATTGGATGGCTTTTTTGCGATAGGCTTTCTTTATTTCTTCTACCGTTGCTGTCTTTTCGACTTCCAATACTTCGTAGTAATCTCTTTTTTCCATACAGTTTTATGTTATTCTCCGACTACCACTTTGGCATGACGGATCACTTTGTCGTTTAGGATGTAACCGGTTTGTACGCAGTCCAGAATTTTGCCTTTCAGTGCTTCATTGGGTGCCGGAATCACGGCGATGGCTTCGTGATAGTCTGTGTCGAGCGGTTGTTCCTTTGTCTCTATCACCTTAACGCCGTTTTGTCCCAATACAGACATGAATTTGTTGTAGATAAGTTCAACGCCTTCTTTTACGGCAGCTACATCGGTAGCTGTCTCCATGTTTTTGAGGGCGCGTTCAAAGTCATCCACAATGGGTAGGATACTGCTGATACTCTTTTCACCACCGTTCAGGATGAGTTCTGCCTTCTCCTTCATGGTACGTTTGCGGTAATTGTCAAACTCGGCAGACAAGCGCAGATATTTGTCTTTCTGCTCTTCAATCTGTTCATTGGCCTTTTCCAGTTCCTGGGCGAGCTTTTCTTCTTCTGTTAGGGGAGCTTCGTTTTCTTGTGAAACTTCTTGTCCTACGGTTTCTTCGTCACATTCGTTAGGAGTAGCTTGAGTTTTCAGCTCCTCTTCCTGGTTGTTTTCTTTTTCTTTCGGATTCATATTGTTATGCTTATTATTCTTGTAAAATGATTTTGCTTTCATTGCTGTTAAGGGTTTAAGTTAATACGATATCAGTGCTCCAGCAAAAACTTTGCCAAAACGGATGTTTTTGCCGAAAACGCTGCAAAGGTAATACTTTTATGTCAGATTGACAGCGCTTCTCTGTGTCTATTCATGGAAAAATAACTATCTTTGCACTCGCAATTCGCAGACTAATAGGTATTAAATAGTAAATTGTAAATAAATAAATCGTAAATATAAAGATGATTACAGTCTCTAATGTCTCAGTACAGTTTGGTAAAAGAGTGTTGTTCAATGACGTAAACCTGAAGTTTACAAGTGGTAACTGTTACGGTATCATCGGTGCCAACGGTGCCGGAAAATCTACTTTCCTGAAAACGATTTCCGGGGAGCTGGACCCTACGACGGGTTCCATCATGCTGGCTCCGGGAGAGCGTCTTTCCGTTTTGAGCCAGGACCACTTTAAGTGGGATGCTTTTACGGTAATGGACACGGTGATGATGGGACACACGGTGTTGTGGGACATCATGAAGCAGCGTGAAGTGCTGTATGCCAAAGAGGATTTCACAGACGAGGATGGACTGAAGGTTTCCGAATTGGAAGAGAAATTTGCCGAGCTGGACGGCTGGAATGCCGAAAGCGATGCTGCCGCCTTGTTGAGTGGTTTGGGTATCAAGGAGGACAAGCATTATCTGTTGATGGGTGAGTTGAACAACAAGGAAAAGGTGCGTGTCATGCTGGCGCAAGCTCTCTATGGAAATCCTGATAACTTGCTGCTGGACGAGCCTACCAATGACTTGGATATGGAGACCGTGACTTGGCTGGAAGAGTACCTCTCCAACTTTGAGCATACGGTGCTGGTGGTAAGCCACGACCGTCACTTCCTCGACTCCGTTTGTACGCATACGGTGGACATCGACTACGGAAAGATTAACCTCTTTGCCGGTAACTATAGCTTCTGGTACGAGTCCAGCCAGCTGGCGCTCCGTCAGCAGCAGAAACCAGAAGGCAAAGGGCCGAGGAGAAGAAGAAAGAGCTGGAAGAGTTTATCCGCCGATTCAGTGCCAATGTGGCAAAGAGCAAGCAGACTACCAGCCGCAAGAAGATGTTGGAGAAACTGAATGTAGAAGAAATCAAGCCGTCATCACGTAAGTATCCGGGCATTATCTTTACGCCCGAACGCGAACCGGGTAATCAGATTCTGGAAGTTTCCGGTTTGACGAAAACGCTGGAAGATGGTACGGTGCTGTTCCGCGACGTCAACTTCAATGTAGAGAAGGGAGACAAGATTGTATTCCTTTCGCACGACCCGCGTGCCATGACCGCCCTGTTCGAGATTATCAACGAGAATATGAAACCGGATGCGGGTACCTTCAACTGGGGTGTGACTATCACCACCGCTTACCTGCCGCTGGACAATACTGCATTCTTTAATACAGACCTGAATCTGGTGGACTGGTTGAGCCAGTTCGGCGAAGGCAATGAAGTCTACATGAAGAGTTTTCTGGGACGTATGCTGTTCTCCGGTGAGGAGGTGCTGAAGAAAGCAAGCGTATTGTCGGGAGGTGAGAAGATGCGTTGCATGATTGCACGTATGCAGCTGCGCAATGCCAATTGCTTGATTCTGGATACACCTACCAATCACCTCGACTTGGAGTCTATCCAGGCATTCAACAATAATCTAAAGACCTATAAGGGCAATATCCTTTTCTCATCCCACGACCACGAGTTCATTCAGACGGTTGCCAACCGTATCATCGAATTGACTCCGAACGGTATTATCGACAAGATGATGGAGTATGACGAATACATCACTTCAGACCACATCAAGGAGTTGCGTGCACGTATGTACGCAACAAAGTGATAACGGAAGCTAAGGACTAAATAAGCATATTTTAAATCGTTCCAATCATGAGGAAAAAATCGTTCCACCATGGTGGAACGACTTTTTTCACCACGGTGGAACAATATTTCTGCCATGATGGAACGATTCTTCTTTCATATCCTTTTTTGTTTAATAAAGGCTTGTGCGATATTGCAAAAAAAGAAGAAGGTGTGTTAGAATGACTTTTTAGCTATCATTCTGACACACCTTCCTTTTGCTATTAAAAGAGTCTCTTTGTTCTTATTAAGGCGGGGAATAGTCTGGGTTATTGTTTCTCCTTATATATAATTTTGCCTTGGCTTTCGCCGAAAAGGTTGTCGCCCAGCGTGGTAATCTTATTCCCCGTGGCAAGCACATAGCGCAGGTTGTCGCATCCCATAAATGCTCCGTACTCAATGGCGGTATACTAGCTGAAGCACGAGCGCAGCGCTGACCGCAACAACGACCGCAGCCACTGAATGCACGCTGTCCGATGCTTCTAAGCTCTTGCGGAGCCGTACGTTTCAGCAGATACTTTCTTTTGGGTGAAAGTATAGTCGGGAATTTGCAGTGGCATTACTGTTGGTCATGTCGATGGAAACCAGATTTGGGCATATAGTCGCGTATCAATGTGAAGTCGGCTTCGTCCATTTTTACCTTCAACGGTCAGAAAGTTAACGTCTTTTGGGCTGAAATCCGGCTCTTTAGCAGTTCGCTGGCAAGGCTGCCCATTTTTACCAATCTGCACATTTACTGTCAGTGGTTCTCCTTCAATGAATGCAAAGGTCTCCCATTTTCTTTTTTGGTACGGTAGGAGTCACTGCATCCCAATGGAACAAATATGGCTGTAACGCTATCAGCCAATGCTTCGGACAACAGATTGGGAGCCGTTTTCTTCCGTATCTGGCATATCTTGAGATTTTTGCATCCCTTAAAGGCAGCATCTTCGATGTTCTTGGTCTTGTCGGAAAGGATAACCCTAGTCAGTGTCTCCTTGCCAATGAAGGTACTGTCGTCCATTTGCTTGCAGAAGGCATATGCCGGAATGCAATTGGCAGGATATACGTAAAAACGGTTTGGATAAGTTCCGTTCTTGCCTGCATACGTGCTGATAGATGCGTTCGAGATGTCCAACTGCTGCAGATTCTTGAATTCATCTCTTAGATGCCTGAAGTCTATGGCATTCAGTTTGCCCTGCAGGGTTAGTTGGGTAATTTCATTAGCTTCCGCTTCAGTCATCAGCTCCACCAAGGTACCGGGTTTGGCTACGTAGTATCTTTTGGATTTTTGTGCCGAGGCATTCAGCATTAACGCCAGTCCGGCAATGGCTAAAAGTATTTTTCTTAGTTTCATGTTTATTGATTCTAGATTGATTTTTCAAATATAGGAAGAAAACGGCAGGAATACATGAGGCTTTTTTTCATTTTTTATTATTACTTTTTGTCGGATATTAATCAATATTGAGATACAAATGGAGACAGAAGAGACGGTAAAGGAAGGGCTTGTTACAGCAAGTAAAGCAAAAAGTATTTGGTTGGCATTCGTTGATATAGTACTGTTTGCTGTACTTTCAATGATTTTTCTGTTTTGTTTGCCATACCTTTTGCATTAGTTTTTCCGGAGTTGAAGACGGAAGTTGGTGAAACAAACATTTACTTTCAGATGCTGAATGAAGTCTTGATGCTGGTCAGTGGGCTGATTGCCGCTTGTATGGTGTTGGGCTTTAGGAAGCTTCCTTTTTCGGGTTTGGGCTTGTCTTTGAAGGGATGGGGCAGGAGCCTGCTGAGAGGAGCTTTGTTTGTCGTGTTCTTGTATGTAGTCGGTTTGGCTTGTCTTTGCTGTTAGGGGCAGTGGAGGTGGTAGGGTTCTTGTTTTCTCCCATATCTCTGCTGGTCAGTCTTTGCTTTATTTTTTTGTGGCGGTTACGGAAGAAGTTATCGGACGCGGTTTTATTTTAGGGCGTATGCTGGATGGAGGCATCAATAAGTTTGTGGCATTGTTTATTTTCTGCGGTGTTATTTTCGTTGATGCACCTTTTCAATCCTAACTTTGCCTTTGTCCCGTTTCTGAATATCATGGTGGCAGGTTGTTTCTTGGGGGCTTCCTATATATATACGCGTAACCTCTGTTTCCCCATTGCCTTGCATTGGTTCTGGAACTGGATTCAAGGTTCCGTTTTGGGATATAAAGTCAGTGGAAATGAATTCAGCAATGAGAATCTGCTGATTCTTCACTTTCCGGAAGAAAATTTAATAAATGGAGGAACCTTCGGGTTCGAAGGCTCCATTCTGTGTTCACTACTTTTAGTGCTTGGTACAGTAATTATCTTAAGACACTATTATAAGGGATTAGAGATTAAGGATTAATACGGAAACCATTAACCATTAATCCCTAATCCTTAATCCCTAATTCTGTTCCACTCCTTTCATTGTCAGCTGTATGCGTTTCCGGTCCATATCTATGCTGAGTACCTTTACGCGTATATGCTGGTGAATGGACACTACTTCATTAGGGTCTGATATGAATCTGTCGGCGAGTTGGGAGAGGTGTACCAGTCCGTTTTCCTTGATGCCTATATCGACAAATGCGCCGAAGTTGGTGATGTTTCCTACGATGCCGGGCAGTTCCATGCCTTCGCGCAGGTCGTTGATGGTGCGCACGTTCTTATCAAATTCAAATATCTTTATCGGTCCGCGCGGGTCACGTCCGGGCTTGTCCAGCTCTTGCAGGATGTCTTTCAGTGTCGGCATGCCCACGGTGGGGGAGAGGTAGCGTTCCGGATTAATCTTCAGACGCAGCTCCCGGCTGGCTATCAGTTCGGCTACGCTGCAATCCAAGTCCTTTGCCATCTGTTCTACGATGCAATAGCTTTCCGGGTGCACGGCAGTGTTGTCCAGCGGGTTCTTTGCCTGCGGAATGCGTAGGAAGCCGGCACATTGCTCAAATGCCTTGGCGCCCATGCGCGGCACTTTCATCAATTCTTTACGGGAGGTGAAGGCACCGTTTTCGGCGCGATAGTTCACAATGTTCTGTGCCAGTTGAGGACCCAATCCCGAGATATAGGTCAGCAGGTGGCTGCTTGCGGTGTTTAGGTTGACACCTACCAGGTTTACGCAGTTCTCTACAGTTTGGTCCAGCGACTTTTTCAGTTTTGTCTGGTCCACGTCATGCTGGTATTGCCCCACACCAATAGATTTCGGGTCAATCTTTACCAACTCTGCCAGTGGGTCCATCAGTCGTCTGCCTATGGACACGGCACCACGCACGGTGACGTCGTAGTCGGGAAACTCGTCCCGTGCAATTTTAGAGGCCGAATAGATGGAAGCTCCCTGCTCGCTGACGATAAATATCTGCACATCGCGGTTGAAGCGCTGATGCTTCAAGAACTCTTCCGTCTCGCGGCTGGCAGTTCCGTTACCTATGGCTACGGCATCTATTTTATAGGACTCCATCATCATTTGCAGTTTGGCGAATGCCTCCTTCTGCTTGCTGACTGGAGGGTGGGGGTAGATGTTCTCATTATGGAGTAGATTTCCTTGTGCATCGAGGCACACAACTTTACAACCAGTACGAAATCCGGGGTCTATACCCATCACACGCTTTTGCCCCAATGGTGAGGCCAGTAGCAATTGACGAAGATTTTCCGCAAACACTTTGATGGCTTCCTCGTCGGCGCGCTCCTTGCTTTGGGTCGCGAATTCCGTTTCTATGGACGGTTTTAACAGGCGTTTGTAAGCATCTTGCACAGCTTCTGCTACTTGCTGTCCACAGGCGTTGTTGCTCCGTACGAACTGCCGTTCTAGGCGCTCCGCACACTCTTCGTCATTGGGGCTGATGCTGACTTTCAGCAAACCTTCCGCTTCAGCGCGCCGGATGGCGAGCAGACGGTGGGAACTGCATCGCCGCAAGGATTCGGAGTAGTCGAAATAGTCGCGATATTTGGCCGCTTCTTCTTCTTTGCCTTTCACCACCTTGGCGGTCAGTGTGCCTTGGCGGACAAAGGAACTCCGGACGCTGTTTCTAGCCCGTTCATCTTCACTTACATGCTCGGCTATGATGTCACGGGCACCTTTCAGTGCATCTTCCACGTTCTTCACGTCTCCTTTCACATAACCGGCGGCGCGTTCCTCCGGATGGGGCTCACGTTGCAGCATCAGCAGGGTGGCGAGGGGTTCCAGTCCTTTTTGGCGGGCTGCTTCGGCACGTGTTTTCCGTTTGGGTTTGTAGGGAAGGTAGATATCCTCCAGTAGGGTGTTCTCCCAGGTCTCCTCGATACGCTTCTGAAGTTCGGCGGTCAGTTTGCCTTGTTCTTGAATGGTGCTGAGGATGGTTTCTTTACGTTTGGCGGTTTCGCTCAGCTTTTCGTAGTGGGTCTT
>ENA-OQBL01001018-OQBL01001018.1-human-gut-metagenome-genome-assembly--contig:-NODE-1018-length-12112-cov-3.099124_pt1 | contig 12112 bp, 13 predicted proteins | sample MGYA00242747_ERZ504553 | MGnify/ENA primary metagenome ERZ504553 (study PRJEB26092, sample SAMD00036240) | human gut metagenome | host: Homo sapiens | study: EMG produced TPA metagenomics assembly of...
GCAGTGGTTTGCAAAAAGTTAATATTTTTAAGAATAAGCAATTAGCGCCTACTGTTGAACTTTTAAACTACATTTTAAAAGATCTTGAAGAGCGTAATATTTTGCTAGAGGTAAAGGATTGATTGAATAATGGTTGACAATAGTAAGATTAGGGTAGTTGTTGGTATGAGTGGCGGTGTTGATTCATCAGTTTCAGCACTTTTACTCAAGCAACAAGGCTACGACGTTGTCGGCGTATTTATGAAGAACTGGGATGACACCGATGATGCCGGTGTTTGTACCGCTACAGAAGACTACGAAGATGTAAAAAAGGTAGCCGACAAGATCGGTATTCCTTATTATTCAATTAATTTTGAAAAGGAATATTGGCATCGTGTGTTCGAGTACTTCTTAAATGAATACAAGAAGGGCAGAACTCCTAACCCAGATGTAATGTGCAACAGCCAGATTAAGTTCAAGTCATTCTTGGAATTCGCAATGGATTTGGATGCAGATTATATTGCAATGGGTCATTACGCAAAGACCGTGAAGGATGCAAATGGCGTAACTCACATGATGCGTCCAAAGGACGGTAACAAGGATCAGACCTACTTCTTGAGTCAATTAAATCAAGATCAAATTAAAAAGGTCATCTTCCCATTAGCTAACTTAACTAAGCCTCAAGTAAGAGAGATTGCTTTGGCAAATGGTTTAGCTACAGCTAAGAAGAAGGATTCTACTGGTATTTGCTTTATCGGTGAAAGAAACTTTAGAAAGTTCTTGAGCGAATTTTTTGGCCAGCTAAGTCAGGTAAAATGGTTACCCCAGACGGTAAAGTTGTCGGTGAACACGCTGGCTTAATGTACTACACTATTGGTCAAAGACAAGGTTTGGGCTTAGGTTCAACCAAGGAATCAACTGATCCATGGTTTGTAGTTGGTAAGGACTTAAAGAAGAATGAATTGATCGTTGAACAAGGTTACGACAGTCCACTTCTTTATGCTAGTCGCTTGAAGGCAAGTGATATGTCATTCTTTACTGGCAAGCCAGATCATGATTTCGAAATGCATTGCAGTGCCAAGTTCCGTTATCGTCAATGTGATATTGGTGTTACCGTTAAGTATCATGCTGCTGACAATACTGCAGATGTTTACTTTGATGAACCAGCACGTGCTGTTACTCCTGGACAAGCACTTGTTTTATACAATGGTGAAGAATGTTTGGGTGGCGGCAACATTGATGCAGCTTACCAAGAAGATAAGCAACTTCAATTAGTTTAAGAGAAAGCTAAAAAGGATGTTCGTGTTTTCGAACATCCTTTTGTTTTGTGCTAAACTATTACTAATAACTACAGATTTTCGGGGGAATTTAAAATATGCAAATTTATTTTGTGCGTCATGGTAAAACTGAGTGGAATTTAGCCAGTCGTTTTCAAGGTGGACATGGTGATTCACCCTTGCTTCCACAAAGTAAAAAAGATATTCAAAAATTAGGTAAATATTTACGCGGAACAAAGTTTAGAGGCATTTTTGCTAGTCCGCTTGATCGTGCTTTTAATACAGCCCAAGGAATTGACGATGCAATGAATGCTAATTTACCAGTTACAATTGATGAGCGCCTGCGTGAATTTAACCTAGGTGATATGGAAGGTATGAAGTTCGCTGATGCGGAAAAGAAATATCCTAAGCAAATGGATAATTTCTGGCATCACCCAGATCAATATGATCCTACTGAATTACACGGAGAAGACTATCCTCATGTAATTGCTCGTGGTAAGTCTTTTGCTGAAGAAATGGCTAAGAGATTTCCTAACGATGACGACAAAGTTTTAGCTGTTAGTCATGGTGCTGCTTTGTCCGCAATTATGGGTGGCCTTTTGGGTTATCCTTTGAAGGATATTCGTAAAAATGGTGGTTTAAGTAATACTAGTTTAACGATTTTGGAAACCAAAGATGGCGGTAAGACATTTAAGCCTGTTGTTTGGAACGAAACTAGCTACTTAGGCAGAAAATTATCTAAAACGGATTCTTTATAATGAACAATAAAATTGAGAAGCTATATAACGAAGGCAAAGTAGATCAGGCGATTCATTTATTGATCAAAAAAATAGATGAAAAACCGCAAAATATTGAAAATTATTTACAGCTTTCAACTTATTTAATTGAGCAAGGCAGTGCCGATCAGGCACAAAAACTGCTTGAACAAGCACAGCATCTGGTTAAGAAACCACGTGAATTAAGCTACAACTTAGCTGTTTGCTACTATATGCAAGGTGATTTTGATAAAGCGCTGAATTTACTAGATCAAATTCCTAATGATGATTTAACTCTTTACCAAAAGGCCTTAACTTACTTGAAACTAGGTCAAAGTCAAAAGGCTTTAGCTTATGCTTTAACGATTAAAAAGATCGATGAACGCGTGCAAGAATTGCTAGGCGATATTTGGTTAAGCATGGGTGAAGCTAAACAAGCCGAGCAAATGTATTTAGCTATTCCGGAAGATAAAAGAACAGCTAAGGTCTAATTTTTTGCTAGGTGTAACGACATTAGAAAAAGATCGTGATCACGCAGAGAAATATTTTGATCAGGCTAAACAAATGGATATCAAGTATTATCATCATGCAATGAATCAATATGTTTCAATTATGAAAATGCTAAATAATAAGGAAAAGAAAAAATAATGGTCGAATTTACCGGTAAGGTTAACGGAATCGTTTTCGAGAACGACAAGGATTTATATAAAATTTTAGATGTTGAAATTATTGGCTCACTAGAAAACTATTCACGCGATGAAATAAAAGTGACCGGTAATTTTGGCGATATTCAAATTTCAGCTAGTTATCGTTTTGAAGGCAAACTTGTGATGCATGAAAAGTTTGGTTTGCAATTTAGAGCTACTAGCTATAAGCAGGTTTTGCCGCATGAAGAAGGTTCATTAACTAAATATTTGAGTTCTGATAAATTCCCAGGCATAGGAAAAAAGGCTGCCAATACGATTATCGATGAGCTAGGCTTAAATGCTTTGGATATTTTAAAAGAAAAACCTGCTAAGATTGATACTTTATCTTTAACTAGAAAACAAAAAGATAGCTTGCTTTCTGGGCTGAATTCAATGGATTCTTATTCAGAAATTGTCTTGAAATTAGCACAGTACGGGATCAATCGTCGAATTGCAGCTAATATTTATCAGTTATATCATGGCGACAGTCTAAAGAAACTGCAAACAGATCCTTATGCAGTGATCAATGATGTAAGTGGTTTTGGTTTTAAATCAGCCGATATGTTGGGTAAACAGTTAGAAATTAAGGATGATGATCCCCGCAGAATCAACGGTGCGATTTATCAGGTGTTGATTGACGCTTTAAGTGGTAGCGGCGATACTTATGTACCGCTTAAGGAACTTCTGACAGAAGCAAGCAAACTATTGCAAATTGATAAATTTGATCCTATTGCTAATTGTGTCCTTGGTTTGCAACAAGATGGCAAGATCGTAGTCAATGATGATGTAGCGGCTTTACAAAACATCTACCAAACGGAAGTTGATATTGCTCACTCGATGAAATATTTGGTTGAATCCAGACAGGATCAAGAAGATGAACAATATAGCGAGAAAGAGATGAACACAGCCATTAAGGATGCAGAAAAAGAATTGAAAATTAAATATGACGAAACGCAAAAATTAGCTATCAAAAATGCGTTGAATCATCCTATTTCAATTTTGACTGGTGGCCCTGGTACAGGTAAAACTACGATTATCAACGGAATTTTACTAGCTTTGAGAAAGCTGGCTGAAATCCCAGCTTCTGCTTTGTACAGTGAAGATCCACCATTCCTTTTGGCTGCACCTACTGGCCGTGCGGCTAAGAGAATGAGTGAGATTACTGGTATCGGTGCTAAAACGATTCACAGAATGCTGGGATTAGGTATTGGGGATGCAGGCACTGGTGAACTAAATGAATTAAACGGTGAAATATTAATTATTGACGAGATGTCGATGGTTGATATGTTCTTGTTTAAACAGCTTTTGTCCAGTATTAATCAAATTCGCCATATTGTCTTTGTCGGTGATAAGGATCAGCTTCCATCAGTTGGTGCGGGTAATGTTTTCAGTGATTTGATTAAGTCGCAAGCATTTCCAACAACGATTTTGAAAGAAATCCATCGACAAGGTGACGATTCAACGATTATTTCGCTTGCCCATGCGGTCAATGAAGGTGTGAATGAAGGTGCTTTATTTAAGAAGACAAAGAACTATTCATTTATCAGCTGTCGACCAGATTTGGTGGGGGATGCAGTTGGTCAAATTGTTGAACTTGCTTTAAAGCGTGGTTTTGCTAAAGATGATATTCAAGTTTTAGGTGCAATGTATCATGGCAATGGCGGAGTAGATAACTTAAACGATATTATTCAAGAAATCATGAATCCGCCTAAGGCTAAAAGTAAGTCACTGGAAGCTCATAACGAAACTTTCCGGATTGGCGACAGAATTTTGCAATTGCAGAATAATCCTGAAAAAGACATTTATAATGGCCAAATCGGTAAAATTAGCAGTATCGATGAAGAGAACTCCAAAGAATGCATGGTTGCCAAGTTTGATGATCGTGAAGTTACTTTTGGGCGAAAAGATTTAAATGATTTAACTAGGGCCTATGCGATTACAATTCACAAATCTCAAGGTTCAGAATTTCCATTAGTAGTTCTCAACCTAACGATGCAGAACTATGTGATGCTGAAACGAAATCTTTTGTATACTGCAATTACCCGTGCTGAAAAGAATTTGGTGTTAGTAGGAGATCCTAGAGCTTTTGAAGCGGCCTTTAAAACACCAGGCAATGACCGTAAAACTGGTCTAGCTTCCAAATTACGTAAACAATTAGGCATTACGGTTAAACCGGAAAATGTTCAGGAACCAGAGTCAAAGCCAAAAGAAAAAACAAAACCTAAGCAACCGGAGGATTATATTCTAACTCCTGAAAAAATTTATTCAGGTGAAATTGATCCAATGATCGGTATGGAAGATATTCATTTATAAACCTAAAAGAGTCTTATGATCTAGGTATCATAAGGCTTTTTGAATATACAAAAGCATGATATAATTAGGATGCTTAAACGCATGTTCTAAGGAATAAAAAATGAATTAATATGGAGATTACAATTATTACGCTGACAGTAAGTCTGATCACCTATTGATTTTTTTTGGTCAATAAAAGCTAAGAGCAGAGTGAAAAAAGTGGAACTCAGTGATACAGATAAAGAAGAATTTAATAAATTAGAAAAGATTGCAGGAAAACAATTGCCATATCGTTTTCCAAATAAGCGGGGATTGACTTTTCAGATTGTTGAATTTATTCGTCCCGGATTTATTAAACGGAGAATATTTGATCGCAACGGTCACTGCTTATTCTTGATTAAGTATAATTTAGATCGAACGATTGCGGAATTTATCGAATTTGGTGTTACAGATGGTCACTATTTTAGAAAGACCGTTTGGAATGAAAAAGATGAGAAAAACGAATTTTATCAATATCAAAAGCAACAGATTACCGATTTCGCTAAAATAAAAACGAAGCTGCAATATTATCGTTCTATGGTGCAAGAGAAAAAAGCAGAAGTTCTACCGCTTGAAAATGACATGAAACAATATGCTAACGAACTCGAAAACCACGCTTATTATCAAAAAGAATGGGTAAAACGAGATAAAGTTACGGATACTGCAGCTATTCATTCGTTAGAAAAAGCGGAGAAACTAGATTTCACTAAAAAACGTGATCTGAGACGGGCATTACAGTTGCGTAATGTTTTGCGAATTAGTGCGATTAATTCCGGTTTTAAAACATACAACAAGAATGTTACCAATTTTCAAAAAATGAATGACCGATTTGCATTTAGGAAAATCAAGTATCTTCATCCAATGGATGTTTTATCTGATCATGATTTGCGGCATGCTAGTAATCTTTTAGCCGGAGCTGCTGCAGAAGAATTAGTCAATAAAAGAATTAAATGAAGTTCAGTTTGGCAAAATTTTAATTCATAATTTGATTTTGCCATATCCGTATGAAAAGCAAACTAAACTGGGCAACAACCAAATTGATCACTTGGTTATTGCATCTAGCGGTATTTTTTGTTTTGAAACTAAGGCTAGAACGAGTAAGAACCATTCTTACGATATGCTTAAGGATTATAGTGAAATAGCTGATCAAGTAGCTAAACATAAAGAAAGCATCAAGTATGTTCTAGAAAAAAAGCAACAATCCAGCAATCATTAATTTGTTAAAACGAATTCCTAGTATAGATCAGTTGATTCGTAATGTAGTTGTGGTAGTTAGTCGTACTGAAGAAAAATTTACTCTAGAAAAGATCGAAAGATACGAGCGAGTAGGAATTGAAGTTTGTCAATTAGATGATATTCAATCTTTATTAGTCAAAGCACCGGCAGGCATTGGATTGCAGCCAGAAGAAGTCTCCGCAATAGGGGAAGAAATGACTAATAATAAGGCACTAGAAGAGGAAAAGACTTTTAGTGAAAACATTTTATTATTTGAAGATGACATGAAACTGGATGAAAAAGCTGTTGATGAGCAGCTTTACCATGCTAACCAAGTAATTAAACATATTGAGCATATCAATAATTTATTAGCAGATTACTTATCAGGTGCACGTGAATGGCGTCAGTTGTATCAACAATACCGCTATTGGAAGAAATTTTATGATCAAGTACGTAGCTTTGTAGATGCGGAAACGTATTATAAACAGCATCAGATAGATAAAGAAATTTTAGACAAAATATAAAAGCCAAAGGAGAAATCCTTTGGCTTATTTTAATAGATTGAAATGATCGATTTTGAATTTAACTTTAAATCCTTGAGCATTTACATCTTCACCATCAATTTGAGCAAATTCAGGTTTTCTAGTTTCAACTTGAATTTCTTGGGCTTCCACATAATGAAATTGCGGCGCATTCACGTGTGAACCATCTTTTAATAGCTTGCTGAAGAGAAAAATGAATTTACTTAAACTAGGTTTTTCAACGATAACAGTGTCCAAATGGTGACTATAAACATCAGCTTTAGGCAAAATAGCAAAGCCACCACCAAAATAAGGGTGATTGGTAGTGGTAACAAAATAAGCATCGCTGTAACGCCAAGTTTTGGCTTTGTTTTTTACAGTTACAGTAAATGTGTCTTGTTGCGCCAATGCCTTGACGACATTAAGACCATAGATCAGATTGCCCAAATTGAGTCGGTTAAGCATATCCTTTAATTTTTCATGGTTGCTTTGATAAACAATAAAAGCATCGAAGCCAATCCCAAAATTATTGACAAAGTAGCCGGTATTTTCTCCCGGTATGTTTGCAGAAAAATAGCCGCAATCTACTTGTTCTGGGGCTAGATCATTGAGCAAATTATGGACTAATTGTCGAGGATCAGCTGTTAGTCCAGCACCACGAGCAAAATCGTTACCTGTTCCAGCTGGCAAATAAGTAATAGGGGTATCAGGATAGTTGGATGCTTTAATGCCATTTAATACTTCATTAAATGAACCATCTCCGCCTACTACAATCAGGATATTATTTTCGCTTGGATTTGTATTGGCATAGTTTTTAGCTAGAGTAGTCAATTCCTTGGGAAAACGACTTTTTTGCCAGGTAAAAGGTATATTTAATTCGTTTAACACTTGTTGCAATGCGACGTTAGCTTTCTTTGCATTACCATTTCCAGCTGTTTCATTGACTAATAAATGTACTTTTATTTTTTTGCTCATAATTAAATTCTATAGTTCTAAAATAAAAGGCTCCCGAAGGAGCCTTATTAGCTATTTTTTCGATTGATGATTGGTAAAATCATTGGCCGTCTTTCAGTCTTCGAGTAAAGGAAGTCAGATAAGTTTCGGTAATTGCCTTTTAATTTCGCTTTCCTTAGGTTTATCTGATTTTGCCATTTCGTTTCTAAGAACATGGTAGACATGTTTTTGAGCCTGACGATTAATTCAGTTGATTCTCTCATATAAACGAAACCACGACTTAAAATATCAGGTCCGGCAAGAACACGTTTATGCTTGTAGTCAACTGTAGCTACAGCTACTACTAAACCTTCTTCTGAAAGAATTTGACGGTCGTGAACTACGACATTGCCAACATCTGCTGTACCGGAGGTATCAACATAAACATCACCAGCAGGGATGCGACCGCAATTCTTGCACCGTTTGGACCAAAGCAGACAACTTCACCGTTAGACAAAACGAATGTATTTTCTGCAGGAACACCAGCTTCTTGAGCAAGTTGAGTGTGAATTACCTGCATTCTGTATTCGCCGTGAACAGGAATCATGTACTTAGGTTTGGTTAAACGAACCATCATCTTAAGTTCTTCTTGACCACCGTGTCCAGAAGTGTGGACGTTGTTTACACGTCCGTGAATTACATTGGCTCCGCCTTCCATTAATTTGTTAATTAAGTGGTTAACGCTCAATGTGTTACCTGGAATTGGGTTAGAAGAGAAGATTACTGTATCACCAGGTTGCAAAGTGATTTGTCTGTGAGTACCGTTAGCAATTCTAGATAAAGCTGCTAAAGGTTCACCCTGTGAACCAGTACATAAGATCATCACTTTGTCAGGTGGCAATTTGTTAATTTCATCAGCATCAACAATTAAATCCTTAGGTACATGCAAGTAGCCTAAATCAATACCATTGTCGACACCATTTTCCATGCTTCGCCCGAAGATAGCTACCTTTCTGCCAGTATCAATTGCTGCTTGAATCGCAGTAGATACACGGTAAAGGTTAGAAGCGAAAGTGGCAAAGATGATTCTACCATGAATACCAGTAATGATATTATGAAGCGATTGTGCAACGAATCTTTCAGACTTCGTAAATTGCGTAACTTCAGCGTTAGTTGAGTCTGAAAGAAGGGCAAGCACACCTTCGTTTCCTAATTTAGCCATCTTTTGGAAATCTGGAGCTGGCTGATTCATTACAGGAGTCAAGTCAAACTTGAAGTCACCGGTAAAGACAACAGCACCAAGTGGTGTATGAACAGCGATTCCCAAAGTATCAGGAATTGAGTGAGTTGTTCTAAAGAATGAAACGGAAAGCTTCTTGAACTTCAAAACAGTGTCTTCATGCTCTTCATGTAGTTCGGTCGTCTTTAAAATTCCGTGTTCTTCCAACTTACCTTTAATTAAGGATAGGGCAAATGGAGTTGCATAAACTGGAATTTCAGGGATCTTTTCCAATAAGAATGGAATACCACCAATGTGGTCTTCGTGTCCGTGACTAACTACTAGCGCCTTGATTTTCTTACGATTTTTAACTAGGTAGGAGTAATCTGAGATTACGTAGTTGATACCTAATAAATCATCTTCGGGGAATTTAATACCACAGTCCATGATGATAATTTCATCCTGGTACTGCACACAATACATATTCTTGCCAATTTCATGCAAACCCCCGATTGCATAAACGGCTACTTCATTATTTTTAATTCGCACTCTTTATTACTTCTTGTCGAACGTCGTTAACTTGAAGTCAGCGTGTTCTTTTTCGTAAGCTAAAGAATTACCTGTTAATTCTTGGATGAGTTCAATGTTATAGGGGGTGTTGTCCTCAACCATGCTTCTTGCTTCGACCATGTTGTCAGCCTCCATGTAAAGAGTCTTAGTAGTTTCTCTACGAGGATTGACAATCTTGTCTTTTTGAATACAAAACTTTGTAAATCATAAATGATTCTCCTTATTAATGTATAAACGTTCAATTTTGAGTAAAAAATACTCAATAGCTATTAAAAATTCTATCATATTTATAAAACTAAGTATATAAATATGTTTGAATCGATTTAGAGTGATAATTTTTTAGTAATATTATTGACGTAAAATAACGTAGGTTGTACCATGAACGTGTAGTAAATGATTAATAAACTCATTTGCTCGCTGTAAGAAGTCTCTTCAATCTTCTTAATTCCCAATGTATGAGCCACTGGTTTAGTCACCCAGTGGTTTTTTGTATCAAAAAAGGCCTGCAATTGCAGGTCTTTTTGCGTTTAAATAACGATTAAGAAATCACTACTGTATCTTCTTTAAGGTTGTATGGGTTTTGCTTGTTGATTCTGTCGTAGAACAAGTGGCCGTTTAAGTGATCGATTTCGTGAGAAGATACGATAGCTGGGTAATCCTTTAAACGGATAGTCTTTTCTTCACCGTCAACAGTGTAGTAGTGAATAGTCAACTTGTCTGGACGAGGAACGTAGCCGTTGATTACTTCATCAACACTTAAGCAACCCTCACCTTCACTTAAGCAAGCTTGGCGAACAGATTCAGAAATAATTTCAGGGTTAACGTAAATTTCTTTGAAAATAATTTTACCTTCGTCGTCAGGAACTAAAAGTGCAGCCATTTGAACACTTTCGCCGACTTGAGGAGCTGCTAAACCCACACCCGCTCTAAGTTGGTGCTTTTCAGCAATCTTGGGATCTTGTGAGTTGACCAAGTATTCCATCATATCGTCTGCTAATTTTTTGTAGTGATCGCTAAGTGGAAAAGTAAGTGGCTTAGCGACTTTGCGCAAGACAGGATCGCCGTCGCGCACAATGTCTTTCATTAAAATCAAAATAATTACTCCTTTTAAAAAAAATAAGATCTAACTATATTTTTACCATAATTCAGAGGATTTTGCTTGATTAAAGATAAAATAAATGAAAAGTTAAATGAGTGTTAAGCGTTGACCGGCGTGCAGTTAGGTGGTAAAATTCACTAACGTAACTATACAGATCAAAAAAAGGAAGCACTTCGATAAAGCGCAGAAGCGTTACCGGAACTGTGGCCTAGTCACAGTTTTTTTATTGAAGAGTGGGGAGGAAATACTTTTGTCAGAAAAAAGAAGAGACGATCTTAGAAATATCGCTATTATTGCCCATGTTGACCACGGTAAAACTACTTTGGTTAACCAATTATTGAAGCAATCCGATACTTTACCAGAACACATGAATCTGGAAGATCGTGCTATGGACTCAAACGCCATCGAACGTGAACGTGGTATTACTATTTTGTCAAAGAACACAGCTGTTCGTTACAAGGATACTACTATTAATATCTTGGATACGCCAGGACACGCTGACTTCGGTGGTGAAGTAGAACGTGTTATGCACATGGTAGACGGAGCATTGCTTTTGGTTGATGCTTACGAAGGTCCAATGCCACAAACTCGTTTCGTATTGAAGAAGGCTTTGGAAGCTGGTGTAAAGCCAATTGTTGTTTTAAACAAGATTGATCGTCCAGGCGCTCGTCCTAAGAAAGTTTTGGATGACGTACTTGAACTCTTCATTGAATTAGGTGCTAACGATGAACAACTTGACTTCCCAGTTGTTTACGCATCAGCTTTGAATGGTACTTCATCATATGATCCAGATCCAAGTACTCAAAAGGAAACTATGGATCCTATCTTTGATACCATTCTTAAGTACATTCCTGCTCCAATCGACAACTCAGATGAACCACTTCAATTCCAAATCACTATGCTTGATTGGGATGACTACGTTGGTCGTATTGGTGTAGGTAGAATTTACCGTGGTAAGGTTAAGGTTGGCGACAACATCACTGTTATGAAGCGTGATGGTTCAACTCAAAAACTTCCGCGTTACTAAGTTGTTTGGTTACTTCGGTTTGAAGCGTAACGAAATTAAAGAAGCTAAGGCCGGCGATATCGTTGCCATCAGTGGTATTAATGATATTTACGTTGGTGAAACTATTGCTTCAGCAGATCACCCAGAAGCTTTGCCACTTCTTAAGATCGATCCACCAACACTTCAAATGGACTTCGTTGCCAACGACTCACCATTTTGCTGGTCGTGAAGGTGACCAAGTAACTCCTAAGAAGCTTGAAGACCGTTTAATTCGTCAAACTCGTACTGATGTTTTCTTTTGAAGGTTGAACCTACTGATCAATTAAATGCTTGGACTGTTTCAGGTCGTGGTGAACTTCACCTTTCAATTTTGGTTGAAGAACTTCGTCGTGAAGGTTTCGAATTACAACTTTCACGTCCTAAGGTTATTTACCGTGAAATTGATGGTACTATGTGTGAACCATTCGAATCTGTTCAAGTTGATACTCCAGATGAATATGTTGGTTCAGTTATTGACTCCC
>ENA-OQBL01001019-OQBL01001019.1-human-gut-metagenome-genome-assembly--contig:-NODE-1019-length-12092-cov-2.589386_pt1 | contig 12092 bp, 11 predicted proteins | sample MGYA00242747_ERZ504553 | MGnify/ENA primary metagenome ERZ504553 (study PRJEB26092, sample SAMD00036240) | human gut metagenome | host: Homo sapiens | study: EMG produced TPA metagenomics assembly of...
AACAGTGCGCCCGGTTACGGAACTGACCGGGCAGGAAATACGTGCCCTTGAGGAAACGCTGGCAGAACAGCTGCAGGCGCAGAAAGTGGAACTCGCGGTGGGAAATGATCTTCTGCGCATCGGCGTCTTCTTCCGGGACAGAGTGTTTTACGTCTCATCGGACACAACCTGGGATCCGGAAGAACTCATTGAGCTGGGGAACTGTTTAGTCAGGTCTGTGTATTAACGTAACAGTTCCGCGAGCGGAACTCTTTGCCCTGGGTGGACGGATCTGCCCGCCGCAGGTGGAGAATTGCGGAGAATTGTGATATGATAGGTACAGACATGGCTGTATGCGTTGGTGTGAAGGAGTGAACAGAGATGGCAAGGGAACAGTTTCAGACGCTGACAGAGCCGATGTATTATATTCTGCTGGCGCTTCTGGATGAGTGCTGCGGCGTCGATATTATGGAGAAGGTTCAGAATCTGTCCCACGACCGTGTCCATGTGGGACCGGGGACATTGTATGCAATGCTGTCGAAATTTGAGGAGAACGGGGTAATCCGGATGACAGGGCAGGAAGGAAGGCGGAAATCTTATGTGATCACGGACCGCGGAAAGCAGATGCTGCAGGAGGAATACCAACGGCTGAAAACCATGACGGAGGACGGGAGCTGGATTCTGGAACAGGCGGAATGGACGTAAGGCAGCTGGCGGAACTGTTACAAAAGAAGAGCCGGGAACAGACAGAAGGAGGGAAAATGGGAGGACAGACGAGAGGTTTCTGCAAGTATTGCGGAAAAGAATACACAAGAGGAGGGATGCTGCGGCATCTCAATGCCTGCACGGAGAGGAAGAAAGCGCTGGCGGCGGAAACAGGGAAGCGGAGATGCGGATATTACGAACTGCTTCTTGCAGGAAGATACGACAGGGATTACTGGCTGATAATAGAAATCAGGGAGACGGCAACGCTGAGAGATCTGGATCAGTTTATCCGCGATATCTGGGTAGAGTGCTGCGGGCATTTGAGTGAATTCAATATCTGCGGAGAGCGGTATGAGGCGTTTCCGGACGAAGGCCTTTTCTGGGATGAGCCGGCAATGAGTATGGATGTTAAGCTGAGCAGCATATTTTCTCCGGGAATGGAATTTACTTATGAGTATGATTTCGGCTCCACAACTGAACTGACTGTAAAAGTACAGGATTATCGGACCGGCGTGTGGAAAAAGGATGAGGTCACGATTCTTTCCCGGAACAATCCGCCGGAAATACTCTGCAGCGTCTGCGGGAATAAACCTGCAAAATGGGTAAATCCGGAAGTGGTTTATGGTGGATATCCTTTCCTGTGTGAGGAGTGTGCGAACAAGGATGATGCAGACGGGGAATCTGCAGAGAATGAGTATGAAGAGGAATGGACGGAGGAAGCGTTTTTTCTTCCGGTCTGCAATTCTCCCCGGATGGGTATCTGCGGATATGAGGGAAGTGAAAAATATCCGGATCAGTTTGTACCGGATGGAAAGAGGTGAGACAGTGTAATGATCGCTCCAAGAAAAGTGAAGTTTGCAGCGAAAAAGAAAGCAAATGAAAATTTCCGGTTCAGACAGTTTCTGAAAATCCATGCGGATGCGGAGACGTTGGATCAGCAGTTTCTGGAACTCCACAGGGAGTTGTTTGCCGAGTACGACTGTGCCCGGTGCAGAAACTGCTGCAAGATGTATTATGGAAGTATTCCTGAGGAAGATCTGGAACGGGACGCACAATTTCTCCAGATGTCCCGGGAGGAATTTGTAAACCGATACCTGAATGGCATCTCAAAAGAAGGAGAATACAGCACTCTGCATCGGCCTTGTGACTTTCTGCAGAAAGATGGCAGCTGCCTTCTGGGAGAGAATCGCCCGGAAAGCTGCAGGAACTATCCGCATACGGATCAGCCGGACCGCTTGGGAAGTCTGTACAGCATCCTGGATTTTGCAGAAGTCTGTCCTGTCGTTTATGGGATGCTGGAGAGACTGAAGAAAATATATGACTTTCATTAAGAAAAGAAAATTCTGACAGAAGAAAGGGCGCAGAAATGTCATTACAGTTTATTTTCGGGAATTCCGGCTCGGGAAAATCGGAGTATGGGTTCCGCTACATGATAGAAAAGGCCATGCGCCATCCGGAACGGAGATTTCTGGTGGTGGTGCCGGAACAGTTTACGATGCAGACGCAGAAAACGATTGCTTCCATGCATCCGGACGGAGGCATTCTGAATATTGACGTTCTGAGCTTTCAGCGTCTTGCCTACCGGATTTTTGAGGAGACCGGGGGAGAACTGCGTCCTCTGCTGTCGGAGACGGGAAAAAACTCTGGTAATCCAGCGGATCGCTCAGGAGCAGGAGAAGAATCTGAAGGTGCTGGGCCAGAATCTGAAGAGGCATGGAGCCGTGACAAAAGATGAAAATCGCTGGTTTCGGAGCTGATGCAGTATCAGGTGACGGGAGAGGATCTGGAGCTCTGGGGAGAACGGGCAAAGACAAAACCGCTGCTGGCGCTGAAACTGCAGGATATCCGCTGTATTTATCAGGCGTTCGAGGAATATCTGCGGGACAGCTACGTGACGCCGGAAGGGGTTCTCGAGATTCTGGCCGTCAGGTTGGAGCAGTCGGAGAAGATCCGGACCAGCGAAATTCTTTTTGATGGTTTTGTGGGATTTACGCCGATCCAGCTGAAGGTGCTGAAAGAACTGATGACGCTCTGCCCGAAGCTCCTGGTGACAGTGACGATTGATGAGCGGGAAAATCCGGTGGGAAGCGCCGGCCCCCAGAATCTGTTTTTCGCCAGCAGAAAGATGGTGCGGCAGCTTCTGGACCGCGCCCATGAAGTACACTGTGAGGTGCTTCCGGAGATCTGGACGAAGCGGGGAGAACACAGCCGGTTTCAGAATGGAAGCGCGCTGGATTTTCTGGAGCAGAATCTGTACCGCTATAACCGGAATCAGTGGAGCGGAGATCCGGAAAGAGAACTGTCGGTCCGCGTGATGGTGAATCCCCAGGAGGAGCTGCGGGCGGTGACGGCAAAAATTCATGAACTGATCCGTGTGGACGGATATCGTTACCGTGATATCGCAGTGCTTTCCGGGGATCTTTCTTCTTACGCCGGATACGCCCGGCAGATCTTCCGGGAGGCGGGGATTCCGTGCTTTATCGACGAGAAACATACGGTGCTGATGAATCCCTTTGTGGAATTCCTCCGGGCAGCGCTGGATCTGATTGTTCAGGATTTTTCCTGCGAGTCGGTGTTTCGTTACCTCCGGTGCGGCATGGGAGGCCTTTCCCGGCAGGAGACCGACGAACTGGAAAATTATGTGATCGCTCTGGGAATCCGTGGATTTCAGAGGTACCGGGAAACCTGGACCCGGTGCTACCGCGGCATGAAGCCGGAAGCGCTGCTGCATATCAATGAACTGCGGAGCCGCTTTCTCGGGGAAGTGGAGGCGTTTGCGGAGGGAATGAAACAGCGGAGAACCTCGGTTCTCTTTAAGACAAAAACGCTCTATACGTTTATTGTGGAAAATGAGTGCCAGAGAAAGCTGGAGCGGCAGAAGAAGATGTTCCAGGAGCGCGGGGAGGCGGCGATGGCCCGGGAATATGCCCAGATCTACGGGATTGTCATGGAACTGCTGGACAAACTGGTGGAGGTCCTGGGAGACGAGACGATCTCCCTTTCGGATTACCAGGAAATTCTGGAAGCAGGGTTTCAGGAAGCCCAGGTGGCGGTGATTCCGCCGTCGGCGGATCAGGTGCTGATCGGGGACAATGAGAGAACCAGACTGAAGAATATCAGGGTGCTGATTTTTTGTCGGCGTCAACGAAGGTCTGATTCCGCGGCATACCGGATCGGGAGGGATTCTCTCGGAGTCGGACCGGGAGGAACTGAAGCGAAACCAGGCGGAGCTTTCGCCTACATCACGGGAAGAGATGTATATGCAGCGGTTTTATCTCTATCTGAATCTGACCAAACCGTCGGAGAAACTGTTTCTTTCCTACTGCCGGACCAACGCGAAGGGGGAGAGCCTGATGCCGTCTTATCTGATCGGAAGCTTCCGGAAGATGTTCCCCGGACTGGAAGTCAGGGATGCCGGCGAGACGACGGCGGGTCCGGAAACGCCTCTGGACGCTCTGCCCGTCTTTCTGGAAGGACTTCATCAGGCGGTCAATGGCCAGGCGGCTCCGGAATTTCTGGAATTGTACCGGTGGTACAAAAACCATCCGGAGGCGGGAATTCCGGCGGACGATTATGTGGAGGCCGCCTTTTTCCAGAATCCGAAGGATGTGATCGGGAGGACCGCGGCCCACGCTCTGTATGGACAGGTGCTGACCAACAGCGCGACCCGTCTGGAGAAGTATGCGGCCTGTGCCTTTGCCCATTTCATGGAGTATGGGCTCCGGCTGCAGGAGCGGGTGCAGTATGAGTTTAAGGCGAACGATATGGGAAGCGTGATGCATGAGGCGCTGGAACAGTTTTCCCGGCTGCTGGAAAAGGAAGGACTGGACTGGAAGAGCCTGGATGAGGAGGAGAGGAACCGCCTGATCGATGAGAGCGTGGAGGCTGTCATCGGGGATTACGGGAATACGATTCTTCAGAGCAGCAGCCGGAACCGGTATATGATTCTCCGGGTAAAGAGGATTCTGCGGAGAACGGTCTGGGCGCTGCAGGAGCAGCTGAAAAAGGGAAGCTTCACGCCGGGAGCCTTTGAGGTTTCCTTTGCGATGGAGGATTCCCTGGACGCAATCAATATCACACTGTCCGACGAGGAGAAGCTGCGCCTGCGGGGCCGGATCGACCGGATGGATGTGTGTGAGAAAGACGATACGGTGTATGTGAAGATCATAGACTATAAGTCAGGGAACACTTCCCTGGATCTGGTGGCGCTGTATTACGGGCTCCAGCTGCAGCTGGTGGTTTATATGGATGCGGCGCTGGAACTGGAGGAAAAGAAACATCCCGGCAAAGAGGTGGAGCCCGCCGGAATTTTTTACTATCATATCGGAGATCCGATGCTGGAGAAAAAGGACGGAGAGACGGACGAGGCGTGGAACCGGAGACTGCTGGCGGCGCTGAAGATGGACGGGCTGGTGAACGCTGACCTGGAGGTGGTGTCGCTTCTGGATCATACAATCGGTGCGGGCGCGTCGTCAGACGTCGTACCGGTGGGATATAAGAAGGACGGAAGTTTCAGCAGTTATTCCAGGGTGGCGACCAGGGAGGAATTTTCTGTGATCCGGAAATATGCGGAGCTGAAAATCCGGGAGATCGGACGGGGAATTCTGGACGGAAACGCGGAGGCGGCGCCCTATCAGCTGGGAACACGGAACGCCTGCACGTTCTGTCCGTACGGCGGAATCTGCGGGTTTGATCAGCGTCTGCCGGGCTTCCGGTACCGGAAACTGAAGACGCTGGATGATTTTGAATTGCTCAGGGCAATGCAGGAGGATGTTGAGACATGGGAGTGAAATGGACCAGAGAACAGGAGCAGGTGATTCGTCTGAGAGGGAAGAATCTCCTGGTGAGCGCGGCGGCCGGTTCCGGAAAGACGGCGGTTCTGGTGGAGCGGATTCTTTCCCTGGTGACGGATCCCGACCACCCGATCGATGTGGACGAGCTGCTGATCGTAACCTTTACCCGGGCGGCGGCCGGGGAGATGCGGGAAAGGATCGGACAGGCGCTTCAGAAAGCTGTTGGGGAGGATCCGGACAACGATCATCTGCAGCGTCAGCAGACGCTCCTTCATCATGCACAGATCAGTACTATTCACGGTTTCTGCTCCTATGTGATTCAGAATTATTTCCAGATGATTGATCTGGACCCGGCATACCGGATGGCGGAGGACGGGGAAATCCGGCTGCTCCGTTCGGATGTGGCAAAGGAGGTTCTGGAAGAGGGATATACGGAACGGACGCCGGAATTCGAAAATTTTATCGAATGTTATGCGGCGGGAAAGACAGACGAAGGGATCGAGGATCTGATTCTGAACCTGTATGATTTCGCGTCCAGCGATCCGTGGCCAGAGGAATGGCTTGCCCGGTGCCGGGAGGCCTATGAGATTTCCTCCCGGGACGAGCTGGAAGCGTCTCCGTGGATGCAGTATCTGATGCGTGAGGCGGGGAAAAACCTGGAGAGTATCCGCAGAATGCAGGAAGAGACCCTTGCGGTGCTGTCCTGCCCGGGAGCGCCGGAACAGTATGAGCCGATGCTCCAGGCAGATCTTGCCCAGACCCTGGAGCTGCAGAACTGCACAACCTATGAGACGCTGAAGGAGGCTTTTGACTCGCTGGCTTTTCCGGCGCTGTCGAGAAAAAAGGCTCCGGATGTGGACGAGACGCTGAAGGAAACGGTGAAAGCAAAGCGTGAGGAGACGAAAAAGCTGCTGAAAGGTCTGCAGGAACAGTATTTTTCCAGAACGGAGAAAGAAATCCTGGAGGATCTGTCCGTCAGCCGGGGATCGGTGAAAGAGCTGATCCGCCTGACGCTGCGGTTCGCAGAGCTGTTTGCGGAGAAGAAGCGCAGAAAGAATCTTCTGGATTATTCGGATCTGGAACATTTTGCCCTGAACATTCTGCTGAGAAAAGAGGACGGACGGCTGGTCCGCACGGAGGCCGCAAAGGAACTGGCCGGTCAGTACCGGGAGATCATGATTGATGAGTATCAGGACAGCAATTTTATTCAGGAGGCGCTGCTGTCGGCGGTTTCCGGCGAAGAGGACGGCGTCTGGAACCGGTTCATGGTCGGAGACATCAAGCAGAGTATCTACGGTTTCCGTCTGGCACGGCCGGAGCTGTTCCTTGAGAAGTACCGGACGTATCAGAGAGAGGACGCTTCGGAATCCGTGACGGGAAGTGCGTCCGCCGCGGCAGGAACGGCAGCGGGAAATACAACCACATCGGAAAACACAGCGGCAGCCGCAGCGGACGGCGGGAAGCCGGGAAAGGTTTCCGGACGGGAAGGGCACTGCAGGAGAATTGATCTGCATAAGAATTTCCGGAGCCGGGCGCAGTGCTGGCCACGGCCAACTATATTTTCCGGCGGGTGATGTGCGAGGAGCTGGGAGGCATTGTGTACGACGATGCGGCAAGCCTCTATCCGGGCGCGGTATTTCCGGATCAGCGGACGGAGAAAAACGTGGAGGAACAGCGGCAGAACGCAGGGACGCAGCCGGGAAAAGCAGATCCGGAGTCCGGGCTCACGGAAGCGCCTGCGGGAGGCGGCGACGCTGCCTGTGACGCCTATGATACGGAGATTCTCCTGCTGGACCGGCAGGCGTCGGAGCTGGAGGATGATCACAGCCGCGAGACGATGATCGAGGCGGAGTGTCATATGATAGCCGCCCGCATCCGCGAGCTGGTAGGACATGAGAAGGTTCTGGATAAGGAGAGCGGCACATACCGCCCGGCGTCCTACCGGGATATTGTGATTCTGCTGCGCACGGTCAGCGGGTGGGCGGAGATTTTTCAGCGGGTGCTGCAGGCGTCGGGAATCCCGGCTTACTGTACTTCCAGGACGGGATACTTTTCCGCCCGGGAAGTTGTGACGGTTCTGAATTATCTCCAGATCTGTGACAATCCCATGCAGGAGATTCCGTTTACCGCAGTGCTCCGTTCACCGATCGTCGGCTGCAGCGCAAAGGAACTGGCCGATCTCAAGTGCATGGGAAAAGACGACAGGATCTATGAAGTGTGCGCGGCGTATGCGGAGAACGGGATGGACGAAACGCTTCGCGGAAAGCTCCAGGCATTCCTGGAGCTGCTGGAGGAAATGCGGCAGAAGGTTCCGTATACGCCGATCCATGAACTGCTTACGGAAATCCTGGAGCGGACCGGGTACAGCGGATATGCGGCGGCTCTTCCGGGCGGGGAGCAGAGAAAGGCAAATCTGCAGATGCTGATTGAAAAAGCGGTGGATTTTGAATCGACCAGTTACCGGGTCTGTTCCATTTTATCCGTTATATTCAGCAGCTTCAGAAGTATGAGGTGGATTTCGGGGAGGTGAACCTTCAGGGAGAAACGGCGGACACCGTGCGGATCATGAGTATTCACAAGAGTAAAGGACTGGAATTTCCCATCGTCTTTGTGGCGGGAACAGGAAAGAAATTCAATCAGTCGGACAGCCGTGCGGCGCTGGTACTCCATGCAAGGCTTGGCATCGGCGCGGATGTGATCCGCCCGGAGCGCCGGGAAAAGTCGGCGTCCGTACAGAAACAGGTGCTGCGGAAAGCATTGGCGATGGAAAACCTGGCGGAGGAGATGCGGGTACTCTATGTGGCGCTGACCCGTGCGAAAGAGAAACTGATTCTCACCGGAGCGGTGGACAGGCTGGAGCGGCTGGCGCAGAAATGTGTGTCTCTGGCGGACGCTTCAGAGCGGACGCTGCCGTATCCTGCGCTGTCGTCAGCGACCAGCTATCTGGACTGGGTGCTGCCGGCCCTGGCGGGGAGCGGGTGTATGGTTCCCCTGTATGAAACGTATGGCTGGGAGTCGGAGATCTGTCTGAAAAAGGCGCAGAGCGGCAGAACCGGCGATCCGGCCGGAAATCCCTGGAATCCTCCGGTAGTGATTCGTGTGAGCAGCCGCAGAGCATGGTAGAGGAAGAGCTGCTGCATCAGATGAATCTGCAGGTGAAGAAAGAGGAACTGCTGCATCTGGATTTTGAAAAGGTTTACGATGGGGATGTGGCGAAGGTTCTTGAGGAGAACTTTTCGTTCCGCTATCCATTTGAGAAGGTGACGGAGCTGCCGGCGAAGATGACGGTCAGCGAGCTGAAGCGGGCCGGAGAGGAAGAAGAGGAAGCCGGCGTGCGGATGTACGAGCCGGAAGCGGACGGAAGCACAATGCCGATGGAGGAAACAGAGCAGGAAGAGGAGTTTGTGCCGATCGTTCCTGCGTTTATGCAGAGGGAAGAGAAGGCTCTGCAGGGAGCCGCCCGCGGAACCGCCTATCATAAGATTCTGGAATGTCTGGATTTTACAAAAGCGGAATCGGAAGAACTGGTACAGAGACAGCTTGCGGCGCTGCTGGAAGAAAACAAAATGAGCCGGGAGGAGGCGGACGCGGTCCGGGTGCGTGATCTGGTATGGTTTGCGAAAGGGATGCTCGGCCAGCGGATGAAAAGAGCCTACCAGAACGGCAGGCTTTACACGGAACAGCCGTTTGTGATGGAGGTTCCGGCCTCCCGGATCCGGGAAGACTGCCCGGAGCAGGAGAAAATCCTGGTACAGGGAATGATCGACGCGTATTTTGAGGAGGCGGACGGGCTCGTCATCGTGGATTACAAGACGGACCGGGTGCCGGGCAGAGACGGCCGGATTCTGGTGGAGCGCTACCGGAAGCAGCTGCTGTACTACCGTGAGGCTCTGGAGCGGCTGACAGGAAAACGGGTGAAGAAAATGTATCTGTATTCGTTTTTCCTGGGGAAGGCGCTGGAGTGCGGATGATGAAAAATGAGGATCGGACGGCACAGTATGGAGAGGTGTATACGGAGATCAACAATGAAGAGGCGCAGCGGACGGCTTACCGCTGGGAGAGCGGAACCACTCCGAACACAGCGCTGCAGCTGAGCCAGATGGCAGACGCGGTAACCATTGATCTGGTTCGTTTTGACTCGTGAAGCTGATTGGTCTGTTATCCGGCGGGGCAGAAGTGCCGTATGAAAATGCAGCATTACACATGATTCTGTATGATTTTTGAAAGAAGTGCGTGCATGATATCTGATGTCATGCACGCACTTCTGTTATGCGGTAATCCTCTTACAGTTCAGCCAGGTCTGTGCATTCACTGCACAGACCGTAGGAAAACGCAGAGCCTGCGGGCATCCGGCCATCGCGAAGCGATTTTCAATGGCCGGATGCCCGCAGGCTCTGCATTTGATATATATTCCATTGATATCTTTTTGCCTTTTTATCTGCTTTTGCTGTAGCATGCATGCATTTCTTCCCTGCCTGGAAGGAACAGACAGCCCACGGTTACAGAAACAGCATCCGTCAGTGTACGCAGGAGCAGATCGGGGACATCGGCCGCAAACACCAGCGGCATGAAAAAATTAAAAAGCAGCAAATCCACTCCGAACAACACACCTCCCAGGAGAACCGCCCGCTTTATCCTGCCGCCTGCCACAAAGCGGCTCATCCATGCCATCACACAGGCGACTGCCCACCCTGTTATCAGACACCACAGGAGAGTTTCCAACGGCTGCTCTGCAAAGGATGCATAAATATCTGCAGCAAAATACAGAAACAGACGCCCGACCAGAAAGGCGGCTGTAATGCCCAACATCGGAAAGATCCCATAGGTTCGCGGCCGTTTTTCCGCTTTTGCCCTCTCTTTTCCAAACATCCGTCCCAGAAACAACCCCATGACGATAAGCGCCAGACTGTCTGCAATGGGATAGGTGATCCGGTCCATAGCCGCGACATGGGGAAGCGGCTCCCAAAGATACGTCACCCATACGGCACAGCATGCAAGACTGTAGGAAATCCCCTGCCAGAGTCGGTTTCCGTCCATCCGTTCCCGGATAAGCAGAAACATCGCTGCAAAAACAGAGTAAGCGAAAATTCCATAAAGAGTAAACGCCAGCGGCATCGTTCCGTTTTGGGCAAAGCTGCTGGGGGCCAGCACAGTCTGCGTGCCTGCCGGAATCAGAAGCTGTCCCACAATGCGGACGCCGGTAGTAATCAGCCCGATAAGAAACAGTTTCAGAACCGTCTTAATGCAATCTCTCATTCTCCCACTCCCGAATTCTCTCCACGACAGGCTGCAAGGTATCAAAATCTACAAAATCCACCTGTTTTCCATAAGTTTCCATAAGTGCGCGGTCCTCTGCGCTCCATTCCCCAGATGGTCTGTTTTTCAGGGAACGGTAAAGCAGGGACATCATCGTCCGGTGGGACAGGGAGAGCTTTTCATAATCAATCGCTCCGCGCAAATGAAAAAGATCCGCCGCCCCGTATATTCCTGCCGGAAGCTGTTTCTGCAGAGAACGCCGGATATTTTCCCGGTTTTCCGAAATACCGGGATCCGCCAGACCAACCGTTACAATCATCAGTTTCTGTCCGGGCCGCAGCGCCAGATTCCGAAATGTCTTTTTAACTCCTGATACGCCGCCTGCATACAGACTGCCAAGATAAATCATATAGGTTTTGCCTGTGAGCGGCAGCGCCTCATGATAATCCGCAACCGGTATGCCAGTCAGTTCAGAAAGCCGCCCGGCATACCGTCTGGTGCTGCCGTACCGGCTTCCATAAAGAATGATATGCTCCATAACCGTCACCGTATTCCTGTCCGATCTTTTTCGCTTATACTTTAACATAACAATACCAGAAATTACGGGGCATATCTATCAAATTCCGGTAAAATGGATGTAATAAAGAAGGCCGGCCTTTCTCTCTCAGCCAGCCTCCTTTTTCCGGGCGTCATATTCTTCCCGCAGGATGGAGTAGTAGCTCGCATCGCAGATTCCCTGGTTGTTCCAGTCACTGTGGCGAAGCGTGCCGTCGTATTTCATGCCGCATTTTTTCATCACTTTTCCGGAATTGGGGTTTCGCGGATCATGGCGGGAAGAAACACATCCCGCATGCACCTCTTCAAACAAAAAGCGGATCAGCTCGCCGAGCGCTTCCGAGGTAATCCCCTGATGCCACCGGCTTCTTGAAATACAATACCCGATATGGATCAGTTCTGCCTGTTCCTTAATGGAAACCACACTGATATTTCCAATCACCTCTCCAGTCTCTTTTATCACAATCGCCCAGTTATAAAAATCCGGCCGGTCATACTGTCCGATCCATTCGCTGAGGATTTTCTCTGAAACTTCGACATTTTTATGGATCGGCCAGGTAAGGTATTTCGTCACTTCCCCGTCTCCGGCCCAGTTCCGGTACATTGCCGGAGCATCGTCCAATTGAAATCTCCTCAGAACCAGACGTTCTGTCTCCAGTGTTACCGTTCCCTTGTGTTCCATATGTGCCTCTCCTTCCAGTACACTTTTTTTGTAACAGTTCAGCCAGCTGAACTGTTACGGCATCCGTCCATTGAAAATCGCTTCGCGATGGCCGGATGCCCGCAGGCTCTGCGTTTTCATAC
>ENA-OQBL01001020-OQBL01001020.1-human-gut-metagenome-genome-assembly--contig:-NODE-1020-length-12054-cov-2.986166_pt1 | contig 12054 bp, 13 predicted proteins | sample MGYA00242747_ERZ504553 | MGnify/ENA primary metagenome ERZ504553 (study PRJEB26092, sample SAMD00036240) | human gut metagenome | host: Homo sapiens | study: EMG produced TPA metagenomics assembly of...
TGCGGCTTTGCCATCCACCGGGTGATAAAACTTACGCAGCAAACCACTACAAACGGGTTTACATTGGCTATCCACCCCGGTTTGGCTGTTTCACCCGCCATACGGATGACATATTTGGGCATAGTTGCATAGAGCTGTTGCTGCACCATCCAAAAGCCGGTTACGATGAGGATAAGAATCAACAAACGCCAATTAGTGATAATACGCAGAAAACCTTGCCCAATTTCACGCATGCTTTTCCCTTCACCTGCTGTATGTGCCGATTTATACAATAAGACGACAGCCAATAATGCAAGCACCGTCATGGCAGCCGAGAAGTAATTAATATAAATATAAGCCTGCTCACCGATAACATTCCGTAGAGGATCGACCACCGTTTTTCCGGTAAAAGCTCCTATATTCACCATCATATAGAAGATGGAATAGCCGCGAGCACGGGTAGCCTCTGTTGTTTCCTTAGCCACCGATCCCGATATGATAGACTTGATGAACGAGCCTCCTACCATGATAACAAACAATACGGGGATAATCATCCAACGGTCATTACTATCCGGCAATCCGGAAAAACGGGTTGTCTCACCATACTCCACCAGACCGGCTGCTTCCAGTAGGGTGGGAAGCAATCCCAAGCCCAAATACCCGATGGAAAGCAGTGAAAAAGCAATAATCATCGACTTTCGGAAACCTATCTTATCGGCATATGCGCCCGTAAAGATGGGCAACAAATAGAGCCCTCCCGAAAACAGACCGGAAATCATGCTTGACTCAAAATCATTGAAACCTAAAATATTGGAAAGATAAATGGTAAGAACTATAAATACAGCATAATATGCCATGCGTTCGAACAGTTCTACTGTACTGCTTACCCAAAAAGCTCTGCTGAAGCCTTTGGAAGCGGGTTGGGGTGATGTCATCATCCTTTTGTACGATTAAAATTTATGTATTAAATGAAAAAATAAGTGCAAAAATACGGAATTAATATCGTGTTTGCAAGATATTAATTTTCTGCAAACACAATATTAATAAGTTGCAGACAAGATATTAACTTCCCATTTATCACTATTTATATTTTCATTTATATAGAATACTCCGTATCTTTGGGCGCTTTTATAAAAACGACCATTCATGAAAGATAAAATCGAATTCATAGCTTTTGATGCTGATGACACACTGTGGGAAAGCGAACTTTATATTCAGGAGTTCGAGCACAAATTCTGTAACCTTTTAAGACAATATCTACCTGCTTCATCCATATCACAAAGGTTTTTTGAAACAGAAATGAAGAATCTCCATATGTATGGCTATGGGCTGAAGAGCATAATGCTCAGTATGACTGAAACCATCTGCAAAGTGACAGACGGAAACGGGAGTATACGTCTTATAGAAGAAGTAATAGGATGGGGACAAGAGCTTCTGCAGAAACCGGTCACACTGCTGGAAGGCGTAAAGGAGACTATATCGTCACTTCATGGGAAATATAAATTGGTGTTGGCCACTAAGGGGGGACTTGTTCGACCAGAAAAGAAAAATAGAAGCTTCCGGACTGCGAGAATATTTCCATCATATCGAAATTATGAGTGACAAGAAAATCGATGATTACCAGAGGCTGATTGATACATTGGGCTGTCCGCCTGAAAAACTCCTGATGGTAGGTAATTCTGTAAAATCAGACATACTTCCGGTATTGGAACTTGGGGGATACGCTGCCCATATACCATACCACGTGACTTGGGCATACGAGCAACATGAAGGGGAAATACGACATCCCAATTTTATACGATTGGATAGTATCAAAGGAATATTAGATAAGCTATAAGTTATGGGTGAAACTGCATAACTTATAGCTTACTATTGCTTTTTAAGAATTGGAAGAAATTCTTAGCGTTATAATAGCTGATATCTTCAATCATCTGGTTTACGCGTTCCATCTCGGAAATAGGAATTTCACCATTTTCTACATCACGGCCTACAAGATTACACAATGTACGGCGGAAATATTCATGACGCGGATAGGAGAGGAAAGAACGGGAATCGGTCAGCATACCAACAAATCGACTCAATAAGCCCAAGTACAGAAAGGGCATTCATCTGTTTTTCCATACCATCCTTCTGGTCAAGGAACCACCAACCGGAACCGAATTGAATCTTACCGGCAACCGTACCATCCTGGAAGTTGCCCAGCATAGTAGCAATGACTTCGTTGGCGCATGGATTCAAATTATAAAGAATAGTCTTGGTCAGCTTACCATTGGAGTTTAAGCGATCGAGAAATTTAGCCATAGCTTTTGCTGTAGTAAATTCGCCAATGGAATCAAAACCGGTATCAGGACCTAACAGTTTGAACATCTTACTATTGTTGTTGCGAATAGCACCATAATGGAACTGTTGTGTCCAACCTTTCTCCCAATCCATTTCGCCAAATATAACCAGCATGGCTGACTTGAACTTCAGGATTTCCTCCTTCGTCAGTTCTGCACCGCCATATACCTTATTAAAGATGGCCTTGATTTCAGCTTCCGTGTAATCCTCGGCATAGAATTCTTCAATTCCGTGGTCAGACAGTTTACATCCTTGTTCCGCGAAAAAATTCGTGACGCTTACGCAAGGCAGCAACCATATCGTCAAAGCTGGAAATAGCCACATCGCTCACTTCGGCTAACTTTTCTATATATGCGCGAAAATCGGCAGGAATTTCCACCGCCATTGCCTTATCCGGACGCCAAGTAGGCAACATCTTGATTTCAAAGCCGCTCTCACGTGTCTTGATATGGTATTCCAAGGAATCAATAGGATCATCTGTAGTACAAACCACTTCCACATGATAACGGCGCATCATGCCACGGGCGGAATATCCAGGCTGTTTCAGCTTCTCATTACATTCATCATAAATTTCACGGGCCGTATGAGGATTCAGAATTTTATCGATTCCAAAAGCGGTCTTCAATTCAAGGTGGGTCCAGTGGTACAACGGATTACGGAAAGTATAAGGTACCGTTTCGGCCCACTTCTCAAACTTTTCCCAATCTGTAGTATCCTTACCGGTACAGAAACGTTCGTCCACACCATTGGTACGCATCGCACGCCACTTGTAGTGGTCACCTCCCAACCAAATTTCAGTCAACGACTTAAACTGGTAATCTTCTGCCACCATTTGGGGAATCAGGTGACAGTGATAGTCGATAATCGGCATCTTCGCCGCATGCTCGTGGTACAACCTCTGTGCTGTTTCCGTTTGCAGCAGGAAGTTCCCGTCCATAAAGTTCTTCATCTTCTTGTGTTTTAAGTGTATAAAAATATTACTTTTCGTCTATTATACCTATATAGTATTGATTGTAAAGTCTAATTAGGTGATATATCTGTTTTTAGTTTTATTAACCGTTATCGAACAACAAATGTAGAAATTTTACTTGGAGGAACAAAATAATTCGTATCTTTGCGGCGAATATTTATAATATTTAAGCTTCAGATGTCTCACCTTTACCGCCTTTAGGCAGCATACCTCAAGATGGAAAACAAGAACTATACCATTAAAGACATCGCACGCATGGCCGGCGTCTCTGCCGGCACTGTAGACCGCGTACTGCACAACCGCGGAGACGTATCCGTTTCCAGTAGAGAAAAAGTCCAGAAAGTACTCGACGAGATAGATTATCATCCCAATATGTTTGCCATCGGGCTGGCGGCTAAAAAAGCGCTATCATATTGTCTGCATTATACCTTATTGATTATTGGCATGCTGTAGCAGCGGGAATTGACCGTGCCGCACAAGAATTACGGCCGTTCAATGTTGGAGTTAGCTATCTCTACTATCGACATGCGGACAAATCCTCCTATAAAGAAGCATGTGCTGTGCTCCGGGAGGAAAATGCCGACGCCGTACTTGTTGCCCCGAATTTCCGAGAGGAGACTATAGAACTCACTACTTATTTGGAGGAAGCGGATATTCCCTATGCATTCATAGACTTCAATATTGAACAGACGCATGCCTTGTGTTATATCGGACAAGATTCTAAAACCAGCGGATACATTGCTGCCAAGATTCTGATGCGTAGCTATGAAAAAGGGCAGGAGCTTGTGTTATTCCTGAACAATCAGAAAAACAATCCGGCAGAAATCCAGATGCAACGCCGCCTCGAGGGGTTCATGCAATACCTTTCCGAGGAACATAAGGATTTGACTATCCATGACATTGTGTTGCGCAAGGAAGATACTGACGGCAACAGACGGATGTTGGATGCCTTTTTTTAAAGAACATCCCCAAGCCGTACTGGGAGCTGTTTTTAACTCCCGTATTTATCAGGTGGCAAGTTATCTACACGAAAAGGGGCAGAAGTTGGCAGGACTTGTGGGATATGACCTTTTACACAAAAATACAGAGCTCCTGAAAACCGGTGAAGTAACCTTTCTCATCGGTCAACGCCCAGGCCTGCAAGGCTATTGTGGCGTGAAGACTTTATGCGACCACGTGATATTTAAAAGACCGGTCACTGCAGTGAAATACATGCCCATCGACATATTGATGGAGGAAAACATAGACTTTTACTTTGAGTTTGAATAATCAAAAATTACATATCAACCATTTAAATCATTTTTTAAATGAAAGCATTAAACAAAGAAACTGCTCCCAAAGCACAACGCCCGGAACGCATTATCCAGTTTGGCGAAGGTAATTTCCTTCGTGCATTTGTGGATTGGATTATTTATAACATGAATCAAAAGACCGATTTCAACAGCAATGTGGTAGTGGTCCAACCCATTGATAAAGGTATGGTTGACATGCTGAATGCCCAGGATGACCTTTATCATGTAAATCTGCAAGGTCTGGATAAAGGAGAAACCATCAACAGTCTGACTATGATAGATGTAATCAGCCGTGCCTTAAAACCCCTATACTCAAAACGACGAGTTCATGAAATTGGCCGAACAACCGGAGATGCGTTTTGTCATTTCCAACACGACGGAAGCTGGTATAGCCTTTGACCCTGCTTGTAAGCTGACAGATGCACCGGCATCTTCTTATCCGGGCAAACTGACACAGCTGTTGTATCACCGCTTCAAGACATTCAACGGCGACAAGAGCAAAGGACTGATTATCTTCCCCTGCGAACTCATCTTCCTGAATGGCCACAAGTTGAAGGAGACAATCTATCAATACATTGAATTATGGCAATTGGGTGATGAGTTCAGAGCTTGGTTTGAGGAAGCCTGCGGTGTGTATGCAACACTGGTGGACCGTATCGTTCCAGGATTCCCCCGCAAAGACATTGCCGCTATAAAAGAAAAGATACAGTACGATGACAATCTGGTAGTGCAGGCTGAAATTTTCCATTTATGGGTCATCGAGGCTCCGCAAGAAGTCGCCAAAGAATTCCCTGCCGACAAAGCCGGACTGAATGTATTGTTTGTTCCTTCTGAAGAACCTTACCACGAAAGAAAAGTAACTTTGCTGAATGGACCTCATACCGTATTGTCTCCAGTAGCCTATCTGTCGGAGGTAAATATTGTACGCGATGCCTGCCAGCATCCTATAATCGGACAATACATCCATAAAGTGATGTTTGACGAGCTGATGAAAACGTTGAACCTGCCGAAAAACGAATTGAAAAAGTTTGCAGAAGATGTATTGGAGCGCTTCAACAATCCGTTTGTTGACCATGCCGTAACCAGTATTATGCTGAACTCTTTCCCTAAATACCAAACCCGTGACCTTCCTGGCCTAAAAACCTACTTGAAACGTAAAGGAGAACTGCCGAAAGGTCTAATATTGGGACTGGCTGCCATCATCACGTACTACAAAGGAGGTACCCGCGCAGACGGCACAGAAATCATCCCGAATGATGCTCCCGAAATCATGCAGTTATTGAAAGACCTTTGGGCAACGGGGGATACCCGCAAAGTGTCAGAAGGCGTATTGGCAGCCAAAGACCTTATCTGGGGGGAACACGGAGACTTGAATACCGTTCCAGGATTGACAGACATGATTACCTGCTTCTTAAAATCCATCCAAGAAAAAGGCATGCAGGAAACAGTAAAAGGTATTCTTTAATTCCTATGATTTTAAACAAGCAGACCGTACAAAAGGAGTTTTTATACGGTCTGCTTTATTTATATCACATTTGATGGGAAATAATTAAGCCACAGTTTTCTTTTTTGTCTAAAGGCTTTCCTGCTCTGCTGCCCGCAATATAAAAGTAGTGGCACCAATAGTTACAATGGCTCCATCCTCAATGCGAATACGGTCTTTGTCACCCAAAATTTCATTATTAAGGAAAGTTCCCGTCAGGCTGGGAGCATCGCGTAAGGTATAAATCAACACTCCCTGCTTATTACGCTTTACATTAATGATACAGTGACGCCGGTCCATACTCATATCCGAAGTCTCAATCGGCACATCGATAACATTCCCCACGCAACGCCGGCCTATGATATTGTCACCTTCTTGCAATGGAAGTACCTGCTTAAAACCAAACACGTTCTCAATGACCGTGATGCTGCCAAAAGCCTCTTTAAACTCCGCTTCATCCGGACGTTCTTCCTTTTGAGGGGCCTTCATCTTTGATTTACCTAAACGGATACTGAACTGCTTCTTACACTGGTCACATACAAAGACCAGTGATTGGCCTTCGGTATACTTGGTTTCATCGAATGTTAAGTAATTCTCACATTTGGGACAACGGATACGCTTCATGATAGTTAAAAATTAAAGAATTAAAAAATAAAGCAAGGGTAGATTACTTTCTACTTCTTTAATACCCAAGCGTTCTTATACGTTTCATTTTGGCGAACTCTGTTCAATGCCTGATATGCTTCTGTTTCTGTGCCACAAGACTCAATGCTGACACGCATTTTACCATCTCCAACGATTGCTTTTGCATGAGGATAACCTTTTTCAATCAGTTGCTTTGCCATTGCTTCGGCATCCTTCTCAGTACCTACACTGGCAATGATGATGTGGTATTTCTTTGCAGAGACAAGTGACGGAGCAACAGTCCCTGCCGTTATCTTTTGAACTTCGCTCTTTATTGTTGCAGATGCTGAAGAGGACACTTCTGCCGCCTGCTGCTTAGGCTGAGAAACAACCGGAGCATTCTGCGCGTTAGCTTGGCCCACCTTAACCTCTCTTACGGCAACCGGAACCACCTTTTTCTTTGCCTTCTGCCCCGTGTTTTTTGAGCCGACGCTTTCGGAGTGTCGGCCTTCCGGCTAACAACAATTCGGATTAATGGCAAGGGATTCCTTTTCTATCATCTCAAAAAGTTCATTCGGAAGTAATTGCGCATAATTTCCTTCAACCACTTCCGTATTCTCTATCGGTGTAGACAAAAAGAAAAACAAGGCAACCACTGCAATCATGGCAACCGCATTCGACAAATAGGAACGGTTGAATTTAATCTCAACCCTTCGCTTTTTGTCTTCCGGCACAACTGGAACAGAATAACGGATGGTCTTTTCCATGTACGGTTTCTTCAGTTCCGCCAGTTCCTGCATTTCAAAACTATCCAGCCCATATAAGTAAGGAGTGGTTATCTTGTGGTCATAGGGAGCAAAGTCATAAGTACCATGAATGGAGTAACGCAATTCGCCAATGTTGGGCAAATCCACCTTACCTTCTTCATGGAGAGCAGTGAATATATGCGCCACTTCTTTTTCTACAATCCGCGTAGCATCAGAAAAATCAGTATCATAGACAGCCATATAAGATTGTACAAGTAAGCCGTCATTCATCTTCAGTTGAGGATTGAAACCGATAATACGAGTAGGGGGCAGAAAAACATTCTCTTCTGCTACTCTCATTGCCGGAGTATAATGGGCTACAAATCCTCCCAAACCGGGAACAATGACACAATCGTTCTCCAATAACAATATTTCTATGTGCTGTGCTAATTCAATCATGCCACAAAAGTAGCGGAAATATCGGATATACGCTAGTTTCAGAGCTTTTTTTCTTATCAACAAATTATGAACACTGCACATTGAAAATGCATTAAAAAAGGTTTTTGGGCAAGAGAAAGGATTTTTACCGGAAAATTTTCTACTTTTGTACCGTTTAGCTATGCTTGTCAATAATAGAAGGACAATTGACCTCGCAAGAGTATACAAACCTAAACACTTAACAAAAGACTATTATGCGCATTATCTTCTGTCTGATGGTTTTCTTGTTCATAGGAAAAAACACGATGCTGGCACAACAACTGTCCTCATTCGTAGAATATGGAACAACCCTGCATACCGGTGACAACACCCCTCTTTGGCAGGTCAGCAACCAGCAAGGACTCACTTCGCTCGACAACAATACTTACATACGTGGAGGAATATCCTACAAACACCAACTTGGAAAATGGAAGTTTGAAGAAGCACTGGATTTGGTTGCAGCAGCCGGATTCAGCACGACCTCCTTCATTGTACAGCAGGCTTACGTAGACATCCGTTACAAGTGGTTTGGATTCTTTGCCGGAAGCCGGGAACAGAATTCTCCATTGCTGAATCAAGAGCTGAGCAGTGGCGGCATGACCTGGTCGGGTAATGCGCGTCCCATCCCACAAGTACAGATAGGCATACCCGAGTATGTACAGTTGCTGCCCCGTTTAGGCCTGAAAGGAGAAATCTCGTACGGATGGTTTACAGATAACAAATACCAGCGGGAGCAAGTCGGAGAAAAATACTGGTACACCAAGAGTATCAAATACCATCATAAAGAAGGGTTCCTGCGTATCGGCATACCCAAAGGAAAATGGCAACTGGAACTCGGAATGACCCTCGACACCCAATTCGGAGGATACAAGATTGGAGGTTCCGAATCGGGAGACTTGGGCAACGGATGGAAGGATTACGTACGCGTATTCTTCCCCGGCCACGGGAGTGAGGACGGACCGGTAGGTGAACATCTGGCTTTCCAAGGCAATTTTCTGGGCAGCGAATATATCAAAATGACTTATCGTCCTAAGGAAGATTTCTCTATCAGCGCCTATCTGGACAATCATTTTGATGACTTCTCCGCCATGGCCAAACTCAACGGTTGGGATGGCTTATGGGGTGTGGAATATAAATCCAACCATAAACAAGCCATCAACGGAATCGTTATCGAATATCTCCAGACTACCAATATGAGCGGTCCTCTGCACGGTTTGCAAAATTCTGTAGTAGGTAAGACCGGAGGAGCCGACAACTACTACAACAACGGTTACTACCCAGGATGGGCACATTGGGGCATGGCGATAGCCAATCCGTTGATAGCATCGCCTATCTATAATAAGGATGGCGATATGAGTTTCAAGTACAATCGTGTTAAGGCCCTGCATCTGGGATGGAGCGGTGACATCAGCAGTGAGTGGAGATATGTAGCAAAATTGTCTCACAACAGAACTTGGGGAACTCCTCATCGTCCAATACCCGATATATTAGAAAATTTTCTACTTTTGCATCGTTTACTATACTCCCCGTAAATGGAAGGGCTGGTGCTTCAACGCGTCCCTTGCATTGGATATGGGAGAGATATATGGAGACAATTTTGGAGTCCAACTAAAAGTACATAAATATTTTAAGAAAATGAACTACATACAAACAGAGATTGACGGCGTATGGCTGATTGAGCCGAAAGTATTCCATGATGCCCGCGGATACTTTATGGAAGCATTTAAGGAAGAAGAGTTCCGTGCACATGTCGGAGACGTTCACTTCATCCAGGACAATGAGTCCAAATCCTCTTTCGGTGTATTACGTGGTCTTCACTACCAGAAGGGCGATTGCAGCCAGGCTAAACTGGTACGTGTCATTAAAGGAAAAGTGCTGGACGTGGCTGTCGACTTAAGAAAATCTTCTCCCACTTTCGGAAAGTATGTCAGTGTGGAGCTAAGCGAGGAGAACAAGAGACAATTCTTCATTCCGCGCGGTTTTGCTCACGGTTTTCTGGTGCTGAGCGATGAAGCTGTCTTTACATACAAGGTAGACAACGCATACGCACCACAGTCCGAGGCATCCATCCGTTTTGACGACGAAACCATCGGTATTGAATGGCCTGTTGCTACGGAACAGCTTCTATTATCAGATAAAGACGGACATGCCGTATCGTTCAAGGATGCGGTCTATTATGAATAAAATATGAAAATAGCCATTGTCGGTACAGGATACGTCGGTTTGGTAACCGGAACCTGCTTTGCGGAAATCGGTGTCAACGTTATTTGCGTAGACACGAACAGTGAAAAGATAGAGTCACTGAAAAAGGGCGTTATTCCTATCTATGAAAACGGACTGGAAGAAATGGTTAGCCGGAATGTGAAAGCAGGACGCCTGCAATTCACCACATCCCTGGAGAGTTGTCTGAATGAGGTGGAAGTGGTATTCAGTGCCGTAGGTACACCACCCGATGAGGATGGAAGTGCCGACTTGAGCTATGTGCTGGAAGTTGCCCGCACCATTGGACGCAATATGCAGAAATACGTGTTGGTGGTAACCAAAAGTACCGTTCCCGTAGGTACTGCCCAAAAAGTGCGGACTGCCATTCAAGAAGAACTTGATAAGAGAGGGGTGAACATTGACTTTGATGTCGCTTCGAATCCCGAGTTTCTGAAAGAAGGTAATGCCATCAACGATTTTATGAGTCCCGACCGTGTAGTGGTGGGAGTAGAGTCCGAACGAGCCAAGAAGATAATGAGCAAGCTCTACAAACCATTCCTGCTGAACAACTTCCGTGTCATCTTTATGGACATCCCTTCTGCAGAAATGACAAAGTATGCGGCTAACTCCATGCTTGCCACCCGCATCAGCTTCATGAACGACATTGCCAATTTATGCGAATTGGTGGGAGCGGATGTAAACATGGTGCGCAGCGGTATCGGTTCGGATACCCGTATCGGACGTAAGTTCCTCTATCCGGGGATAGGCTACGGCGGCTCATGCTTCCCTAAGGATGTAAAGGCACTGATTAAGACAGCTGAACTGAACGGCTACAAGATGCGTGTACTCCATGCAGTAGAGGAGGTGAACGAGAAACAGAAGAGTATCTTATTCGAAAAGTTGCAGAAGCATTTCAATAATGATTTGGAGGGAAAGGTCATCGCCATTTGGGGACTGGCCTTTAAACCCGAAACAGACGACATGCGTGAAGCTCCGGCCCTGATATTGATTGACAAGCTGCTGAAAGCCGGCTGTAAAGTACGTGCCTACGACCCGGCTGCCATGAACGAATGCCGACGCCGCATAGGAGAAAGTATTTATTATGCGACAGATATGTATGATGCCGCACTGGACGCAGATGCACTGATGCTGGTGACCGAATGGAAAGAATTCCGCCTGCCTTCATGGGCTGTCATCAAAAAGGACTATGAATCAGCAAATTGTGCTGGATGGACGCAATATCTATGATAAAAAAGGAAATGGAAGAGCTCGGATTTATTTATTCATGCATTGGTAAATAAGATAATTAGAGTATCTTTATACACAAAATTTGAGACAAATGACGAAATATGTAGCGATATCGTTAGTAGCGATCTTGCTCGCAGCATGTAACAGCAGTAAGAATCCGCACTCTTCCTCCGGACAAGAGGAGGATTTGAGTGCGAAAGAACTGCTGCAAGGAATCTGGCTGGATGATGAGACTGAGAGCCCGTTGATGCGTATAGAAGGGGATACCATCTATTATGCAGATTCGCAGAGCGCTCCTATTACATTCAAAAATTTATACGGGGATACTCTTTATACTTATGGCAATGATACTACCTATTATAAGATAGATAAGCAGGGGGAGCATATTTTCTGGTTTCATTCGATTGCAGATAATATGATCAGATTGCATAAATCTGAAGATCCTAATGATTCGTTATCTTTTGTCGGTCAGGAAATGATTATTCCCACCTATACGGAAGTAACGAAGCGCGATAGTATTGTGAACTATAATGGTAGCCGCTATCGTGCTTATGTGTATATCAATCCATCCAAAATTGAGGGTGATCAAGACTATATATACTGAAGACGGTATTAGTATGGATAATGTGTACTACGATAATGTGATGCACATTTGTGTGTATGAAGGCAAGAAGAGCCTGTTTGCCAGTGATA
>ENA-OQBL01001021-OQBL01001021.1-human-gut-metagenome-genome-assembly--contig:-NODE-1021-length-12047-cov-3.656711_pt1 | contig 12047 bp, 13 predicted proteins | sample MGYA00242747_ERZ504553 | MGnify/ENA primary metagenome ERZ504553 (study PRJEB26092, sample SAMD00036240) | human gut metagenome | host: Homo sapiens | study: EMG produced TPA metagenomics assembly of...
AAATTGCGAAACGCAGCGAAAAAGGTGAGAGCAAGAATCGTCCCGTGGCCACAAATTTTCAATTCTTGAAAATTCTTGCCCCTTTGGGACAGCTTCTTGTTGGGGCGTGCCTGCCCCAAACCCTGCTAGGAACGAGTACAGCAAACTGGAATTGATTTACTTTGTTTGTAAATCTTCCAGAAAGAAAATTCCCTCTGTTAGGTTGACAAACATTTCCTTGTCCTTGATTACATGAATTTTATTGTTCCACCAGACAGTAGTGTTATTAGCGGAGATTGTTTTGCTTGTTCCATCCTTGAGAAAATAAGTAATTGTAATAGCGGGTTCTTCTTCGCTATTCACTTCCCCAAATAAATCATATTTCAGAAATCCCGTTAGCTTTAAGGCTAACTCAATGTCCTCACTGCTCGAAATTTCTTTAACATCATCCGTGACACTCGGATACGTGATATTTACAGACTGAATATCATTTATGCGGGGCAATCCCCAAAGATACATACCATTCGTAAATATGTTGATCCCAACAATCAAAACAGTCATAACTATCACTTCTATCAAAAATCGAATAAGACCTTTGAAAATCTTGTTCACCAACTTATCCTCCAATCTCGATTTCTCCTACTCCCTCAATTCCGATTTGTTGAACTAAGCCGAGTATATCATACTCTCCAATGAAAGAACACCCCGATATAGTGAAATTTTGCCGTTTTCCTGCGTACGTGCGTACACACTCCACAGGAATTCTAAGGGGCCTGCCCCTTAGCACACGGACTTTGGAACAAAGTCTAGTGTGTTACACATTGTCAGAGGTGTACAGGCTCCCGGTACGCACGTACGCAACGATTACCCCCAAACGCGCCATATAGGGGGATGATCAAGTTCGCACAAAGCGAACTTGATTCCGCAAAGCAAAAGGCAGGATACCATCGTAATGATGATACCCTGCCCTTGCTCGTTTACCGCTCCGCGTACGCTCGCCGCAGAACCTCTTGTAAACAAAAAACGTACCCAAACCCTTTCTCATAGAGAATCGGGTTCGAGTACGAACTGTATGGTGGAGAATTAGGGACTCGAACCCCAGACCCCCTGCGTGTGATGCAGGTGCTCTAACCAGCTGAGCTAATCCTCCATATTTTGTTTTGTGCGTTCCGAACTGGAACGTGATTATTATAGCACGGCCTTTGCCAAAATGCAAGCCCTAATTTTAAAAAAATCACACTTTTTGTATCCGCTTTCCGGTTGCCCTTTGATGCCAAATCGTGTATACTGAACACAGAAACTTTCCCACCGGGAAAAGAGGTACAAAAAATGCTGACACTTCGTGGAATCATTACGCTGATCGTTCTGATCGTTCTGTTTGCACTGGCCGTTGTGTGGATCTCCAAGCAGGGCGGCTGGAAGGGCGAGGGCTGCGGCGGCAACTGTGCATCCTGCCACAGCCACTGCGAAAAACAGGACCCGAACAAAAAAGCCTGAGTTCAAAAATGCCCCCGGACATTGCCTGCTGGCAGCGTCCGGGGGCATTCTGCTTTCAGCTTTCCGTCTCGCGGTAAAACACCCCGCGCTCTGCCGCGTACACGGCAATGGTGCTCAGCAGGTCCTGATGGGCTTTCTGGTAAGTAGTGCGGCCGATGTGCAGCTGATCGATCACATCGTCCTCCGTGCGGTGCTGCACATAGCGCAGCTCGAACAGATCCGCACGCAGCGGGTCGTTTTTACGGTAATAGGCAAGGCCCTCCTCAATGGCGGCGCACCAGCTGCGCTCCACCGGGCTTCGTGCACGCTGCCGCATCCCATACCGGTACAGTGCCAGCCGCGTCTGATTTCTCTGCTCGCTTGTCATGTTCTGCCCTCCTCTTTTCATCCGCGCGGCGTGCCAGCACTTCGCGGCGGTTCTGCTCTTCAAAAAAGCAGAGATCCCGCTCGTACATGCTCAGACCAAGCACCGCGCTCAGCCGTTCTGCTTCGCTCAGCTTGAACTGTGTGCGCCCCTGCAGTTTCAGGTTCAGCGCATTGGGGCTGATCTTCAAGGCTCGTGCCACATACTGCATCTTGTACCCACTGGCGCGGATATAATCCCGGATCATTTCAGTATTTGCCATATTCCTCTCTCCTTTTTTCGTATCGGCAATGCCGTTTCACAATCTTTAGTTGTAGTATATTCCTGCATTGATTCAGTGTCAACCCATTTTTGCAAATTCGCAGAAAAAAGTTGATTTTAATGCAATTTTTTTGGTATACTTCTGGTAACAGCATTCTTTTTACAGAACAACCATACGTTTTTCAGAGAGGTTTCGCATGTCTGAGCTTTCTACCCGTCTGCATCTGCGCCGCAAAGAACTGGGCCTTTCGCAGGAAGAGCTTGCCCAGCGCATGGGCTATCGGTCCAAATCCTCCATTACCAAGCTGGAAAAAGGCATCAACGACCTGCCGCAGTCCAAGGTGGAAGAGCTGGCAGCCGCGTTGGAGACCACCCCTGCCTATCTGCTGGGGCTGGACGCACCCTGTCCGCCGCCGGGCTTTGAGCCGCTGCCTGCCATGACGCAGGTCCCGCTGATCGGTTCCATTGCCTGCGGCACTCCTATCACGGCAGAGCAGAACATTGAACGCTATATCGGCGTTCCCGCCGCGTGGCGCGCCGACTTTGCCCTGACCTGCCACGGTGACAGCATGTCCCCCACCATCTGCGACGGCGACATCGTATGCATTCGCTGCCAGCCGGAGGTGGAGCAGGGCGAGATCGCCGCAGTGCGCATTGGCGGCGAGGCCACCCTCAAGCACTTCCACCGGCAGGGTGATGCTGTGATGCTGCTTGCGGACAATGCCGCCGTCTGCCCACCCATGATCTTTACCGGCCTGCAGCTGGAAGAGCTGCACATTGAGGGCCGCGCTGTCGGCCTGTGCCGGGGGCTGTGAGCCGCCTGCAGTCTTTCAGGCACGTTTCATAAAAGAAGGAGGCTTCTCATGTTTTTCTCCCGCAAAAAGCCTGCCCGTTCTTACGACCCCGCCACCCAGCAGCCTGCACTGCGGTGCAGCATCTGCACCGGGGAGCAGGTGGCCGGTTTCATCTCCCCGGATGGCCATTTTGAGGACGTTCAGCTCATTCGCACGCCTCAGGAACTGGACGCATTCCGGGCACGGTACAGCATCCCGCCGGAATGCCCCCTGAAAAAGATCTATTAAAAGGAGTTCGCCATGCCCACTGCACCTGAAGAGATGACCCTGAAGGTCATTGCCCATATCCATACTGCCTTTCCCACCAAGTTCGGCATCCCGCGCCAGAGCGGCCTTGTGGACGAGCTGCGCGGCGAGGTGATCTTTACGCCCGAATACCGCAATGCCGATGCCGTGCGCGGTCTGGAAGATTTTAGTCACATCTGGCTGGTGTGGCAGTTCTCCGGCGCGGTGCGGGACAGCTGGTCCCCCACTGTACGCCCGCCGCGTCTGGGCGGCAACACCCGCATGGGCGTGTTCGCCACCCGGTCGCCGTTCCGCCCCAATCCTTTGGGCCTTTCCAGCGTGCGTCTGGAAGGCATCGAGCACCGGCCGGACATTGGCCCGGTGCTCATCGTGCGCGGTGCCGACCTGATGGATGGCACCCCCATCTACGACATCAAGCCTTACATCCCCTATGCCGACTGCCACCCGGATGCCGCCGAGGGCTTTACCGGCCAGACCCAGTTCCACCGTCTGCAGGTACAGTTCCCGCCCGAACTGCTGTCACAGGTGCCGCAGGCCGACCGCGCCGCCCTGACCGGCGTACTGGCAGGTGACCCGCGCCCCTCCTACCAGCACGACCCGGAGCGGGTCTACGGCATGGAGTTTGGCGGGCTGGAAGTCCACTTCAAAGTGGACGGCGAGGTTCTGACCGTCACCGGCATCGACCGCCGCTGACGCCGGAGGGACAGTTATGGAACTCCGAAATATCAACACCTTCCTTCATATCGCCGAGCTGCACAGCTTTTCCAGCGCTGCGCGGGAGCTGGGCTACTCTCAGTCGGCGGTATCGGCCCAGATTTCCCAGCTGGAAACAGAGCTGGGTACGCCTCTCTTTGACCGGGTGGGCAAGACCGTCCGCCTCACCGACGCGGGCCAGACGTTTCAGAGCTATGCCCGCACCCTTCTCATCACGGCCCAGCAGGCCAAGGCCGCGCTGCTGCCTGCCCGGGCCGTCAGCGGCACCCTTCGGGTGGCACTGGCCGATTCCGTATGCAGCACCTTCCTGCCCGACCTGCTGCAGCAGTTCCACGCCCTCTGCCCGCAGGTGGAGCTGGTGCTCCGCACCGCCACCGCCGACGAGATGCTGCGGCTGCTGAGCGCGAACCAGATCGACCTGGCCTACACCCTCGACCAGCCTCTGCTCCTGCCCAGCCTGACGCTGGCCGTCAATGTGCCGGAGCCGGTCTGCTTCGTAGCCCCCGCCGGGCATCCGCTGGCCGACAAGGCCGAAGTGCCGCTGGATGTTCTGGCTCAACAGGAATTTCTTCTCACAGAGCGGGGCATGAGCTACCGTGACGCCCTCGACCAGCGCCTCGCCGCCCGCGGGCTGTCTATCCATCCCTACATCGAGCTGGGCAGCGCCTCGCTGCTCTGCCAGATGGTGGAGCGCGGGATGGGGCTCTCCTTCCTGCCCGAGTACATCGTCCGTCCTGCCCTCTCCGCCGGGCGTATCGCCCGCCTCAATGTCCCCGACTGCACTGTCACCATGCACCGGCAGCTGTTCTACCACCGGGACAAATGGCTGACCCCCCAGATGAAAGCCTTTATTGAGCTGGTAAATCAATAAACAAAGCCCCGCACCACATCGAACGATGCAGTGCGGGGCTTCCTCTTTGTATTTTCGGTTCAGCTCAGCCGGTTCATCCGGACCGCCACATAGGGGTCCGGAAGCTTGAGTTCCTCGGCCAGGTCCTCTTCCGTGTCGTACTTGTCTGCCGCAAGGCCCACGAAAACGCTGCAGCTGTCGAAGCGTCCATCCGGCGAGAGCGCCGTTATCTTTGCCTCGCCGTCGGCGACGGCAGTCACGACACCAGACGCATCCACGGTAGCGACGCCGGGATTGCTGCTGACCCATGTGATGGGTACATTCGTGCCGTCCTCCACAGCGACAGACGCTGTGAGTGCCTCTTTGCTGCCCACCGTGCGGAGCAGCAGGTCGCGCTTATTCAGAGTCACCTTGCCGACATCGCTATTGACGGTAACGGCGCAGCGCAGCGCCTGACCGTTGGTGGCCAGCGCCGTGACGGTGGTGGTGCCGGGCTTCTGGGCCGTGACAAGACCCTCCGGATCCACCGTTGCCACCTCGGGGTTGCTGCTCATCCACTGGTAGGCATAGACAAAGGAGCCGCTCGTGTTGATGAGCTGCAGCTTCTGGCTGGGGTGGGCGTTGTTGTACTGGATAACGAGGTTGAGGGTGGTGTGGTCGAGGGCAGGCTTTTTTGCTGGCCGCATTGCCGCTCTCCTTGCGGACAGTCACCTTGCAGGCAGCGCACTCGCCCCGGTCAGTAATGGCGGTGATCGTGGCCTCACCGGCGCTGCGGCCGGTGACGCGGCCATCGCCGTCCACGGTAGCCACGGTGGGGTTGCTGCTCATCCAGACGATGAAGTAGTAGTCGCTCTGCCCGCCGGTGTAAAGATAGGCTTTGGGGCGGGGGTCGTCTGCCGTGATCTCCAGCTCCATCTCGTTCACTTCCAGCTCAAAGTTCGCCGATGCTCCCAGCAATGCGGGGGCCGCCTGTGCGGCAGGAGCTGCCAGAAGCAGCCCGCTCAGCACAAACGCCGCTGCCAGCCGTGTGATCTTATTCATAGGGTAGCACTTCCCTCCTTTGGATAAGGTTTATCGCAATGTGCTCTGCACAAAATCCCTCTCACTATTAGTTTATTGTACACGCACCCAAAAGAAGGGTCAAGTTCTTCGCCAGAAGTGTCACAATTTCGCGCACCTTTTCGTGAAAGGCACTAAAACACCCCCGCCAAATTTATACAAATCGTGCAGACTGTATTTCACCGGACAGCAAAAGAGCCGCCGCACTTTATACAGGTGCGGCGGCTCTCATCGGACGGAATATCTGAAAAACTCAGTAATTTTTGGCCTTCAGCTCAAAGTAGCTCTGGGGATGTGCGCAGACCGGGCACTTGAGGGGAGCAGACTTGCCGATATAGGTGTAGCCGCAGTTCCGGCAGACCCACACCTGCTGTTCCTCACGGGCAAAGACCTTGCCCTCCTTGAGGTTGGCGGCAAGGGCGCGGTAGCGTGCCTCATGCTCCTTTTCGATCTGGCCCACCATCGTGAAGAGAGCGGCCAGCTGGGTGAAGCCCTCCTCCTTGGCCTCCTTGGCCATGCGGGGGTACATCTCGGTCCACTCGTCGTTCTCACCGCTTGCAGCCATCTCAAGGCAGGTCATGGTGTCGGGGATGGAGCCGCCGCAGAGGGCCTTGAACCACATCTTGGCGTGTTCCTTCTCGTTGCCGGCGGTCTCTTCGAAGATAGCGGCCAGCTGCTCGTAGCCTTCCTTCTTTGCGACGCTTGCAAAGTAGGTGTACTTGTTGCGGGCCATGCTCTCGCCTGCAAAAGCTTCCATCAGGTTCTTCTCGGTCTTGGTTCCCTTGAGTTCCATAATCTATTCTCCTCTCAGATAATCTGACACTGCCAGTATGGGCTGTGTCCGGTTTGGTTTATTCTACGCGCAGCCCGCTTTGTTCGGTACCGGGTGTGTCGATCGGTCTTCCTTGTCTCTGAGGGTATTATACCAGAATTTCGGGCAGAAATCAAGAATAATTCCTACTTTATTTTGAGAATATTTCCTATTTAGTTTTTTCAATTAGCTGCTTGAGTGCGCACACGGCGATGCTGAGAGCGCTCCATGCCGCCTGATACATCAGCACCGCAGCCACGCTCAGCATCCCCACGCTGCCCGCATAGGTCAGCAGGACGGCGATGGCCACCGAGAACCACACCGACACCAGCTGCACCGTGGTAGCGGTCGTCTCGGCGTTCTGGGCCTGCTCTGCGGCCCGCAGACCGCCGGTCAGGCTGGCAAAGCCGTTGGTGCAAAGGATGCAGCAGCCTTCGGAGCCGGTGTCTTTGGCGGTGGCAGCGCCCAGTGCGGCACACTGCTCCTGGTCCAGCAGGACGACCATGCCCTCGGGCAGATGGTAGGCGTCGGTGATGTGCCGTGCGGTCAGGGTGGGGTCCTGGCAGGACACCAGCAGCTGGATATTCTCTTTTGCAGCTGTTCCAGACTGCGGGCGGCGTTCCGTACCCCCCACATAGCGGAGCACGAACATGGCGTGCAGACTGCCGGACACGGCCAGATAGAGGATCTGCAGCTCGCCGTTCTTGGAGTGCTTGGCCTCATATTCCTCGTCGGGCAGGGGAACTTCTTCTTTTTCCATGTACGCACGGGTGCCGATGAGGATGCGGTTGTTGTCGCACCATGCAGAGAAACCGAGGCCGCGATGGACCTCCAGGTCCTTGACCGGGTAGAGGATGTCGGTGCGGTCCTCGATGATCTGGCGGAACAGGCCGCTCAGGGTATTGCAGCACTTGCTCAGGACGCTGGCCGAATAGAGGATGGCCCGGTCGATGCGTCCGCCCTTGAAGATGCGGATGTCCTCGAGCATGGCACTGTCCGGGGTGAACAGCTCATCGGCGTCAGCCTGAACGGTATCCACACCGCCCAGTTCCTCGATCGCCGCCCAGCCGGGGATCACCGCACCCGAGGCAGCGGCAGTCTGCTGCAGCCGCAGGGATGCAAAGCCTGCGATGAGGGTGGAGGACAGAGGCGAACCCATGCAGAGCACAGCGGTCAGCGCCGCAGCGCCGCCGTTGAGGCCGCCGCCAAAGACGCAGAAGACCAGACCGGCCAACACAGCCGCACCCAGCAGGATGTAATTCGTCTTACGGGCGCGGCGCTCACAGGCGCGGGGGCCGAAGCCCTGCTCCACCATCGCGTCGTCCCACTCAGCGGGTCGGCTGAGCAGCACCCAGGGGTCTTTTTCGTCCATGTTCTTGGAGAGGATGCGGATAAGGTCTTTGTCCTTGGCGCGGAACGCACCGCGATGCTCCGGACCGGCCTGCGCCAGTTTGAAGCCGCCCTGGACCGAGGCCAGAAGGACACGGTCGCCCAGCAGTGCAAGGAACAGCCCCAGCGCCGCAATGCCGGACAGAAGGGTGAAGCTGGACGCCTGATAGTTCTGCGCGTTCAGCAGGGCCACAGCGGCCTGCAAAAGCGCAGCGCAGGCTGCCATCGCGGGCATGGTCTCCATGCTGGGGCGTTCGCCCCGCAGCCCCTTCAGGCCGTCCCTCACGACGGGCCAGCCCACAGCCAGCGCCAGCGCCAGGAAGAGCAGATCCGCGGCATAGAAGGCCGCCGGGGCAGTTACGGGGTCAAGGCCGCCCAGCGGGCCGACAAGGCCCTCTGCGGCGAGGCCGAAGTGGAGCAGCACCAGTGCAAGGATGCCGCCCAGCGCACAGCGCAATGTAAGGGCCGCGCCCATCTGGTGCAGCCGTTCCCCCACCTGTTCCGGCGTCTCGGGCGTTTTTTCTTCTTCGACAGGCGCTTCCTCGACGGGTGCAGCCTCCGGAGCAGCCGGGGCAGTACCGGCCTCTTCGGCCGGCTGTGCAGGCGCTTCCTCCTTCGGCGACTCCACCGGAGCCGCCTCGTCGCCGTCGTTCAGGAACATGAGCGGCAGACTCATGCTGTCGTCATTGTCCGGCGGCGTCGCGCGGGCGGGGGCTGCGGGCGCTTTCTCATCGTCACCCTTGCCGAAGAACTGCATCGCCGGGGCCGCATGGGGCTTCGACACCTTGTCTTCTGCAAACACCATCTCGGGCATCGGCACGGCAGGCTTCTCCGGCGCTGCATCCGGCCCTTTTTCTGCGTCCGGTTTCGCTGCAATGACCGGAACCGCCGGGGTGCTCTTTTCCCGGTTCTGCGGGCTTCACCGGTTGGGGAGGCTCTTCTTCCTGCGGCGGAAGCTTTGCACCAAACAGCATGGCTTTGAGCGCCTGCATCTCCCGGTCCTCGTACTGCTCCTGCGGGGTGCGCGGCTCGTACTGGACCGCCTTTTTCCGGGGCGCGGCCTGCTTTTCTGCCGGCTTTTTCTCCGGCTTGGGAGCAGGCGGCTCCGGCGCTTTGATGGGTTCTGCGGGCTTTTGGGGCTTTTCCGGCTCAGGCTGGGGGCGCTGACCGGCTCGGCAGGCTTCGGCTGCTCGGGCTTCGGCTCTGTGACTTCCTCTTCCAGCGTCAGGACCAGCTCCAGGTCGGAGGGTTCCTCCTGCTCTTCGCCGCCCAGCTGTATCTCGCCGGTACGGCTCTCTTCGGGTGTGCCGCTTTCCTGCTGTCGCCCTTTTCACGGCGGAGCAGCCGGCCCAGCAGGCTCTTGGGCTTTTCTTCATTCTCATCGTCCCGCCGGGTCATCTCCTCCGGGACCTGGGCTACACTGGTGGTAAAAAACGGTGCGGAATTTTTTCTTCGCGGGCGTCGATCTCTTCCTGCGTCATTTCCTTCCGCTCGTCATCCTTTGGGCATCCTGATCTTCCCTCCCTTGTTTCGTTCGGCACGGGCCAGCTCAGCCCTGTGCGGCGCGCTGGCTCTGGGATCTCATACAGGATGATGCCTGCGGCCACCGAGACATTGAAGCTGTCCACACCGGTACCCTGTGCGGTCATATCGAGGCTCACAACGCCGTCGCAGAGCTTCTTGACCAGCTGCGACACACCGCTGCCCTCGCTGCCCAGCACCAGCGCAATGGGGCCGGTGAGGTTGTTCTTGCGCAGGGACACGCCGTCCATGTCGGCGCAGTAGACGAAAACACCCTGCTCCTTGAGGCGGCGGATGGTCTCGCCGATGTTGGCCACACGGGCCACGGGCAGACGCTCAGCCGCACCGGCGCTGGACTTGATGACGGTGGGGGTCACGGATGCGCCGCCCCGCTTGGGGATGACGATGCCGTGAGCGCCGCACAGCAGAGCCGAGCGCATAACAGCGCCAGATTGTGGGGTCTTCGATGCCGTCGCTCAGCACGAGGAAGGGCGGTTCGCCCTTCTCTTTGGCAGCGGCCAGCAGGTCCTCCACCGTTGCGTATTCGATCTCACTGGCAAAGGCAGCCACGCCCTGATGGCTCTCGGTGCCGGTCATCAGGCGCAGCTTGTTGGGGTGTACCCGCTTGACGGTGGCACCGGCTTCCTTCGCCATTGCGGTATAGTAAGCGGCCACAGCCGGGGCCATGCCCTCGGCCAGCAGCACCGTATCCACGCCGGAGCCGCTCTTCAGCAGCTCTGTGACCGGGTTCTTGCCGTAGACGAGGCTCTCGTTCCGGGGCTGGTCGTCGGCCTTTTCGCGGCGGGGACGGCGGGGCATATTGCGTTCTTCCATGAAGTTCTCCTTCCGTTTCTATCGCAGGACGCCAAGGTCCTTCCGGCCCGGCGTCATCGTATCGCTTCAAGCGAGTTTTCAGGGCCGCAGCGCTGTAAAGCAGCATTTTGCGGCAGGCACTGACGCATTTCAGACGTACAGCGCTTATAACTCATCTTGAAGTATAACATAAGCGGCAGGGGTTTGCCATAGAATTGCGCTTTTTCTTCCCGTGAAATTTCTGTGCCGCCCGCCCGGGCAGCGCCTCATGGGAGAAGTGTTGCCTTTTGCGCGCCGGTTATCCGTCTTTTTGCCTGTGGTAAAAGTTTTCCACATTCAGACCTCTTTACCATCCGTATACCCGCCCTGTTTTTTCCACAAGTTGAAAACCCTGTGGAGAAAGTTCAAAACTCAAGCGCTCAAGCCTGTTTTCCGGGTGGAATTCCACACTTTCCACAAGGTTTTCCACAATCCCATCTCGACAGGCTCAGAACTCTGCATACATTTTGTAATTTTCAAGTCAGAATTATGACAAAATTTTGAAGCAGAGCGGCACTTGTTTTGCCTTTTTATCCAATATCATTTTGACGAATGTGGATTCCTGTTGAAAATCGTCTGCTTTGGCACTCCGCCGCCGGTCTGGCCGGATGTTGTCGAAGCCTGTATAAAATGTTGCATCCCACTTATTTCTCTGTCTTTCGAGCACACCGCTGGCCAAGAAAACTTCGGTTTGGTTACAAAAACTCTCCGGTGGATTGATTTTACCCGCTGTTTGGGGTATACTTAGGGTGCAACTTCGTTAAACCATGCACAAAGCGGTGTGTGGGTACGAACAGACCCCGATAATTTTTGGAGGTAATAATAATGTTGGTAAATGCAACCGAAATGCTCATCAAAGCTCGTGACGGCCACTACGGTGTGCCTCAGTTCAACATCAACAACCTGGAATGGACCAAGGCTGTTCTGACCGCCTGCGAGGAGATGAAGAGTCCTGTCATCCTGGGTGTCTCCGAGGGTGCCGGCAAGTACATGACCGGCTTCAAGACCGTCGCTGCCATGGTCGATGCAATGGTCGATTCCATGGGCATCACCGTCCCGGTCGCTCTGCATCTGGACCACGGCACCTACGAAGGCTGCAAGGCCTGCGTTGAGGCTGGTTTCTCCTCCATCATGTTCGACGGCAGCCACTACTCCATCGAGGAGAATGTGGAGAAGACCAAGGAGCTGGTCGCTCTGGCACACTCTAAGGGCATGAGCATCGAGGCTGAGGTCGGCTCCATCGGCGGCGTCGAGGACGGCGTCGTGGGTAATGGCGAGATCGCTGACCCCGCAGAGTGCGCAAAGATCACTGATCTGGGCATCGACTTCCTGGCCGCCGGCATCGGCAACATCCACGGCGTCTACCCCGCCAACTGGAAGGGTCTGGACTTCGAGGCTCTGGACCGCATCCACAAGGCTACCAATAACATTCCTCTGGTCCTGCACGGCGGCACCGGCATCCCTGACGACATGATCGCAAAGGCCATCAGCCTGGGCGTCTCCAAGATCAACATCAACACCGAGTGCCAGCTGGTCTTCGCTGAGGCTACCCGCAAGTATATCGAGGCTGGCAAGGATCAGCAGGGCAAGGGCTTCGACCCCCGCAAGCTGCTGGCTCCCGGCTCTCAGGCCATCATCGACAAGTGCAAG
>ENA-OQBL01001022-OQBL01001022.1-human-gut-metagenome-genome-assembly--contig:-NODE-1022-length-12044-cov-27.016867_pt1 | contig 12044 bp, 10 predicted proteins | sample MGYA00242747_ERZ504553 | MGnify/ENA primary metagenome ERZ504553 (study PRJEB26092, sample SAMD00036240) | human gut metagenome | host: Homo sapiens | study: EMG produced TPA metagenomics assembly of...
CAGACACAGTACTTGAAAAATTCAGAGTGGGAAAATGTAGTTGAGCAGTGGAATAAAAGAATTGCAAATAACCCGGATTTCATTCCTGCAACCATGGATCGTACCAGACTTTGTGTGGAAAGAGAAAAAATCGCCCATGTATTGTAATGTGGTCTATGGGTAATGAATGTGGATATGGATGTACCTTTGAGGAATCCCTAAAATGGACCAAAGAATTTGACCCAACCCGTCTTACGACTTATGAGAGTGCATTCTATCAGAGTACAGACCGTGAGTATGACTATTCCAATATTGATGTAGTTGGAAGAATGTACCCAGCTTTTTCTGAGATTGATGAATACATGGAAAAGAATCCGGATAAACCTCTTCTTCTGGTAGAATATTGCCACGCCATGGGAAATGGACCTGGAGACCTGGAGGATTACTTTGAACTGATCCAGAAGTACGACAGTCTTTGTGGAGGTTTCGTATGGGAGTGGTGTGATCATGCTATTTACAAAGGCCAGGCTGAAAATGGCAAGAGAATCTATTATTATGGAGGAGATCATGGCGAAGAAATTCACGATGGAAACTTCTGTATGGATGGACTGGTTTATCCTGACAGAACACCACATACCGGACTGAAGGAATATAAAAATGTATACCGTCCTGCGAGAGTGGTTTCCTATGACCAGATTACTGGTAAGACAGTTCTCCATAATTACATGAACTATGTGGATCTGAAAGATTACCTGTATCTTGCCTATGAGACAACCGCAGATGGAAAGATAGTAAATTCCGGATGCATTCGCCTGGCGGAGAGCATTGCACCGCAGCAGGAGGGAACTGTTATTATTCCGGCAAATATCCCGGAAAGAGGAAAATGCTTCTTGAAGGTGAAGTATTTGCTGAAGTCTGGAAATGGCTTACAGGAGACAGACAGTCTGCTGGGATTTGATGAAATTCCGTTGCAGAACGAGGATGGAAGAAACCAGAATGCTGTTATGCTCATGGAAACAGGATTAGTTGGAGGATTCATCAAGGTAACAGAGTCTGACCGTTATCTTGAGATGGAGAATAACGTCTTCCACTATGTTTTCAATAAACTGACCGGCTTGTTTGAAAACATGTCTGCAGCAGGAGAGAACATCCTGGATCGACCGATGGAACTTAATATATGGAGAGCACCAACAGATAACGACCGTAAGATTAAGCTGGAGTGGATGGATGCCCATTATGATCAGAGCTATGTAAGAGCTTATGAGACCTCTTACCAGGCAGAAGAATCAAAAGTAACTATCTTCACCCATATTGCAGTTGTTGCAGCTACTGTGCAGAAGGTTCTGGATATCCATGCTGTGTGGGAAGTAACTTCAGATGGCGCTGTTTCTGTAAAAATGAATATGGTAAAAGATATGGAATTCCCCATGCTTCCAAGGTTCGGGCTGCGCCTGTTCTTAAAAGATAACTTTAAGAATGTGACATACTATGGCATCGGACCGGATGAAAGCTATGTTGATAAATGCCGTTCTGGAAGTCATGGAGTTTATACCTCCAAGGTCGAAGATCTGCATGAAGATTATCTTCGTCCTCAGGAAAACGGAAGCCATACAGACTGCGATTATGTGTGCGTGAGCAATGATAAAATGACGTTGTCAGCTGCTGGAAAAAAAACGATTGCATTTAATGCTTCTGAATACACTCAGGAGGAACTGACAAATAAAAAGCACGGCTATGAACTTGAAAAATGTGGAAGCACTGTACTTTGTATTGATTATTCCCAGAATGGTATCGGTTCTAACAGCTGTGGACCGGTACTTTCCGAGAAATATCAGTTTAAATGAAGAAAAATTCACATTTGATGTGAAACTGGTTCTGCATAATAGATAATTAACAAGATTTAAACATGACAGGCATGTCTCTAAACAGGGATGTGCATGCTGCTTTTATGCACAATTTTATAGAAAAACAGACGAAATATAATAAAAATCGCATTTTGTGCATGCTTTGTAAAAATTAAATTCATATGATTTTTGAATGGCAAGTTTTATAATTGGATAAATAAAGCCTATAAATGTATCAGATTAAAAGAGGGTAGGGAAAATGTATAAAGTATTGTTTATAATGCACTTTTAAAACAGTATCGTGATAATGGTGTAATCTCACAGTATTTGACTGCAATGGTCCATATCTTGCTACCAAGAAGGTTGGTAAGAACACCCCAAAGGCAGAACAGATTGAGCAGGATAATAAACTGCGGATGGACTGGAACAGAGAGGTTGACAGGGCTGTCATAAGTGAGGTTCCCATAGAGGATATTTTACAGATAAAGAGGGAACATATCACAGAGCCAGTAAAGAGATCGATTGAGCGATACGGCAATAAGCCCGAAATGCTCTCGCTTATCCTGAATATGGCAATAGCAGAGCTGGTACTGCTTATCACAAAGGTGCTTGAGGCTATAAAAGGCATTCACAGCAGGCAGCAGTGTGAAAATGCTCACGAAGATAAAAAACAAAGCCCCAAAAGCAGGACAACGGAATACTTACAGCAGATGTGTTACCGCCAGAGCCTGTTATGATACCGGAAGCAGCCGCTTATCCGAAGTAAAAAAAGATAAAGACAGAACTGGACAGCCAGAATGCCATTATCTTTGAATCTGAGAAACTAAGAGGCAGTCTTGAAATCGAAATGTCAAACTTAAAGGGACTGGCGAAGCTCACCAGAAAAGGTGATTTACAGAGAAAGATTGACGAAAAGACGGATTATATCAACCGATTAAAGGTAGGACTCTCAAACATGGTTCGTAATAGCGGTTTTGAAAACATGAACGAGTTCCTGCTGACATTCAGAGAATGCAGGAATGCTTATACGGATTATCAGAGACAATACGAAAGCTGGAAGAATGCCTGCAGAAAACCGGATACACCTACGCATAAGGATGAATGCTCTCGTTTTTGCTTTTTTGCCATAGGCAGTTACCTCCATAAATGAAATATGCCCGACAAGGGAATGTCAGGCAGGTGTACAGCCGCAGACTGTCTCCATGTCAACCAAACTGTGTCAACCGGCAGAAAAGACTTTGAAAACAATCCATAGGCGCTCTATGATTACTTTTTACTTTTTCTTTGATTTCTTGGTTGACATGGTTGACAAAGGAGAGAAATGCCCCAAATATCAGGCTTTTCCCCGTCAACCGGCTGTCAACCGAAGCGTTAACCAAACTGTCAACCGGTGGCTTTTCAGAATGGCAGTTCCATTTGCCGGGCTTCTTCTTCCGTGATTTCCTGAAAACCGTCCCCCTCCGGCGGGTCTTGGTTGACACGCTCCCAGCCTTTTTGAGAACCGTATTTCTTATACCGCTTCGGGCTTTTGTAGGCTGCCCAGCCCTGTATGATGCCGCCCGCAATGCCGGTATTCATAATCTCGCAGATTGCCCGTGTCTCCCAGTCTGCCGGGGAATTTAAGTTCCCCAGCGCTTCCTCATAAAGCTGCTTGGAACATACCCTGTCGCCGGTGTAGTCCTCCAAATAGGCGTAGATCATGCCAGCCTGTGTGTCCTCCTGCATGAAGTCCTGCTGATGGGCGTTCAGGTATCGGTTCATTTCCATGCTGAATGACAGCTTATACTTCCCACTGCGGTAAACCGTCATGGCTTCCGCCCACATCTGTTCGATATACGCCCTCGCCGCCGCTTCATCGTCCAGTATGTGAACCTCCGCCCGTTCCGGGTACACCGTCACGGGGAGAAAGCGCCGGTTGCCGGTGCGGTCACGGGGTAAAAAGTCCTGCCGGTTGGTCGTCCCTCCAAATACACATTGCCGCAGCCGGTCTGCCGGATGTGTCTCATACGGCACTTTGTAGGTTTCTTTCTGGCGGCTTAAGAATGACTTGATTTCCTCAATACTCTTGGCGTTGGCTGTGGCGATCATCTCCGACATCTCGATAATCCAATGCCCTTGCAGCTTGCGGTACACATTTTCATCGTCCAGCTTCTTCAAATCGTCTGAAAACCATTCGTCCCTGCCTGCCAGCAGCCGGAAAAAGGTAGATTTCCCGGCTCCCTGACCACCAACCAGACAGAGCATGACCTCAAACTTGCTCCCCGGTCTGAATACCCGCCGGATGGCTCCCATCAGGAACAGTTTCAAGGCTTCATAAGTGTATTCGTCCGTATCGGCTCCCAGAAAGTGATGCAGGGCGTAACGGATGCGCTCTGTGCCGTCCCATTGCAGGTTGTTCAGGTAATCCCTGACCGGATGGTAGCGGTTTTCATTGGCAACAATCTTGATGGCGCTCTGCACCTTTTTCTCGCTGGTAAGCCCGTAATTTTCTTCCAGATACAAAAGCAGGTAGTTCATGTCCATGTCGGTCAGCGTGGTACTGGTGCGCTCCCAGCCCAGCGGCTTCACAATGTCAATCTGCTCCGTCAAAAGGTTCAGACGCAGTGCCCCACGAAACAGCGGGTCACGCTGGAACACCGTCAGGCAGTTTCGGATGCTGTTCTTCACGCCGCCTTTCTGCGTCCCCTCTAACGTCTCCCGGATTTCTTCCGGTGTCTGCGCCGGTTCCATTGTGTCCATCGTCCTTTTGACCGCTTCCTGCGTTTCCGGCGGCAAGCTCTGAAATTCGCTGTTCAAGCCGCAGCACCTCCTTTCCCTGTGCGGCGATCAATGCCGCTTTTTCTTCTATTTCTCCGTATAACAAAATATCCAAAAGGTATTCTGTGTAGCTTATCCTCTGCAACGCTTCCACAAAAAGAGGATGCCAGATGGCATCCTGCGGCTGTGGGGCGTGTGCTGTTTTCCAATGCTCCAGCAGGCGCAGATAATCGCATAGCACCCGGAAACAATACCGTTCCGTTTCCTGAAATCTCTGCTCCGCTGATTTTTGTCGGGGCTGTGACCTGTTGTGACGCTTCCTATCTGGCGGCGCATTGCCGGATTTCTCATAGGAAACGCCGAAGTCCTCCGCAAGCCTGACCGCAGCTTCCCGTTTCCCCAATCCATGCAGCAAAGCGGCAAAGTCGATCACATCCCCGGAAGCCCCGCAGCCGAAGCAGTAAAAGCGGCTGTCCACTTTCATGCTGGGCGTGCGGTCATTGTGGAATGGACAGCAGACCATGCCGTTTCTTCCCACCCGGATTCCATAGAATGAAGCAGCCTGCCGGGTGGTAACAGACTGTTTCACCGCTTCAAATACATTCAAATGCTCCCTCCATAAAAATGCCGGTAGCGGTAAAGCTGCCGGTTATGTCATAGCTCCATCTCGTGTTTCTTTCTCTGTACTTCCTGTGGCTGCTCTCTCCGGCGCAGTGCGGTATCTACGGCGTTCTGTACCTGCCGCAGCCGTATCACTTCCTCTCGGAGCGGCTTGTGCTGCGGAGACAGTTCGGCATACTCTGTTTTTAACTGTGCGTATTCCTGTTTCCATGCTTTCAAGGCAATGGGTTTTCCGTCCAGTTTTTCTTTCAAAATACGGCGGGCGGCATAAAACAGCCGTAACTCCGCATCGTGGGATGTTTCAAATTTCTCCCTCTGTTTCTTAAACTTGATATTGTTCAATTCCGTATAAACAGGTTTTAGCCGCTGGTAATTCTCGCCCTCCCGTATCAATTCCTGCAATTCCTTTATCCGGGCAGATTTCTTTTTCATGGAGCCGCTTAATGCTTCAAATTCTTCACTGACAGAGGAAAGACGCTCCTGCAAATCCTCTAATGTGAGCAGCTTGTTTTCCGTCAGATAATTGACGACTTCGGCAAACTGCTTTAAGTTTCCGGTTCTGGCTTTATTGCTCCATGCCCCTGCGTTGCGCTGGTTGTAATAAGCGATCAGCAGATCGGCAAGGCTCGGTGTCTGGGGTTTGGAAAGTTCTTCTTTTACCTCTGCCATCCAGACAAACAGAGCTTTGATCTTCTTCCTCACATCCTGCATGAGCCGGTTGGTGGCTTTAATCCAGCGGTTCAGTTCCCCTTTCTCGGTGCGGATGCCCTTTGCTTCCATCTGCCGGACATTAGCTCCCTCGTGGACAGTAGGTATCAGGTCAAGCCCCTGCCGCACATAGGAACGGTGGTCGATACGTACATCCAGCCCTTTTTCCTCAAATTTTGTATTAACGGCAACCGCCCACTGCTCCCGCCAGTGTTCCAGCGTTTCCGGCTCGTGCCAGTCTGTTGTGTGGACAGCATTAAACATATAATCGCCATTTTTATCCCGGATTCGGTTTCCATCTTCATCAAGAAGATATTCCCGCCGCTGTTTTTGTCCCCATGTGCCATCCGGGTTCAAAGGGCGCATTGTTGTCATCACATGGAAATGCGGGTTTGGGATACCGCCGTCCTCTTTCTCCGGACTGTGAAAAGCAAGATCGGCAATCATGCCTTTTGCCACAAACTGCTCCTGCACGAACTTCCTCGCCAGCTCCATGTTTTCTTCCAGCGTCAATTCATTCTGCATGGCAATATCAAATGAATAGGCAAGCTGTGCTTTTGGATGTTTCTCGCAGTTCTCCACAGCATTCCAGAGGGTCGCCCGGTCAAGATATATTTCCGGCGCATGGGGCGGCAGCATGATTTCCGAAGCGATCACGCCGCCCTTTTTGGTGTAGTCGCTGACTTCTCCATAGTAGCTGCTGTAAAGACGCTCCCCGGCTCGGTAGGCTGCGCTGGCAATGGCGCTCTGACCGGCGCTGCGCTTTATCTGTGCGATTGAAAAATGATAAAGTGCTATCCTTAGTCACCGCCTTTCTCCTGCCCGGAAATACGGGCGTGGTTTTCTGCGGCAGACCGGATGAAAGGCTCCGCCTGCGGCAGATTCAAAATGCTTTCCATGAGGGAATAAAATTCCGTTTCGGTCAGCTCCTTTGTCTGTGGCACAATGCTCTCAACGGCTGCCCCACGGGTAATCAGCCGGTGCGTCCTCTGTTTCCGGGAACCGCTTTCCAGATACGCCTGCCGGTTTTTCAAACGCTGCATTTTCCGTTTTTCCCGTTCCAGCAGGACAGTGGTTTTTTCATATTCCTGCTTTAACTGTTCCAAAGATTTTTCCATGTTCTCACATCCTTTGCTTATAAGATAAAGAAAGACCATCCGCAGACAGTCTGTGTGTCAGTGCTTCTATAAAACCCGATGAAAAGGGAAAAACGCAGAGCGGATTTCTCTTTGCGGCGGGTACACAGGGGATAGCCGCTTTAGCGGCGCAAGGGGGTGTAGCCACCTTGTCGGAGCAAAGCGAACGCAGACCTCGGATTGCTGATTTTATCAGCGGCAGAGGTAAGCTCCGCAGGACGCACGATACATGGTCTTTAGACTATGTATAGAAGTGCGCCCTTAGTTCCTAAGGGATTTTGCCGTTTCCGGCAGTCTTGTCCTTTTTCTTGGAACGCTTGGAAAGACACTTCGGGCAGTCAACCACAACCGCCCGGAAGCTCTGTTTACATTCGTGCTGGCATTTCCGGCACAGTTCGTTGTAAGTGATACGGCTGCGGTCATTTAAGAAGAAAGACCATTCCAGCCGTCGCTTGTTGCTCATTCTTGCCATAACCGGCTCCTTTCTCCGTTTCTATCTGATGTACGCAGATAGGCTGTTTTGGTGTAGCGTCTCGGTATCATTTTTAAGGTTTTTCCCTCTGTATGCCCCTTTGGAAAGTGCGGCAGTATTGCAGTCAGGGAATGATACCTCACGCTTATTTGTCACTTCCCGGTACGGTTTCGGAGCCTTTTGCCATCCATTCAAAGAAAGCAATCTTGCTGACCTTGATAAGCCTGCCCCTGCGGAACGCCGGAAAGCCGGGGGTGTGTACCAGCTCATAGGCGCTCGCTCTTGAAATTCCCATAATCCGCTGGATGTCCGCCACATCCAGAACCAGCGGTAAATCCTCGTAGCTGTTCAATCTCTTTTTATCGTTCATTCTGTTCCTCCCATAAATCAAATAGGTTAAAATGCTTCCTGTTGCCGTTCTCCCCAAAATCCGTTTTCCTGCCCCATTCCTGCGGTGTTTCCCTGCATTGGTGCGCCGGATGCGTCACTTCTCCTGCCGGTCATATCCTTTTTGGACGGTCATTCACTTGTCAAAGTACTGTTTGGTACGAAATTACCAACTGCAATCATCATAGCGGACTATCCTTGACAAAACAATGCTTCTGCGATACCATGAGTGTAATGGATATAACTAAATTATATAATTACCATAAACAAAGGCAGGGGATAGGGATGGAGAATCAATTTATACGGCATGAGCCATGTTTTGAAAGGATTTTGTTTGTCCTGACGCTGGACAGGAAGAAAATGAAAGAACGGATTTTGATTGGGGAAGAACAGCAGATCCGCTTCCGTTTGAACGGGAGCCAAAACGCAGAGGTGCTTTGTGATATGACACGCCCACTGGGAACTTTTTTGATAAACTTTGAGCGTGACACGGACAGAGACTGGAACTTATACGGGCTTTCTCCGCTGCGGCAAGCCCTCCACTCCAACCGATGGGAACAGCCGGAGCTGGAGCAGGCGGCAAGCGAATTTCTTTGGGAGAAATATCTTAGCAACGACCCTCTGAAAATGTATGTGGCGTTCCGTATCTGGAACAGCTATCTGCTTGCCAGAGAACCCCGTGACCGTAACGCTGCCTGTGACCGCTTCATGGATAAAATGAGCAGCCTGACCGGGGTATTCCATAACGAAACCATGAGCTTTGACAGGGAGACAGGAAAACCGAAACATTTTCAAGCTGGCAGCCTTTATTTCAAAGGCGCACCGTCAGAAGATACCCGGCTTGACCTCTGGTTCCCGGACAACCGGCGCACAGAAGAATGTGTGTCTGCCTATGCGTCCCTCTACCCGTTGATTACCTATTATCTGAACAGGCTGAATGACTGGGGGCTTTGCTTCCGGCGGTGCAAGGTTTGTGGAAAATATTTTCTGGCAAAGAGCCAGCGGTATGAGCTGTGCAGCGACAATTGCCGAAAAGCACAGGCGCTTCAAAACAAGCGGGAATTTGACGAGAGGGCAAGAGAAAATAACTATGACCTGCTTTATAAAAATGAATGCCAGAACTGGCGCAACAAAATAAACCGGGTAAAAAATACCGCAGGCTTTCCGGCTGACCGTCTGGAAAAAATACAGGCTTCCTTTTCCGACTTTAAGAAAGAAGCCTTACAGAGAAAAAAGGCTGTAAAAACAGGAACGGCCAGCCCGAAAGAATTTACGGACTGGCTGTATCAGCAGAGTAATGTAATTGTTGAGCTGACCGAGATATGAAAAACTTTCTATCGTCAATTTCGCATTATTGCAATAACAGATTGCTTCTTCCATGAATGGTAATATTATCATCAAACTTTTGGAAGAACTATAAATGTCCGAGGTGCCTTTGATTTCGACAAAAAAACAGGCTGAATTGTTACAAAGCTCGGACATTTCAAAAATTTTTTGAGAAATGGCGAAAAAAGCGGGGCAGCACACGCCGCCCCGCCGATCCCATACGGTTATTCCATCGCCCGCATTTGTTCGATCAGGGATTGCTTTTTCTGTCTGCGGATTGTCCATACAGACAAGATCAGTTCCATTCCGAACAATACCAGAATGAACAGTCCCATTTCCAAAACCGGGAATTTGTAAGGCACTACATTTCCGGCAAAAGCTCCTATACTCATTTTTCTGCAAGCAAAGATGGAAGCCGGAAGCCCAACGATCAGCGTCGCCAATGTTGCAAAGAGCGCATAGCACAGCCCCTCACAGATGTTCATTTCACATAGCTGTTTTTGTGTTAGGCCGATAGAACGCAGAATACTGTTTTCCTGCTTTCGGGCTATCTGGTTAGAGAGTGTCGTATTGATAAGGTTGATAACGCCAAAGAGAAATACCAACCATGAAAGTATCTCCATACTGCCAAACGCAAAAGAATTTGTCATTTCTTCATATTCAATCACTGTATTGATTTCATCTAAGGCAATATTACTATGGCTGGCAACAATATTTTTCAATTCAGCTCCCACATAGTCCGTTTTTTTCGGATCGTTTACAATGCTCCATGAATAGTCGAAAGAAGCGATTTCCGGGTGCAGTTCATGGAACAATGCTTCTGGTGCGAAAAAGAGTACTCCATCGAGGGGCAGTTTTCCATGCCCGGAAGGCGTCTTGTTGGAATCAAACAATCCTGATACAGTGACGGAAACAGGCGGTTGCCCCTCTCCAAAATAAAAGTCAACTGTTGAACCAACACCCATATCCTCATTCTGCTTTAGCACATTATAGTCAATTACAATACTACGGGAATCTTTTGGCATCGTTCCTGCTGTCAGAGCCGCTTCAACTGTTGCATAATTCTGGTCGGTCAGCATATCACACATACCACCGCTTTGGTAAATGTCCGTCTTAAGGGTTGCATAGAGAGATTGTCTGCTTGGAATTATATCTGTAACACCATCAATAGATAAGATTTCCTGTTTTAATTCTTCATTCAACGGATTTCCCGCTGCCATAACCTTTTCTTCTGTCATTTCAGAATCCAAATAAATTTTATAGTCGCCGTCCGGGAAAAACCGTCTTGCAAGCGCCTCTGGAGAACGCAGCAAAACAATGGAGGATACCACAAGCAGAATAATTCCGCCCAAACTCAATGAGGCTACAATAGCAACGGTCTTTTTTCGGTCACGCTTAAAATTCGCAATTCCCATTGAAACAGGATTGAGCTTGATATTCTTTTTTCGGCTTCGGATGTCCTTTTGTGCCGGGGTAAAACGGACGGCTTCAATCGGGGAAATCCCTGCCGCAATTTTTATCGGCTTACGGATGGAAACAGATACCATGATCCAACTGCTTATGAGTGTCAAAATAATCGTTGCCACATAGGAAACAGCATTAAATCCCTTGGGAAACAAAAGAAAACCGCCGCATACACCCAGCACTGTACCAATCAAAATCCCGATACTGCCGAGTTTACGCCCCTCCCGCTTTACAATCCGCTTGATTTGCTTTGGCGTTGCACCAATCGTCCGAAGCTGCCCGTAGCTCTTGATTTTGTCATTGATGGAGATACGGAAGATACTCTGGATCACAATATAGCCGCCGATCAGAACAATGGCAATCACGCCAGCCATCAGTGCAAAATCAAAGGATTTAGAAGCATAGGCAAAATACTTGCTGTTCATTTTGGGCATAGGAAGCTGATATTCCTCCGCAATCTCCCTGCAATAAGAGGTCATCAGTTCTTCGCCCAACTGGTCGCTGTTTTTGAAATGGACATAGGCGCGATAGCCAGTCGGGTCAAACCCTTTCCATCCTGTCAGGGCAGCGTTGGAAAGAATGATAGCGCAGGTATTCGCTTCTTTTTCATTTACGCTGTCCATAATGCCGGTAACGACATAATCACCATGAAAACTCTCTGTATCTAAGGTCACAGTGTCCCCGATCTTGGCATTGTTTCCATAGGTGGAAAGAAAGTATTCGCTTACAACAACTTCATTTGCTTTTTCAGGAACCCGGCCCTCTAACAACTCCATCTGCGCCTTGGTAATCTCCATCATTTGCGCGTCGCAATACACATAAGACGCATGATAGCCCTGTTCTGAAAGCTCCTCACCCAGCATATAGTAGCCGCCTACGCGCTCAAACTCCGGCAGTCCTTTCAGGGTTTCAATGTCGTTTTCCTCTACGCCCAGCCAGACCGCCTCATAAGTATCGACAACCTGATTGCGCTGCATTTGTGTCAGGGAGGTAGACACAATTCCCGTAAAGCAGATCAGAAATGCCGCCAGCGCAACGGCAATCACCACCATCAGATTCCGGCGCTTCTCGCTTTGCAAACTTTTCTTTGCCAGCTTCTTTGTAATGGCGCTGGTATCATTCTCAAAAGGCCATGTCATAGCCTGCCACCTCCTTACTCCACAATCTTGCCGTCCTCAATGCGGACAATCCGATCTGCAAGACGGGCTATGTCGTCATTGTGGGTAATCATCACAACAGTTTGCCGGAACTCTGCACTGGTGCGCTTGATAAGCCCCAGCACCTCGGCGCTGGTCTTGCTGTCAAGGTTGCCGGTCGGCTCGTCGGCCAGCACAATAGCCGGTTTGGTAA
>ENA-OQBL01001023-OQBL01001023.1-human-gut-metagenome-genome-assembly--contig:-NODE-1023-length-12039-cov-2.374580_pt1 | contig 12039 bp, 16 predicted proteins | sample MGYA00242747_ERZ504553 | MGnify/ENA primary metagenome ERZ504553 (study PRJEB26092, sample SAMD00036240) | human gut metagenome | host: Homo sapiens | study: EMG produced TPA metagenomics assembly of...
GAAGGTAGTGCATTCCAAGACTGCACGGCCTTGACCGGCATCACCCTGCAGGAGGGGCTGACCACCATCGGAGACAGCGCTTTCAAGGGCTGTACCGCACTGACGGGCATCTCTCTGCCGAAGGGCCTGACGGACATCGGCAGCAGCGCCTTTGAAAACTGCACTCTGCTTTCCAGTATTTCTCTGCCGACCACCCTCAAGTCGATCGGAGACCGAGCTTTCCAGAAATGTACGGCACTCCGGAACGTCACTTTCCCGGAAGGGCTGCTGACCATCGGAGAATATGCGTTCTACAAAGACAGACTGCTGGAAGCCACCATCCCGGCCAGTGTGACGAAGATCGGATATGATGCGTTCTATAATAATGAATATCTGAAAAAGCTCGTTATCAAGGGCAATCCGAAATTCGAGGCCGACACATCTGGTACGGCAAGCACATTTGGAAGCTGCACAAGTCTGGAAGAAGTCCAGCTGAACGACAATATCGCAGAGCTCCCCAGTCAAATATTCTTGCCTGCCCATCCAGAAGATCAATCTGCCCTCTCATCTGAAAACGATTGGAGACGAAGCACTGCGGAGCCTGCAAGTCAAAGAAGTGAAACTGCCCGATACGGTGACGAGTGTCGGCGAGAATGCGTTCGCGTTCTCCGGAATTGAAAAAATTGGCGCTTTCAAAGGGCATCCAGAAGCTCCCGCATCAGGTGTTCTTGTACGCAGATTTGAAGGCGGTCTATATCCCCGAAGTCTGTGACATCTATCGAGCTCAGCGCCTTTTGAAAACTGCTACAAGCTGAAGGACATCTACTACGGCGGAAGCGAAACAGACTGGGCCAACATGAAGGTCGAATCCACCGGAAACGAAGCGCTGACCAAAGCGACCATCCACTACAACGCAAGCGTCAGCGACCTTGGCCTGACCGAGGAATTCAGCCTTCTCTCCCTGCTGGGCCTCTGATGTGCATCGAAACCCCGTCTGAAAAATTTTGGAGTTTTTTCTTGTCTTATGCAATTTCCGGCCCGGATGCGCCGTATTATAAGCAGAAGCCTCCCAACAGAGGGACGCTTCATGAGACCTGAGCGCGGCCCGGCTCCGACATCCCCCCTGTCCCCGGCTGCGCCGCAACGGAGGATACCTATGAGCATCAAGAAATTCCCGCTGGAAGCCTACGGCGCGGCCGTCAGCCGCGAAGAGCTGGTGCAGGCGGCTTTGGATGAGATCACCAAGAATTACCGCGAGGCCAGCCTCTCCAATGTGGCCCGCAGTTACGGCGTCTCTCTGGCCTATGTCAGCGAGTGCGTCCGGGCGCAGACAGGCCGTACTTACAAGGAATTGCTCCAGAAGCACCGGATGGAGACTGCCGCCCGCCTGCTGCGCCGCAGCGACTGGAACATCCAGCAGATCATCACCTACGTCGGCTACGAGAACACCAGCTATTTCTACCGCCTGTTCCACGAGCGGTACGGCCAGAGCCCCCGTGAGTACCGCCAGAGCCGCGCGGCCCGCACCCGCACACCGGCCTGACCTTTGAGCACACCGCGAAAAAAGACGTCCCGTGTCTGCGGGACGTCTTTTGATGTCTTAAGATGGAAAAACGATGCAGAGTGTGTTACAATAAAAGCTAGACCTGCAAAAATGTGGGAGTGCGCTGCGGCGCACGGAAAGAGAAGGTGGAAACGGAATGTTTCGTGGAGCACGGCGCTCTGATCTGGAGCAAAATTTTAGAGATCTATGCCCATGCCCGGAAAGCAATGGAGGATTCGGGCAACCCGACCCAGTGGGGCGACAGCTATCCGCCGCAGGAGATGCTGGAAGAAGACATCGACTCCAACCGGCTGTTCGTCTATATGGTGAACGGCCGTCTCGAGGCGGTGTTTGCCTTCATCCTCGGGCCGGACTCCACCTACGCGAAAATCGAGGACGGCCAGTGGCTCAACGATGAGGTGCCTTACGGCACCATCCACCGGCTGGCCTCGACGGGTGACCGCAGGGGCGTGGCGTCTGAGGTCATCGCATGGTGCCTCGAGCATTGCGAGAGCCTGCGGGCCGACACCCACGCCGACAACAAGATCATGCAGCATCTTCTCGAGAAGAACGGTTTTGCCCGCTGCGGCATCATCCATGTGGAAGACGGCACGCCCCGCGTCGCCTACCAGAAACTGTCGGCCACCGTACACATGCAGGAAGAATAAGGAGGGACTGGCATGAAGATCACACAGGTAAAGCTGGGCCGCATCTCGACCCCGCTCCGCGTCCCCTTCAAGACAGCGCTGCGCACCGTGAGCAGCGTGGAGGACGTCATCGTTGAGCTGCACACCGACACCGGCGCGGTGGGCTACGGTGAGGCACCTCCCACCGGCGTCATCACCGGCGACACCACCGGAGCGATCATCGGCGCTATCCGTGACCACATCGCTCCGGCCATCCTGGGCCGCGACCTCGACGAGTTCGAGGATCTGACCGCCGCCGTGCAGAAGGCCCTCGTCCACAACACCAGCGCCAAGGCTGCCGTGGATATGGCCCTGTGGGACCTGCTGGGCCAGAAGTACAGCGCCCCGGTCTACCGGATGCTGGGCGGCGCGCGCAGCAATATCGTGACGGACATCACCATCAGCGTCAACCCGCCCGAGGAGATGGCCCGGGACGCCCGCACCGCCATCCAGCGCGGTTATGACTGCCTGAAGGTCAAGGTGGGCATCGACCCGGAGCTGGACGTGGCCCGTCTGGCCGCCGTCCGCGAGGCCGTGGGCAAGGACGTCAAGCTCCGCATCGACGCCAATCAGGCGTGGAATGCAAAGCAGGCTGTCCGCATCCTCGACCAGATGCAGGAGAAGGGCCTGGACATCGAGTTCGTCGAGCAGCCTGTCCCGGCAGCTGACCTCGAGGGGATGCAGTACGTCACCCGCCACGCCAGTGTGCCGGTGCTGGCCGATGAGAGCGTGTTCAGTCCGGCGGACGCCCTGCGCATCATGCAGACCGGCGCAGCCGACTTTGTGAACATCAAGCTGATGAAGTGCGGCGGCATCACCAACGCCCTCCGCATCGCCTCGGCAGCGGAGGTCTACGGCGTGGAGTGCATGATCGGCTGTATGCTGGAAGCCAAGATCTCGGTCAACGCAGCCGTGGAGCTGGCCTGCGCCAAGAAGATCATCACCAAAGTGGACCTGGACGGCCCGGTGCTCTGCAGCGAGGACCACATCCTCGGCGGCGCGGTCTTCGACGAGAAGAATATCACCGTTTCGGATGCGCCCGGCATGGGCATCCAGGGTTTCGTCCCCGGCAAAGTGACCTATCTGGACGACTGAAAAATCAGAAAAAATAAATAAGAATGACTATCCCCCGGCAGACGAACTCTGCCGGGGGATTTTTCTGCCCTGAGCGGTGAAATATTTTAATTGTGTATTTCTACGACGCACATATAAGGCGGCGCGGAGGAAGGCCGAAAACAAAAAATCTGCCGAAGCAGCCCGAAAAATTCACTGAAAACCTTTGACTTTTCTGCCGTGTGTGCTATAATAACAACTGTCTTTGAGTAAGAGACAGGAAAAGTGTGCGTCGAGGGCGCACAAATACGGAGGAGTGTTCTATATGTGAATGGTGCAAAAAGGCCCATTCGCGAAGAAGTACAATGAGGTCAGCCTCATCCTTCGCATCGTCGTCGGTCTGGTCATCGGCGCGGTGCTGGCGCTTGCGGTGCCGGGTGCAGGCTGGGTCGGCGAGCTGGGCAGCCTGTTCGTCGGCGCACTGAAGGGCATCGCTCCGGTGCTGGTGTTCGTCATCGTGGCGAGCGCACTGGCACAGGGCAGCTCCAAGCTGGACCGCCGCTTCGGCACGGTCATCTGGCTGTACATGCTCACCACCTTCCTTGCGGCTGCGATCGCTTCGATCACCAGCTTCATGTTCCCTGTGTCGGTCGTTCTGGCAGACGCTGCCCAGTCGGATGTGATACCGCAGGGTCTGGGCGAGGTGCTGAGCACCCTGCTCACCAACTTCGTCGCCAACCCTGTCAGCTCTCTGATGAGCGGCAACTACATCGGCATCCTGTTCTGGGCCTGCATGTTCGGCCTTGCCATGAAGAACATCGGCTCTGACACCACCAAGAAGTTCCTCGCCGACACTGCCGACGCTGTGTCGCAGGTGGTGCGCTGGATCATCAATCTGGCTCCCTTCGGCATCATGGGTCTGGTGTACACCAACGTGGCCGGCAACGGTCTGGCCATCTTTACCCAGTACGGCAAGCTGCTGGCCCTGCTGGTGGGTACCATGCTCTTCATGGCGCTCATCGTTTCGCCCTTTATCATGTTCCTCTATCTGCGCTGCAACCCGTATCCTCTGGTGTTCCGCTGCCTGAAGGAGTCCGGCCTGACCGCTTTCTTCACCCGCAGCTCTGCGGCCAACATCCCCGTCAACATGGCCCTGTGCGAGAAGCTGGGCCTCGATAAGGATATGTATTCCGTCTCCATCCCTCTGGGCGCTACCATCAATATGGATGGTGCGGCTATCACCATCACCATCATGACGCTGGCTGCGGCCAACACGCTGGGCATCCCCGTGACCCTGCCTGCCGCCATCGTCCTGAGCGCCATGTCCGCTCTGGGTGCCTGCGGCGCTTCCGGCGTGGCCGGCGGCTCTCTGCTGCTCATCCCCATGGCCTGCTCCCTGTTTGGCATCTCCAACGATGTGGCCATGCAGATGGTCGGTGTCGGCTTCATCATCGGCGTGATCCAGGACTCTGTGGAGACTGCGCTGAACTCCGCCGGCGACGTGGAGTTCGCCGCGACCGCCGAGTATCATCAGTGGCTCAAGCAGGGCAAGCCCCTGCCGGAGTTCCTCCGCAAGTAATAGGCAAAACAAAATGGCTGGGGCCGTGAGGCCCCAGCCATTTTTCATGTGCGGAATTTGAAGTTCTTGAGGATATTGTTCAGGCTGCGCTCGATGTGCTTTGCCATTTCCTTCTGGGCTGCCTTGGCATCCTGTTTCTGGATGGCCTTGAGGATGTCAATATGCTCCTGAGTGGACTTGATATAATGGTCCAGCTTCGGGGAGGCAATGCCCACGCTGGGGCCGTTCCAGAGACTGGACAGGAATTTGTAGAGCCGCTCGTTGTCTGCCGCTGTCCAGATGGCGGAGTGGACGGCAAGGTTCAGCTCTTCGTATTCCTCCGTTGAAACGCTGTCCATATGGCTTTGCAGAGCTTCCAGCTTTTTGATGTAGTCGGCAGCGTCCGGCATCCCCCGCTGGGCGGCGCGCTTTGCAGCCTCTGATTCCAGCAGGATGCGCATTTCGTAATGGTCGGTGATGTATTTTTCGTCGATGGTCTTGACGATGGCGCCCCGGTTCATCCGCAGCTCGATGAGGCCCTCGGCCTCCAGAGTCTGGAATGCTTCCCGCACCGGCGTGCGGCTGACGCCCAGCCGCTCGGCAGTCTCGGTCAGGCTCAGTTCATCGCCGCTCTTGTACTCGCCGGAAAAGAGCGCTTTTCGCAGGATGGCGGTGATCTGTACCCGAACGGGCATGGCTTTTTTTCAAGCTGTCCATAGTGTGGTGTGCCTCCATAGGATCTGAGATCCCGGCTTTTCCGGACGGAAAGACCGGGATATTATTATTTTTTCTATTTAAGAATATCATTTCCGAAATATCGTGTCAAACATTTTAGAAATGAAATATCGTATACGATACTCGTCGTTCTCCACAAAAAAGATGTCTGAAATTTAGAGATAGCGGAGAAAGCGGCTCATCCCTCTTGAAAACAGCGTTGAAACGTGGTACTGTAGAGCCACCGAAAAGAAATTGTATACGATATTCAAAATTCAAAAAATGAGAACGGGAGGATTCCAACCATGCACGCCATCGAAAAAATCTTGGCCAAGAACAGCGGCAGAGCCGAGGTCCACACCGGCGAGATCGTGACCGCCAAGGTCGATTTTGCCGAGATCAACGACCTCTATCTCCAGACGGTCTATTCCTTCTACGAGATGGGCGGCGAGAAGGTCTGGAACCGGGAGCGGGCGGCTTTCGTCTTTGACCACTACGCCCCCTGCCCCGACATCAAGAGCGCAGCAAACCACAAGGAGATGCGCGAGTTCGCCAAAAAGAACGACCTGCGCTTCCACTTTGACACCAACTGCGGCGTCTGCCATCAGGTCATGCCGGAAGCCGGCGTCATCTACCCGGGCATGATCGTGGTCGCCACCGACAGCCACACCACCACCCACGGTGCTTTCGGCGCGATGGGTACCGGCTGCGGCGCCACCGATATGGCCACCATCCTGATGACCGGCGAGCTGTGGTTCCGTGTGCCGGAGATCATCGAAGTCCGTCTGGACGGCGAGGCGCAGAAGGGCGTCTACCCCAAGGACGTCATCCTCGAAGTTCTGGGCCGCATCCGTGCTGACGGTGCTGTGTATAAGGCCATCGACTTCACCGGCAGCTATGTCGAGAAGCTGAACGTCGCAGGCCGCATGACCATCTGCAATATGGCGGTCGAGATGGGCGCCAAGACCGCCTATATGCAGCCCAACGCCGACGTGCTGAACTACGTGGATAAGCGTGCTGTCCGCCCCTACGAGGTGCAGTTCACCGACCCCGATTTCCAGTACGAAGAGAGCCTATGTGTTCGATGTCTCCAAGATCGAGCCGAACCTTGCCTGCCCCAGCAGCGTCGAGAATGTCCATCCCCTGTCCGAGGTGGTGGCCAACGGCCCCATCAAGCTGAATCAGGGCTACATCGGCAGCTGCACCGGCGGCCGCGTGGAAGACATCGCCATCGCTGCCAAGATCCTGAAGGGCAGACACATCCCCGAGTATACCCGTCTGATCGTCGTTCCCGCTTCCAACGAGGTCATGCAGGAGTGCATGAAGGCCGGCTACATTCAGGATCTGATGAATGCCGGTGCTACCATCACCACCCCCGGCTGCGGTGCCTGCCTCGGCGCACATGAGGGCATCCTCGCTCCGGGTGAGGTCTGCATCACCAGCACCAACCGCAACTTCCCGGGCCGCATGGGCTCCACCGAGGCTCTGATGTACCTCGCCAGCCCGGCCACCGTTGCCGCCAGCATGGTGAACGGCTGCATCACCGACCCCAGAGAGTTTCTGTGAGATTTGAAAAAGGAGGAACATTCTTATGAACAGTGAGATCACTGGAAAGATCATCGTCGTGGGCGACAACATCGACACCGACCAGATCTACCCCGGCTGCTATCTGGCCCTGACCGACCCGAAGGAGATCGGCAGCCACTGCCTGAGCGGCGTGGACGTGAACATCGCCGCCAACTTCCCGCAGGGCGGCATTGTGGTGGCAGGCCGCAACTTCGGCTGCGGCTCGTCCCGTGAGCACGCCCCCATCGCCCTGCTGAACATGGGCGCAAAGGCGGTCATTGCAGATTCCTTCGCCCGCATCTTCTTCCGCAATGCGGTCAATCTGGGCCTTGTTCCGGTCATCTGCAAGGGCATCAGCCAAAAGGTAAAAGAAGGTCAGACCCTGACCCTCGACTTCGTCAAGGGCGTCGTCACCGTGCAGGAGACCGGCGAGAGCTACCCCTGCGAGGCACTGGGCGAACAGGCCATGAAGATCCTTGCCGCAGGCGGCATCAAGCCTCTGATGCGCGCCCGCTTCGCAAAAGAAAAAGCGGAACAAAAAGCAGAGTAATGTGACGCGTGGAAAAATCCGGAGAAAAGAGTTAGAAGAGTTATAAGAAATGTAAATTGAAGAGAAAAGATACGGGGGACAGTTCGTGAGGAACGGCTCCCGGGAGGAAAAAATTATGCCAATGAACTTGTTTTTGTGATCGGAATGGGCGGTCCCTTCTGATCCCTGTGTATCAAAGTCAAGGCAAATGCATTCATCTCTCTGCTGGCGACGGCGCTGGTCATGGGTATGCTCAGCGGCATGAGCGGCGCGGACACCGTCAGCGCCATCACCAGTGGCTTTTCCGGCACGGTCAAAAGCATCGGCATCGTCATTATTTTTGGCATCATGCTGGGCAACTATCTGGACGCGGCCAAAGGCACGAACCGGATGGCCTATGATGCGGTAAAACTGGTCGGCCAGAAGCGTGCAGGCCTGGCAATGGCCATCACCGGCTATATCGTTTCCATCCCCGTCTTTTCGGACGCGGCGTTCGTCATCCTGACTCCGCTGGTCAAGGCTATCCACAAGAAAACGAAGATCCCTCTTGCCATTCTGGCCGTCAGCCTCTCCGCCGGTCTGCTGTCCACCCACGTCTTCGTGCCTCCCACGCCCGGCCCTCTGGCCGCAGCGGGCCTTCTGGGCATCGACATTGGCCGTGCCATCCTCTACGGCGCATTCGGCGCAGTGTTCATGACGGCCGCAGGTTGGATCTTCGCGGAGCTCTACTTCCGCAACAAGCCTGAGAGCTTTTACACCTTCCGTGACGAAGAAGCGCAGAAAGAGGACGAGGCTGCCCCGTCCATCGACGATGACAAGGACCTGCCCGGCACCTTTGCCAGCCTGATGCCCCTTGTCGTGCCTATCGTGCTCATCCTGCTCAACACCACCTGCGGCATGATCCTGCCTGAGGATTCCCCCATCCTGTCCATCGTCTCCTTCATTGGTGATTCCAACATCGCTCTGGCCATCGGCGCAGTCCTGTCCATCATCACCCTGGGCAAGCGTCTGGGCGGCAAGGCCATCATCGACATCATGGACAAGACTCTGAAGGACGCCGGCCCCATCGTGTTCATCACCGCAGCGGGCGGCGCACTGGGCCAGGTACTTAAAGTTTCCGGCGCAGGCGACAGTCTGGCACAGATGGTGCTGAATACCGGTCTGCCCTTCATCCTCATTCCCTTCGTCATCTCCGGCCTGCTGAAAGTCGTGCAGGGCTCCGGCACGGTCGCAGTGACGACGGCGGCAACGCTCTGCGCTCCCATTGCAGCCAGCCTCGGCCTCGACCCCATCCTTATCTTCCTGGCTTCCGGTGCGGGTGCCCGTCTGTGCTGCCACGTCAACGACAGCTATTTCTGGGTCTACACCAACTGCATGGGCTTTGATATGAAGACGGGCCTCAAGACCCTGTCCATCAGCAATCTGTCTATGTCGCTGGGCGGCTTGCTTGCCACCTTTATCTGCAGCCTGTGGCTGTGATAAAAACAACATTCTCCTAAGCCATTTTTCCACGCTCAATTTTTCTCCAACCAAAAGCAGCTCAGCCAAAAACAGACCGTGCCGCCGAGAGCTAAGCTCCCGGCGGCACGGTCTGGCTGTTTTATAAGGATTTAGTCCATGAGCCTTGCCTTCTGCAGAGCGGTGATGATGAGGGGGATGAGCACCAGCTGTGCGATGATGCCCGGCACAGCGGTGAAGAGCGCGCCGGACAGGAAGGCCGAGAACGGGAAGCTCGAGCCGGACAGGCCCGCCAGCACGAAGCGGACCGCGCCCCAGACGAGGCGGCCAGCCACCATGGCTGCCGCGAGGGTGGCGTAGGTCATGGGCAGGGTGTGCTTCACCCGGCGGTAAAGCCAGCCGGACACGGCGCCGTAAGCTGCCAGCTCGAAAGCCATCGAAATGGCGATGGGGAACATCGGGGGCATCCCGAAGAGCGCCGAGCGGAGCAGCGGGGCCGCAAAGCCCACAGCCAGACCCCACGGCCCGCCCAGCACGAAGCCGCAGAGCAGGATGGGAAAATGCATCGGGCAGAGCATATTGCCTACCTGCGGCAGATGGCCCGTCACCATGGGCAGCACGAAGGCCAGCGCCAGAAAGAGTGCGGCCAGCACGACATTGCGGGCCGGAGAAGAGTTTTTGGTTTTCATCTGTTTCCTCCTGTGACTGCGCCGCAGAAAAACAGAAAAAAGGGGCCTGCCAGTCGGCTTGCAAGCCAACGGCAGACCCCTTCATGGCGTCTGTTTCAAAAATGCGGCGGCTGAAAATAGTGTAAGGCGGGCTTCGGCCCGCAGGCCCGGCTTCCTGCCGGAAATCGTGAAAATTATAGCAGAGTGCCGCAGGATTTGTCAAGACAGTCCCCGGACAGGCTGCAAATTGACCAAAAAAGAAAGCGTTTAGAGCAGTTTTTGACCGCCTGTGTACATTTTGCTGAAAGAAGCTTGACCTTTTTGCACAGAATAGATAATATAAACTTGAATTATAGCGCAATGGGGCGGCGGGAGCTGTGCCTTGCGCGGCTGTATACTTGCAACTTCTGAGGTTCATACGGGAGGACCATCATGACAAATGCAGAAAAGCTTACCCTTGCCAAGCACGCCTGTCACATCCGCATGGGCGTGATCGAGGGAACTCACAGCGCCAAGTGCGGCCATCCGGGCGGCAGTCTGGACATCGCCGAGGTGCTGTCTTACCTCTACTTCGTGGATATGAGCATCGACCCCAAGGAGCCGAAAAAACCCGGACCGCGACCGCTTCGTGCTGTCCAAGGGCCATGCAGCTCCGGCACTTTACGCCACGCTGGCCGAGCGCGGGTTCTTCCCGGTGGAAGACCTCAAGACCCTGCGCAAGATCGGCAGCTACCTGCAGGGCCACCCCAAACATGAATGAGACTCCGGGCGTGGATATGTCCACCGGCAGTCTGGGTCAGGGCGTGTCTGCCGCCTGCGGCATGGCTCTGGGAGCAAAGCACAGCGGCAAGCCCATCAATGTCTACACCATCCTCGGTGACGGTGAGGTGGAAGAGGGCCGAGTGCTGGGAGGCTTTCATGTTCGCCGCCCACTATAAGCTCTCCAACCTCTGTGTCATGCTGGACCGCAACCACCTCCAGATCGACGGCACCACCGAGACGGTCATGAACAGCGCCCCGCTGGAAGAAAAGCTCAAGGCGTTCAACTTCAACGTCCTGACCATCAACGGCCACGACTACGACCAGATCGAGTCTGCCATCAAGGCATTCCACGCCGAGAATGACAAGCCCACCTGCATCATTCTGGACACCGTCAAGGGTACTGGCGTCTCCTTTATGACCAACTCTGTGGATTGGCACGGCAAAGGCCCCAACGACGAGGAGTACGCTGTGGCCATGCAGGAGCTGAACGCAGCCTACGCCGCGCTGGAACAGGAGGACAAGTAAGATGGCAGATGTGAAAATGATCGCTACCCGCGAGAGCTACGGCAATACTCTGAAAGCACTGGCCGCTGAGGGCCACGACGACCTGGTGGTCCTGGACGCCGACCTCGCTGCCGCTACCAAGACCGGTGTGTTCCGCAAGGCTCACCCGGACCGCCACTTTGACTGCGGCATCGCCGAGGCCAACATGATGGGCGTCGCCGCCGGCCTGTCCACCATGGGCTATGTTCCCTTTGTGTCCAGCTTTGCAATGTTCGCTGCGGGCCGCTGCCTTTGAGCAGATCCGCAACTCCGTGGCCTACCCCCACCTGAACGTGAAGATCGGCGCTACCCACGGCGGCATCTCCGTCGGTGAGGACGGCGCTTCTCACCAGTGCTGCGAGGACTTCGCCCTCATGCGCAGCCTGCCCGGCATGACCATCATCTGCCCCGCCGACGACGTGGAAGCACGCGCTGCTGTCCGCGCCGCCTACGAGATGCAGGGTCCTGTCTACCTCCGCTTTGGCCGTCTGGCGGTTCCCGTGTTCCACGACGAGGCTAACTATCACTTCGAGATCGGCAAGGGCGAGCAGCTCACCGAGGGCAGTGATATTGCCATCGTGGCCACCGGCCTGATGGTCAACGAGGCCCGCAAGGCCGCCGAGACCCTGGCCGCCGAGGGCATCCACGCCCGCGTCATCAACATCCACACCATCAAGCCTCTAGATGAGGACATCATCCTCAAGGCTGCCAGGGAGTGCGGCAAGATCGTCACCGCCGAGGAGCACAACGTCATCGGCGGTCTGGGCGAGGCTGTCTGCTCTCTGCTCAGCGAGAAGCTGCCCACCCCTGTCCGCCGCGTCGGCGTGCAGGACAAGTTCGGCTGCTCCGGCCCCGCATGGGACCTGCTGAAGGAGTATGGTCTGGACGCTGCCACCATCTGCAAGACTGCAAAGGAAATGCTGGGCAGGTAAAACCCCGTATCCGCCAAAATAACACAAACCCCCCCGGCACCCCTTTCC
>ENA-OQBL01001027-OQBL01001027.1-human-gut-metagenome-genome-assembly--contig:-NODE-1027-length-11998-cov-3.850223_pt1 | contig 11998 bp, 16 predicted proteins | sample MGYA00242747_ERZ504553 | MGnify/ENA primary metagenome ERZ504553 (study PRJEB26092, sample SAMD00036240) | human gut metagenome | host: Homo sapiens | study: EMG produced TPA metagenomics assembly of...
GATCTAAAAGTTAATTCTGCTTACCGTAAACATGGTATTGGTAGCAAACTTATCGCAGCATGCATGAATGAAGCCAAAAAAGAAAAAAATGCAAGGCATCTATACTATCGGGCAAGATAACAACTTATCTGCTTGTCTATTTTATCTAAAAAATGGTTTTGAAATTGGCGGCTTTAACAATCGTAATTACCGTGGCACACCACAAGAAAACAAAAATGATATCTACTTTTACAAAGATTGTGATGCCAATGCTTAAATTGAAATTTAGTCGTAAAGGCTGTAAAGCATTTTTTTAAAAAACATCCTCAAGCTAAAAAGTTAGCTCAAACCAAAATTACAACTGCAATTACTAAAGAAGTGCAAACCGGCATGACAAAAGTCAAGGTTGCCACTCAACAGAAAATTAATGGACTTCCCTGCTATGAAATGCGACTAAATTTAGGGAAAATGGGTTCCGTCAGAATTGCTTTCACAGTTTATGATAACCAAGCTCAAATTCATTATCTAACTACTACATTGCAAAAAGACGAATTTAGTAAAGAATTAGAAAAAAATTTTTGAATTAAACGCATTTCTTTAGCCTTTCCCCGAATATTTCTTTATTAAGATAAACCTATTCAAGCTGAAAAAGATGATTTATCTAAAATTTTTTGTGCTATTCTGCTATACATCGAAAGAAAATATGTTTATAATTTTTTAGGTTGAATAGGGGTGAAATTTCTGATCATGAAAGGTGTTAATTATACAAAAAAACATCACATGTATTTAATGAATCATGTTAATGGTGATGTTATCGAAGTTAAAATGGACCACAAAGATAAGTCTTTCAAAAAATTAAGACTCTATCGTCAAGACGGTTTAGGAAACTATTATTTGGATCCACACGCACAATTGGAAGATCAGAATGGTTTGGCCACTAAGGAGAACATCGTCAATGCTGGTAAGAAAGTGAGCCAACACATTGCCGATACAAAGAATTGGCACCATAAAGTTCATCCAATCTTTAACGCTGATCATAAGATCATCGACTTTGAGCCTAGAATTGCATTAAAACATTATACGCATATTCAAAATGCTAAGAGATATTTGCGTCACCTTAATAATCATCACGCCGATTTTTTATTCCGGCGTAATAATAAGGGGCGTTTATTAGCACCATGGAATTATGTAAAGGATGTCATCTACGAAGATCGTAACAAAGAAATGGTTCTAGCTCATAAAGTGCACAAATTATCTAAATAATGAGAAAGCTCTCAGCATTGTTTCGATGCCGAGAGCTTTTTTGGTGGTCTATTCCCTTATTCTCCATCACAGCTACAGCAGCTTTAGCATAATCACGTTTGTATTCCTGATTAACTTGATTCCAATTAACATTTTTAAAGTGCTTTTTCTAGACAATCACTTACAACATGTCTATAGTAAACACAAAGAGGCGATTTTATTATGGAAACAAAACAATTCTGTTACAGAAAAGCAAACTTTCAAATTTCTAAAGCCCCAACTTTTGTAGAAGACTCTAGTAAAAAATTAAAGAAAATAAAAAAACAAATCAAACAAAATATTAAGCACATTGATAAAGCACAAGCTAAAATGAATGCTCGACATGAATATAGCATTCTAATTGTATTACAGGGTATGGATGCGGCTGGTAAAGATAGTATGGTTAAGCATATTCTCTCTGGCGTTAACCCTAGCGGCTTTAATGTAGCCAGTTTTAAACAACCAACAGCAGAAGAATTAAATCATGACTATCTTTGGCGGGTTAATCGAGAATTGCCACCACGTGGACATATAGGTGTGTTTAATCGCTCTTACTATGAAGATGTTTTAATTTCACGTGTTCATCCACAGATTATATTGAATGATAATTTACCAAATATTCATTCTCTAACAGATATCGATGATCATTTCTTTGAGAACCGTTATAAAGATATTCGTAATTATGAAGAATATTTAACGAGAAATGGCTACGTAATTCTTAAATTCTTCCTCCATATTTCTAAAGATGAACAAAAAAGACGTTTTATGGCAAGAATTCAAACACCAAAAAAGAATTGGAAACTATCTTCTTCTGATATTAAAGAACGTCATTATTGGAATAAGTACCAAAGTGTTTATGAAAAAGCCATTAATGCCACAGCAACTGAGAAGAATCCTTGGTATGTCATTCCATCAGATGATAAATGGTACTCACGTTTAATCGTATCTGATATTCTGACTAAACGATTAGAAAAGTTACCATTAGCTTATCCAACGATGTCTCCAGATCAAGAAAAGGAATTGAATTTAGCTAAGCAATTACTACAGGATGAAGATAAATATTAATGCAATATAAACATACTAACCTAGTGTTGGATCATGAATCGACGGATTCGTGATCTTGGCACTTTTTATTTTGTCTAAAATGATTAGCATGCTAACTATTTTGACACACTATTTAGAGATGAAAAGATAGTATCATAACTACAAAATATATTATTATACTTTTTCCTTGCTCTTTTCTAATTCAAGTAAATACTTCTTATTTTCTATTCCCGCTGCATAGCCGGTTAAACTACCATTTACACCAATCACACGATGACATGGTATTAATATCAAAATAGGATTAGTATGGTTAGCCATGCCAATTGCACGAGCAGCCTTCGGCTTACCCATCATCTGTGCGACTTCACCATAAGTTCTTGTTTCGCCATGAGGAATTTTTTGAAGAGTTTGCCAAACCTGTTCTTGAAAATCAGTCCCTTTAGGTGCTAATGGTAAGTCGAAATTTGTACGTTGACCTGCCAAGTATTCTTTTAGCTCTTGAGCACATTTTTTTAACTAATTCGTTGGCATCCTCAGATAGTAATCTATTCTTTTCAACCTCAATAGGCTTAATCGCAATAATTGCTTTATCATTTGCTGTAATTTTGAGAAGACCTATTGGTGTTTCTAATGTCAGGCTATAGTTTTTCAATTCTTCACTTTCTTTTGCTTGGGATGTTCCTGTTAACTTTGCTGACATACATCGACCAGCACAAAAAATAAAAACGCCGCTCAATCTATTAACTTTGGTAAGTTATTGAGTAGGCGCATGTCGAAAATATAACTTTTAGCCACCGCTCTTAAGGCGGGCTGCAAAAAGAGATCTACAGATCTCTTTTTTCTTTACTTAAATTATAACAAATTTACATCTAAAAAGCCCACAAAATTAATTGTGAGCTTTTCTTATATTCATTTCTATTCCCATTCAATAGTGGAAGGTGGCTTACTGGTTACATCGTAAACTACACGGTTAACGTTATCTACTTCGTTAACGATTCTATCTGAAATGTGACCAAGTACGTCCCATGGAATTTTCGCAAAGTCTGCAGTCATACCGTCAATTGAAGTTACGGCACGAATACCAATGGTGTAGTCATAAGTACGACCATCACCCATCACACCAACTGAACGAATTCCTGGCAAAACAGTAAAGTATTGCCAAATCTTTTCTTGCAATCCAGCTTTCTTAATCTCGTCACGCAAAATCGCATCAGATTCACGCACGATCTTCAGCTTAGGTTCAGTAACTTCGCCAAGAACACGAATACCAAGACCTGGACCTGGGAATGGTTGACGCCATACTAAGTCATGTGGAATACCAAGTTTTTCACCAAGTTCACGAACTTCATCCTTGAACAACTTGCGAAGTGGTTCAATAAGTTTAAAGTGCATATCCTTAGGAAGACCACCTACGTTGTGGTGTGACTTGATAGTTTGAGCAGTATTAGTACCTGACTCAATGACGTCAGTGTACAAAGTACCTTGTGCTAAGAAGTCAACATCCTTAATCTTTTTAGCTTCTTCGTTGAAGACTTCGATAAATTCCTTACCGATGATCTTACGCTTCTTTTCAGGATCAGTTACGCCCTTAAGCTTGTCCAAGAATCTCTTTTGTGCGTTAACACGGATAATGTTAACACCGAGGTCCTTGTTCAAAGCCTTCATAACTTGGTCGCCTTCGTCCTTACGAAGCATCCCGTGATCAACGAAAATAGCAGTCAATTGATTACCAATTGCCTTGTGAAGCAAAGTGGCAGTAACACTTGAGTCAACACCACCAGAAAGACCTAAGATAACCTTCTTGTCACCGACTTCCTTACGGATTTCGCCAATCTTCATGTCGATGAAGTCATCCATCGTCCAGTTAGCTACGGCACCACAAACGTCAAAGGCAAAACGCTTCAAGATGTCCAAACCATATTCTGAGTTACGAACTTCAGCGTGGAATTGGATACCGTAGAACTTTTTGTCTGGGTTATCAATTGCAGCGATTGGACAGTTCTTGCTTGAAGCAGTTACTTCAAAGCCCTTAGGTGCTTGGGTTACTAAGTCACCGTGGCTCATCCAAACGTATTGCTTGCTTGGTAAGCCCTTGAATAAAGCACTGTCTGGATCTTCGACAGTAATGTTTGCTCTACCGTATTCCTTGTTATCAGCAGGTTCAACCTTGCCGCCCAAGTCATAGCTCATCAGTTGCATCCCGTAACAAATACCCAAAATAGGAATACCTAATTTAAAGATTTCAGGATCAACCTTCAAAGCACCATCGTCATAAACACTGTTTGGACCACCTGAGAAATTAATTCCTTTAGGATTCATTTCCTTGATCCTGTCAATTGAAAGATCGTGGGGCCAAAAGTTCTGAGTAGATGCCAAAATTCACGAATGCGTCGAGTGATTAATTGATTGTATTGACTACCAAAGTCAAGAACAATAATCTTGTCAAAATCGTCTAGATTTTTAGCCACTTGATTCTCCCTCTTTTCAACTACACATTTTTAATCAACTTTACTAGGAATTTTCAAAAAGGTCAATCAATATTTATGAAACCGAAGTTAAATGTTCAGCTTTTAGGTAATGCAACTACCAGTTGCAATCGCTAGTTGCCTAAGACAGCAAGCAAAAGTTCTTGTTAGCAACTAAGTTTTTTTATAAAATTAAAATCATCACCAAAACAGAAAGGACGACCAATTATGAAACTAGGTCAAAAAATTGCAGAAATTACGCAAAAAATCTGGTCTTTCTCAAGAAGCTTTGGCTGAAAAAATGAATGTCAGTCGCCAAGCCGTTTCTAAGTGGGAAAGTAATCAATCGATTCCTGATATTGAAAAGATTGTCGATTTATCAGAATTATTCGGTGTTACCACTGATTATTTATTAAAAAATGGTACACCTTCTTTTGAATTACTCGGGAAAACAACGGAAGAAGAAACTAAAAAATTACCCAAGATTAGTTGATCATGAAATCACTCAATATTTGGAAGTTGCAAAAAATGCAGCTCATTTTGAAAGTTTAGCTCTTGCTCTAATTTTTCTATCAATTGCAGCATTTTGTCTATTTTCTTCTTTCACATTTATCTCTCCTAATATTTTAGGGACAGTATCATATGTCTTACCTGTTATTATTATTGCCATTGCATTGGGCTGCTTTATTCATGGAAGATTAATAATGCGTGAATATAAATTACTCAAGAGCAATTCGATTTAACGACCGCGCAAAAAGTCAGCTAATTTAACTGCCACAGGAGTTTTACTTTGCATTCTAAGCTCGGCTCCCCTTCTTGCGCTCATTAGCTTTGCCAAGCTTGGTTCATCTACACCATCAGTAGACACGATGACTGCATTAGGCGTCATCATTTTACTGATCATCGTCGCTACCGGTGTCGCATTCTTCATCGTATCTAATCGCTACATCAAAATCTATGAAAAACTAGAATACGAGAACTGCACTCTAGACGAGGAAACGACTAAACAAGTTGAAGCCGAAAAAGAACAATATGCTTCAACCTACACAGCAATGACGATCACCGCCACCGTTTTATGCATCATCTCCGCCATTCCAATTCTCTGCGGCGCATTCTTCATCCAACATCTTTCCGGCAATCAAATCGATTCACTGATGACCGGTTCAGTTGCCATCACCCTGATTTTAATTGCTATCGGAGTTTTCTTCTTTGTCAAAACTAACACCATCAAAGATGGCTACGACATTCTTCTTCAAGTTAAAGACTACACGCCGCAAAACAAGCTGGGCCGTAAAAAGATGCGCAAATACGCTACTATCTACTGGCTAATCATGACCGCCATTTATCTTGGCTACAGCTTCTCTACTGAAAATTGGGAACACAGCTGGATCGTTTGGCCTATCTCCGGAATTACCTACAGCATTTTAGAAAAAAGTCTTCAGTATGAAAAGCGACGGCGTCGCCTCCGATTAGAAATAATCGAACATTAATGCTTAATTTCCCACTTGTGTTCGGCAATGTATTTTGTTACTATTAAACCAACACAAGAATATCTATATATCGTCGAAATAAGGTCGACAGTTTCTACCCACTACCGTAAATGGTGGACTATAGGTGAATGAAAGTTAAAGAAAAACATCTTAAGGACTTCTTTTACCTAAACGTAGGTAGAAGAGGTCCTTATTTCTTTAGGAGGATTAAGTAGTTGAAGTTATTAGAAGACAGAATTAAACGGGATGGGGAAGTTTTAGACGGCGATGTTCTTAAGATTAACTCATTCTTGAACCACCAAGTTGATCCCAAGTTAATGATGCAAGTTGGTGAAGAATTCAAGCGACTTTTCGCCGATGAAAAAATCGACAAGATTTTGACCTGTGAAGCATCAGGTATCGCACCTGGCATCATGACCGCTTATCAATTGGGCGTGCCAATGGTCTTTGCCAGAAAGAAGAAGCCATCTACTCTTAACGACGCAGTTTACTGGGCAGATGTCTTCTCATACACCAAGAAAGTTACCAACAAGATCTGTGTTGAAGAAAAATTCTTACACAAAGGTGAACACCTTTTAATCGTTGATGACTTCGTTGCCCACGGTGAAGCCGTTAAAGGTATGGTTAACATTGCTAAACAAGCCGGCTGTGACATCGTTGGTGTTGGTGCCGTCGTTGCCAAAACCTTCCAAGGCGGAAGCGACTGGGTTAAAAACGAAGGCTTACGCTTTGAAGCTCTAGCAAGTATCGACAGTTTCAAAGACGGTAGAGTACACTTCGAAGGAGAAGAATAAATGAAAAAATGGCACAAAAAGAAGTTAGTCACAAAAAAGCTGCTGTCTTAGGTTTGCAACACCTGCTCGCCATGTATTCCGGTGCTGTTGCCGTTCCTCTTTTGATCGGTACCGCACTTAAATTCAATAGCGAACAAATGACTTACCTTGTTTCTATTGATATCTTCATGTGTGGTCTTGCCACCATGATCCAATTGTTCCGCAACAAATACTTTGGTATCGGCCTTCCTGTTGTTTTAGGCTGTGCCATCCAAGCTGTTGCCCCACTTGAAATGATCGGACAAAAATTTTCGATCAACACGATGTACGGCGCAATCATCGTCGCCGGTATCTTCGTTTTCCTAGTCGCTGGTTGGTTCTCAAAAATTAAAAAGCTGTTCCCGCCAGTCGTCACAGGAACTTTAATTACAGTTATTGGGTTAACTTTGGTTCCTGTTGCTGTCCAAAACATGGGCGGTGGCAATGCTCAAGCCAAAGACTTCGGTGATGCGAAAAATCTTATCGCTGCCTTTCTTACCATCCTCATCATCGTTGCCATCGAAGTCTGGACCAAAGGATTCCTTCGTTCAATTTCTGTTTTGATCGGATTAATCGCCGGAACCGTTATTGCAAGTTTCATGGGACTTGTTTCCTTAAAACCAGTTATACAAGCTTCATGGTTCCACCTGCCACAGCTTTTCTACTTCGGAGCGCCTGAATTTGAATGGTCGTCTTGTTTAACAATGATCATCATTGCATTGGTTTCTATGGTTGAATCAACCGGTGTCTTCTTTGCAATCGGCGACCTGCTTCATAAAGATATTACCGAAGATGACCTTAAACGCGGTTATCGTGCCGAAGGACTGGCACAAGTCTTCGGTGGGCTTTTCAACACCTTCCCCTACACTACATTCTCACAAAACGTTGGCCTGCTTCAATTATCTGGTATTAAAACAAAACGCCCAATCTACTGGGCTGCCGGCTTATTGATGGCTATGGGTCTTCTTCCTAAAATCGGCGCTTTAGTAACCATTATTCCTGATTCTGTCTTAGGCGGCGCCATGTTAGTCATGTTCACCATGATCGCCGTTCAAGGGATCAGAATGTTAACCAAAGTTGACTTTGAAAACAACCGTAACATCTTGGTTGTAGCTATCTCTATCGGATTAGGTTTAGGCGTTACCGTTTACCCACAAATTTTCCAAGACCTTCCTCAAACTATTCAATTGTTCTTGGGTAACGGTATCGTAGTAGCCAGCATTTGTGCTACTTTGCTTAACCTTATATTTAATGGAAGAAGTGGTGCCAAATAAGCTGAATATCCCATTTCATAATTTATAAATCTCACATATTTTTTCTATAAATATTTCTTTAGACCCTACATAAAACGCCTGACAAAAAATCAGGCGTTTTACTTTTTATGATAATGTCGTCTAGGTGCTCGATCAGGTGCGAAGAACGAAATGATGAGCAAAACTAAGTACATGATTAAGGTGATTTTAGGCAAAAGAATTAAAACTACAGCTAGTGGCATCCCGATCAATAGCGTTCTAACTAACGCGGTCTGCCAAACGGCTCCCTTATGAACGCGGCCATAATTGCCAGCCACAAAGATCCAAAACGCACACATTTACACCAACAGATAAACGCCGCCGTAGACTGCTAGCGCCATTTGCGAAGGATCAATGATAATCCACTTAGTCATCACGGGAATAAACGATAGTGTCAGTAGAAAAAAATTCTGCGATGACGACCTGTTTCGTCACTCTTTTAAAGGTGATAAAAATGCGGTGCGCATCATACCAAAAGTCGCCGTCACTTCTAGGTGAAGGAATCGACAACACCATAATTGTAATAATAATCGCAATCACGCCATCGTTAAAAGTGAGTAGGTGTTCTCTTAGCGATGTCTGAAATCGTTCAAAAAATCTATCCTGCTTGTCTTTTTCCATACTCATTCTTCCCCCTAATCTTAATCATTCTCTATAATAGGAATAGAAGAAAAGTTTTTCAATAGCGAGGAAAATATGCCGAACCAATATCATAATTTCAACAATCAAAATCTCGAAAGCCACATTCTATTTTATGGTGAGCAAGCTTGTCAGCCTGACGAATACTTCGAAGGCAATAATTTGCGCAAAAACGATGTCCTCTATTACATCATGTCGGGTAAAGGCACTTTTACTTCAAGCGGCCACCACTCAGTCAAATTAAAAAAAGGCGACCTATTCTACATTCCACGTAGTCAAACCTGCTACTTTCAAGCAGATCATGATGAACCATGGCAGTATTTCTGGATTGGGTTAGCCGGTCCTGGCACCAACCAGATGATTAAGGCTTCTAATTTGCCTAATAAAAACTTTTTGCGGCATATTCAAAACACTAAGTTCTTCACGACTTTACATAAAATCTACGGCATTTTAAACAAGAAGACCTCGCTACTTAATAACATTCAAATCGCCTCTCTCACCTATCAGCTCTTCTATCACCTCGTCAACGAATTTCCTGATCACCCACCGGTTCGCAAAACACCTAAGGTCGATCAATACCAAATCGCTATTGATTATTTGAACAAAAACTACACCGACCCTACTTGCAACATCGTGGAGCTCTGCAACCGGCTTGGCGTTTCGCGTAGTTTTTTGTATGCCCTATTTAGAAAGAATACCAAGATTTCACCGCAAAAATATCTGATGCAATTGCGGATGGAGGCCGCTAAGAAGGAGTTGCAAAATACTACGCATAATTTAAAGCAAATCGCGCATACGGTCGGCTACGGCGACGAATTCACCTTCTCCAAGGCATTTAAACGATATAGCGGCGTCAGTCCTAACGTATTTCGTGGAAATTAATGTCTTTTTTGCATACAATATTAATATGAAGTAAATCTTATCTAGTAAAGGAATGATCAAATGAAACAAACAGAATGTACTACTATCTTAGTAGGTAAAAAAGCAACTATTGACGGTTCAACTATGATCGCTCGTAGTGAAGATGGTGGTCGTGTTATTATCCCTGAAGGCTTCAAGGCAGTTAACCCAGAAGACCAACCTAAGCACTACACTAGCGTTATCAGCAAGCAAAAGATCGACGAAGAAGATTTAGCTGCAACTCCTCTTCGTTACACCTCTGCACCTGATGTTTCAGGTAAAAACGGTATTTGGGGCGCAGCTGGTATCAACGCTGAAAACATTGCGATGACTGCTACTGAAACTATCACTACCAACTCACGCATCCAAGGCGTTGACCCACTTCTTGACCCATCAGAAGGCGGTTTAGGTGAAGAAGACTTTGTTACTTTAACTCTTCCATACCTTCATTCAGCATTTGACGGTGTTAAGCGTGTAGGTTACCTTGTTGAAAAATACGGTACCTACGAAATGAATGGTATGGCCTTCTCAGACAAGGACACTATTTGGTACCTTGAAACTATCGGTGGCCACCACTGGATCGCACGTCGCATCCCTGACGATGCATACGTTATCGCACCAAACCGTTTGAACATCGATGAATTTGACTTTGATGACACTGACAACTTCGCCGCCTCAAGCGACTTGAAGGACTTAATCAGTGAATACCACTTGAACCCAGACCGTGAAGGCTACAACATGCGTCACATCTTTGGTTCATCAACTATCAAGGATGCTCACTACAACAACCCACGTGCTTGGTACATCCACAACTACTTCGACCCAGACTTCGGTGGCACTCCTGCTGACCAAGATCAACCATTTATTTGCCACGCAAATCGTTTGATCTCAATCGAAGACATCAAGTGGGCTGAAAGTTCACACTACCAAGACACTCCATACGATGCATATGGTGATCAAGGTACTCCTGAACAAAAGAAGACCTTCCGTCCAATCGGTATCAACAGAAACTTCGAAACTCACATTTTGCAAATCAGAAACGACGTTCCTGCAGAAATCGCTGGTGTTCAATGGTTGGCATTTGGTCCAAACACCTTCAATTCAATGGTGCCATTCTATACTAACGTAACTACTACTCCAGAAAGCTTCCAAACTACTCCTAAGTTCAACTTGAACAAGATTTTCTGGCTTAACAAGTTGACTGCACAACTTGGCGACACCAACTACCGTGTATACGGCGAACTTGAAGATGCCTTTGAACAAAAGAGTTTGGCACAATGCCACAAGATCCAACACGACACTGACAAGGAAGTTAAGGATCTTTCAGGTAAGGAATTACAAGATAAACTTATTGCAGCTAACCAAAAGATGGCTGACACTGTTTACAACAACACTGTTGAACTTCTTGGTCAAATGGTTGACGAAGGTCACGGCTTGATGACTTTGAAGTACGACTTGCTCGATTAGTAAAAAAACTAAATTTTAGATAATAAAAATCGCATGGCGAATGTCATGCGATTTTTTTGTACAAAAAAAGACGGAACAGCCTACCCTGCTATTCCGCCACAATATATGATTTTACTAATCTAAAATAATTATGCAAGTCCTGCTTTTATATATTATCTAAAATGCCGGGAACGGAAGGGTCATCTTTGATACTCACATCAGCACCAAGTTGACGCAACTTCTCTTCGACACGGTCATATCCACGCAAGATATTACCTGCCTTGTCGATTATCGTTGTTCCTGTAGCCATTAAACCTGCAATCATTAAACATGCACCTGCTCTAATTTCACCGGCAGTTACTTCTGCACCGTGAAGTTGAGGGGTTGGATGAGCCAAGATAATATTATCTTCAACCTTAATGTTAGCACCCATCTTTTGCAATTGCGCAATATGACCAATTCGCTTTGGATAAATGTTATCGATCACTACGCCTTCACCAGACTTAGCGGTCAAAAGAAGTGGCGTAATTGGCTGTTGTAAATTCTGTCGCAAAAACCTGGATAAACATCAGTCTTAACTTGCACCATCTTCAAATCACCGGCTGGGTACACATAAAGTGAATCTTCATCCGCATCAATAACAACGCCCA
>ENA-OQBL01001028-OQBL01001028.1-human-gut-metagenome-genome-assembly--contig:-NODE-1028-length-11994-cov-2.379287_pt1 | contig 11994 bp, 11 predicted proteins | sample MGYA00242747_ERZ504553 | MGnify/ENA primary metagenome ERZ504553 (study PRJEB26092, sample SAMD00036240) | human gut metagenome | host: Homo sapiens | study: EMG produced TPA metagenomics assembly of...
TCCGCAACCGGATGCCCAGCCACGACCCCGTCCACTTCTCCATCATCGAGGACTACATCTCCACCACCTACGCCAACAAGATGACTTCCGGCCCCGCCCCCAGGAACGGCATGAAGGCCGCTGTCGTCGGCTCGGGGCCTGCGGGCCTGACCGTCGCCGTCCTGCTGGCACGCTGGGGTTACGATGTCACCATCTTCGACGCCCGCGACAAGATCGGCGGCGTCATGCGGTACGGCATCCCCAACTACCGCCTGCCCGACAGCGTGCTGGACGACTTCCAGTACCGCCACCTCGAGCTGAAGGGCATCCACGTCCGCCCCAATACCGCCATCGGCAAGACCATCACCATCGACGACCTCTTCCGGGACGGCTACAAGAGCGTCTTTATCGGTGCCGGTCTGTGGAAGGCCAACGCCATGCACATCAAGGGCGAGACTCTGGGCAACGTGGCCTTCGGCATCGACTATCTGGCCAACTCCAAGGCTTTCCAGCTGGGCGACGACATCGCCGTCATCGGCGTGGGCAACTCCGCCATGGACTGCGCCCGCACTGCCATCCGCAACGGCGCACGCCACGTCACCTGCTACGCCCGCCGCGACGAGGAGTGCATCAGCGCTTCCGAGCATGAAGTGCGGTACGCCAAGCTCGAGGGCGTGGGCTTCCGCTTCTGCAAGGCTCCGGTGGAGATCCGTGAGAACGGCATCATCTGCCGCGACACCGTGAAGGGCGAGGACGGCAAGTTCACCCAGGTAGAGGGCAGCGAGACCTTCTACCCCCACACCGGCGTCATCGTCTCGGTGAGCCAGGGTTCTGAGAACTCCCTCGTCAAGACCACCACCGGCATCGAGACCAACCAGCGCGGCCTGCTCACTGTCAACGAGGACGGCAGCACCACCCGCGAGGGCGTGTTCGCCGGCGGCGACGCCGTCATGGGCGCGCGCACCGTCGTGGAGGCCGTGGCCATCGCCAAGAAGGTGGCCGAGTCCATGGACGCCTACATGAAGTCCCTGCCCGCCGACAACACTCCCGACCCCTACGCCGGTATTCCGGTGTTCTCCACCCCGACTTCTGACGTTCTGGCAAAGCAGGTCATCTAATATCGCAGATCCAAAAGGCTGTTTGTCATAAACCTCTCCGTCATCGCTGCGCGATGCCACCTCTCCTATCGAGGAGAGGCCTTGGCATTTCGTAAAGCTTTCCTCTTCGCCAGAGGCTCCCCTCGGTAGGGGCAACGACGACGACCGCTGCCAGCGGCAGAAACAGGGAGTCGTTGTTGGGGGCAGCGGCCAGCAAGACGCGAGCGAAGTGCTGCGGATGCTGGGAGCCGCAACCCGGCCTTATTGAGCGAAGCAGACTGAGAGGTCGCCTGTCAGGCAGCCTTTTCTTTTTGTAACATTTCTGTTTCTTTGCCAATCTTAGCCGCTCTTCTGTTGACGGACTTTTGTCTGATTTTTGTATACTTAATAAGGAAATATTTCTCGATTCCAACGCCCGGCGGCACTGCTTCCGGGCGGGAAAGGCTGGTGGACATCATTATCAAATCATCCATCCCCAAACTTCGGGAGAAGCTGCTGGAGGCACTGCAGGCCGTCCTGCCCATCGCGGCCATCGTGCTGGTGCTCTGTTTCAGCATCGCCCCCGTTTCCCCGAGCATCCTGCTCTGCTTTCTGCTGGGCGCGGCCATGATCATCGTCGGCATCATGTTCTTCACTCTGGGTGCCGAGATGAGCATGACCCCCATGGGCGAGCGGGTCGGCTCCATGCTCACCCGGAGCCAGAAACTCTTCCTCATCATCGGCGTAGGCTTCCTGCTGGGCTTCCTGATCACCATCTCAGAGCCCGACTTACAGGTGCTTGCGAACCAAGTACCCTCCATCCCCAACATGACCCTCATCCTCTCGGTGGCTGTGGGCGTGGGCATCTTCCTCGTCATGGCCTTCCTGCGTATGCTGCTGGGCATCCCGCTGCCCCGGCTGTTGGTCATCTTTTACGCTGCCATCTTCCTTCTGGCTGCATTTGTGCCGAAAGAGTTTCTGGCCGTGGCCTTCGACTCCGGCGGCGTCACCACCGGCCCCATGACCGTCCCCTTCATCATGGCGCTGGGCGTCGGTGTGTCGGCCATCCGTTCCGACCGCCATGCAGCGGACGACAGCTTCGGCCTCGTAGCCCTCTGCTCCGTGGGTCCCATCCTCGCCGTCCTCATCCTCGGCATCGTCTTCAATGCCAGCGAGAGCAGCTACGTGCCGCCGGTCATCCCCGAAGTGGGCGACTCGGTGGAGCTGTGGCAGCTGTTCAGCGAGGGCCTGCCCACCTATCTGCACGAGATCGCCACTTCCCTGCTGCCCATCGTCGTGATGTTCGGCATCTTCCAGCTCGCCGCCCTCCACATCGACCGGCGGACGCTGGGCCGCATCGGCGTAGGCCTCGTCTATACTTACATCGGCCTCGTGCTCTTCCTCACCGGCGCGAACATCGGCTTCATGCCCGCCGGCAACTACCTCGGTCAGGTCCTGGGCGGCCAGAGCAGCCGGTGGCTGCTCATCCCCATCGGGATGCTCATCGGCTACTTCATCGTCCGGGCCGAGCCTGCGGTCTATGTCCTCAACAAACAGGTCGAAGAAGTCACCGACGGTGCCATCTCCGCCGGGACGATGGGCGCGGCCCTCTCGGCCGGCGTCGCCCTCTCGGTGGGCCTTGCGATGGTGCGCGTCCTCACCGGCATCTCGATTCTGTGGTTCCTCATCCCGGGCTACCTCTTCGCCATCAGCATCTCCTTTGTGGTGCCGAAGCTCTACACCGCCATCGCCTTTGACGCCGGCGGCGTGGCCTCCGGCCCCATGACGGCCACCTTCCTGCTGCCGCTGGCGCAGGGTGCCTGCATCGCCGTAGGCGGCAACATCGTCACCGACGCCTTCGGCGTGGTGGCCATGGTCGCCATGACGCCCCTTATCACCGTCCAGCTCATGGGCCTTGTGGCCCAGCTCAAGACCCGCAAGGCCCGCAGCGCCCAGCCCCTGCTGGATCCTGCCGCCCTGCTGGCCGAACTACCGGACGACGCCATCATCGAACTGTAAGGAGGCTTTGCCGTGAATACGCTTTACTGGCTGGTCACCATCACCGACCGCCCCACGACAGACGCCTTTCTGAAGCTGTATAAGAGCTTCGGCGTCGATGTCAGCCTCCGCACTGTGGGCGCCGGCACCGCCGTTCAGGAGACGCTTTCCACCCTCGGGCTGGAAAAGACCGAAAAAGCCGTGCTCTTTGCCATCATCACAGCGGACAGCTGGCCTCGCATCCAGAAAGCCCTGCGCCGCCAGATGCGCATTGATGTGCCGGGTACCGGCATCGCATTCATCGTCCCGGTAAGCAGCATCGGCGGCAAGCGCGCCCTGCTGTTCCTCACCGAACACCAGACCCTTGAGCTGAAGGAGGAAAGCACCTTGAAAGATACCCGTTACGACCTGCTGCTGGTCATCGCCAATCAGGGCTACACCGGCTCTATCATGGACGCGGCCCGGGCCGCAGGAGCCGGCGGCGGCACCGTCATCCACGCCAAAGGCACCGGCATGGAGGGTGCAGCCAGGTTCATGGGCATCGACCTCGTGAACGAAAAAGAGCTGGTGCTCATCGTCAGCCGCACTTCCGAGAAGAACGCCATCATGAAAGCCATCATGGACAACGCCGACAAAAAGGCCGGCTCTATCGTCTTCTCGCTGCCCGTCACCGACACCGCCGGCCTGCGCCTGCTGGACGAAGAGTAAAAAATCAAACTTTCATCTGTCAAATGAACAAAAATCCACGCTCCGGCAGGCCGCCGGGCGTGGAATTTTTTTACCGTTTTCCGGTATGATAGAAGGGATATGGGAGGAAACGCTATGAATCAGAATCCGCACTGGAAGCAGCTTATCTGGAACTGGGCTTCCATCATCTTCGGCAACGCGCTCTACTCGCTGGCCGTTGCCCTGTTCCTCGAGCCGTCGGGCCTCATCACCGGCGGCGCGACCGGCATCGCACTGGCCATCGGACGATCGACGGGCCTGTCCGTCTCGGGGCCTGCTGTTCTTCATCAACCTCGCCATGCTGGTCTGGGGCTGGGTGGTCCCTGGGGCCGGGGCCCTTCGCCCTCAATACGCTGGCCAGCAGTGTTCTCAGCCCCGCCTTCCTCGCCCTGTTCGAGGGGCATGGCGAATGGCCGGGTGCTGACGGAGGACATCTTCCTCTGCACCGTCTTTGCGGGCCTCGGCATCGGCGTGGCGCTGGGCCATCGTCATCCGCTCCGGTGCATCCACCGGCGGCCTCGACATCCCGCCGCTGGTGCTCAACAAGTGGTTCAAGCTGCCGGTGTCGGCCACCATGCTGGCTTTCGACATCATGGTCCTGCTGATGCAGGCTGTGTTCAGCCCGATGCCGCAGGTGCTGTACGGCATTGTGATGGTGCTCATCCACACCGTCGTCATGGATAAGATGCTGATGATGGGTGCCAGCCGCACCGAGGTAAAGATCATCAGCAGCCAGTCCGACGCCATCTGTGCCGCCATCCTCGAGCAGCTGGACCGGGGCGTGACCATCCTCCACGGCGAGGGCGGCTACACCCACGAGTCCAGCGCCGTGCTGCTGAGCATCGTGTCCAACCGGGAACTGCCCCGGCTGGAAAAGCTGGCTCACAGCATCGACCCCACCTGCTTTCTCATCGTGAGCCATGTCACCGAGGTCAGCGGCCGGGGCTTCTCGATGGATAAGGATTATTTGTAAACCAAAGGGGAATGCCGAACGGCATTCCCCTTTGGTTTACAGTAACGGTGCAATAACTTTCAGTAAAATTCCTGCCAGATGGAGCAGCACGTTGCCCTCCCAGATGCTCTCCCGGGTGGGCTCGACGTCGCGGCAGAATTCCAGCGTCTTCTGGGAAATCCTTCTCGATGGCGGGGATGCAGGCGGTATCCTTCATCCAGACCGCATTCTCGAAGTGGTGGTAGAGGCTTCGGTAGTCGAGGTTTATGGTGCCCACCACGGCCTCGCTGTCGTCCACCACAAAGACCTTCGCGTGGACAAAGCCGGGCAGCCACTCGCTGATCTTCACGCCCGAGTCCAGCAGAGACTTGTAGTGCGTCTTCGCCAGCGCATAGGCGAACTTCTTATCCGGCACATGGGGCAGGATGAGGTGGACGTCCACGCCCCGCTCTGCCGCGAACTTGAGGGCCGTTTCCAGCTCACCGTCGAGGATGAGGTAGGGCGTCATGATGTGGATGTAGCGCTTGGCGCGGTTGAGCAGGTCGATATAGACCATCTCTCCCACCCGCTCACCGTCCAGCGGGCAGTCGCCGTAAGGGGCCGCGAACCCCTTCGCCGGGACGGAGTGGGGCGGCACGGAGAGGAACTTCTCGAACTCCGGCTCCCGGAGGATGCTCCACATCTCGAGGAAGAGGATGGTCAGCGGTCGGACAGCCTCCCCTTCCAGCATGACGGCGGCGTCCTTCCAGCGGCCATACTTCTCGATGTGGTTGATGTACTCGTCGGCGAGGTTCACGCCGCCGGTAAAGCCCACCTTGCCGTCAATGACGAGAATTTTCCGGTGGTCGCGGTAATTATAATGGGTCGAGACAAAGGGCTGCACCGGCGAGAACACCCGGCACTGGATGCCCAGCTTTTCGAGGCGGCTGGGGTAATCCCGGGGCAGGGTGGTGAACTCACAGGTGCCGTCGTACATCACCCGGACGTCCACGCCCTCGGCGGCTTTGCGGACCAGCACCTCGAGAATTTTGCCCCACATGAGGCCCTCGTCGATGATGAAGTACTCGAGGAAGATGTACTTCTCGGCCTTTTCCAGTTGGCGAAGCAGCTCTTCGAACTTGGCCTCGCCGCCGGGGAAGTAGGTAACTTCCGTGTTCCTGTAGACCGAGAAGCCGCCGCCCTTTCCGTGGAGATACCGCGCCAGCGAGGCCGCGCCGGGGTCGGCTTCTGCCAGCTCCTGGGCCGCAGCCAGCGGCTGGGGCTGTAAGCCCCGGGCCTCCTCCGTGAGGTGGGTCACCCGCTTTTTCAGGGCGTTGTGGCCGATGTTGCTCTTGACGTAGAAAAACAGCGGCACACCCACGACCGGCAGGATGGCGATGGTGACCATCCATGTGATCTTGGCACTGTTGTCCATCTCGCTGTTGAGGATGTAGACCACCATGAAGGCCGACATGGCCACACTGCCGCCGAAGTAATGGGGCAGCAGTCCGCCGAACCACCGGAACACGCTCCACAGTACACCGACCTGCAACAGCATGAGCAGCAGCACCAGCCCGAAACGGCTGAAGATCGCATGGACGATGCCTTTCTAACCCTTTTTCAGGAGCCGGAGGCCGCCGTCCTCGAACTGCTGCATCCTGTCTTTCATGTTCTGCTGGAAATTCTTCCTTTTTTCATACTTCTCCTTTCGGGCGGAGGGTGACGGCGAACAGCCCTTGGGCCGCGTGGCAGTCCTCCACCAGCTGTTTCGGCTGCGGGCAGACGCCGTGGTCATGCCACGGGTCGTTGAACCAGTAGTTTTCGTCATCGTAGCCCACCAGCAGCAGGCAGTGCTCGTTGCACTTCCACGCAAAGTCGGTGCCATCGGCCAGCAGCCAGTGGTCACGCTTTTCCGGCACGGGCTGGAAATCCAGCGTCGCCCAGAACACCACCGGCATCCCGGCGTCGATATAAGAGCAAAGCTCTGCCGCCGTCTTGCCGCTCTCGTCCACGACTTCAAACTTGTCGGCTGCACCCTCGTGCTCCAGAGCGCTGTTCAGGGCCTTGACGATACAGGGCGAATAGCAGCCGTAGCCGGTATGGTCGTGGGGGTCGCCGGGGTAGACCTGCCACGGGTCAGGGCCGTAGAGTTTTCCGTCCTGCTCCCAGTAAGGGGCGTGGGGCAGGTCGCGGGCGATGAAGGTATCCGGGTCGATGTCGATGCCCACGGCCTGGAGCAGCATGACGCTGCTGATGCTCTCGCAGCCATTGACCCAGCGCTCAGTCTGGTCGATGTACGGGGCAGGAACGATTTTTTTCATCAAAATGCCTCCCAGCAGAGATTCGGCCCTGTCAAAACAGAGCGAAGTGTGTTATTATGTAGGATAAGGATATTATACCCTACTCTGGGGGATTTTTTCTACAACAATCGGCACGCGGAGGTTTTTGGAACATGAACAATCTGATCATCGGCATCGCAGGCGGCTCCGGAAGCGGCAAGACCACACTGGCCTGTCGGCTCAAGGCACTTTTCGGGGAGGACGAGGTGCGCCTCATCTCCCACGACAGCTACTACAAGCGCCACGACGAGCTGCCCTTTGAAGAGCGCTGCAAGCTGAACTACGACCACCCGGACGCTTTCGACAACGCCCTGCTCATCTACCACTTACAGGAGCTGAAGGCTGGCCGCGCCATCGACTGCCCGGTGTACGACTACGCCGACCACAACCGCAGCAACGAGGTCCAGCACATCGAACCGGCCCCTGTCCTCATCGTGGAAGGCATCCTTCCCTTCGTGGAGCCGGAGCTGTGCGCCATGTTCGACTACAAGATCTTCGTGGACACCGACGCTGACGAGCGCATCCTGCGCCGTCTGGTGCGGGACGTCAAGGAGCGCGGCCGCTCCCTCGACAGCGTCATCAACCAGTACCTCACCACCGTCAAGCCCATGCACGAGGCTTTCGTTGAGCCCAGCAAGCGGAACGCGGACATCATCGTCCCCAACGGCGGCGAGAACACCACCGCCATCGAGATGCTGGCCCACCATATCCGCAGCCTCATCGAGAAGGCAAATATGCTCTAAAAGCTTCTGATACAGCAAAAGCCGGAGTCCCCGCGGGGACTCCGGTTTTTGTTTCAGCTGTTACTCCTTAATGGAGGTGCGCACCAGCGCGCGCTTGAGGCGGGCCTGTGCCATCTCGTACTCGCGGCGGTCGAGGTCTTTGCGGGCCAGGATCTCTTCGGCGCGCTTTTTTGCGGCCTCGGCGCGGGTGTGGTCGATCTGCTCAGCCCACTCCCATGTGGTGGCTACCAGACGCACCTCACCGTCCAGCACGGTGAGCATCCCGCCCATGCAGGCGGCACGGCGGCGGCTGCCCTCGGCATCAACGATGTGGGCCTCGCCCATGCCCAGCGCGGTGCAGTAGTCGCCGTGCTTGGCCAGAATGGCAAGGTCACCGTCGATGGCGCGGCAGACCACACGCTCGGCCTGCCCCTCAAAGGCGCAGCCGTCCGGCGTGACCACCGTCAGATGAAAGGTCGTCATGGTTTACCCCTTCTTCGCCTTAGCGAACACATCGTCGATGGTGCCTGCGAACAGGAAGGCGCTCTCGGGCAGGTCGTCGCACTCGCCGTTCAGGATCATGCGGAAGCCGCGCAGCGTCTCTTTCAGCGGGACGTACTGGCCGGGCATACCGGTGAACTGCTCTGCCACGTGGAAGCTCTGGCTCAGGAAGCGCTGCACCTTGCGGGCGCGGCTGACCGTGCGCTTGTCTTCCTCGCTCAGCTCGTCCATGCCCATGATGGCGATGATGTCCTGCAGCTCCTTGTAGCGCTGCAGCACCTTCTGGACGGCACGGGCGATCTCATAATGCTCCTGGCCCACGACCTCCGGGCTGAGGATGCGGCTGGTGGAATCCAGCGGGTCCACAGCGGGGTAGATGCCCTGCGAAGCAATGTCACGGCTCAGGACCGTGGTAGCGTCCAGATGGGTGAACGTCGTTGCAGGGGGCCGGGTCGGTCAGGTCGTCGGCGGGGACGTAGACAGCCTGCACCGAGGTGATGGAGCCCTTGCCGGGTGGAGGTGATGCGCTCCTGCAGAGCGCCCATCTCGGTAGCCAGCGTAGGCTGGTAGCCGACGGCGGAGGGCATACGGCCCAGCAGAGCCGACACCTCAGAGCCTGCCTGGGTGAAGCGGAAGATGTTGTCGATGAAGAGCAGCACGTCCTGATTCTTGACGTCGCGGAAATACTCCGCCATGGTCAGGCCGGACAGTGCCACGCGCATACGGGCTCCTGGGGGCTCGTTCATCTGGCCGTAGACCAGCGCCGTCTTGTTGATGACGCCGCTCTCGGTCATTTCACCGTAAAGGTCGTTGCCCTCACGGGTGCGCTCGCCGACACCGGTGAACACCGAGTAGCCGTTGTGCTCGGTGGCGATGTTGTAGATCAGCTCCTGGATAAGGACGGTCTTGCCGACACCGGCACCGCCGAACAGACCGATCTTGCCGCCCTTTGCGTAGGGGCAGATCAGGTCAACGACCTTGATGCCGGTCTCGAGGATCTCGGTGGTGGACTGCTGCTCCTCATAGCTGGGAGCGGGGCGGTGGATGGGCCAGTAGGCCTCCGGGGCCGGGGCGGGCTTGTTGTCCACGGGCTCACCCAGCAGGTTGAACACGCGGCCCAGGCACTGGTCGCCGACGGGGACCTTGATGGACTCGCCGGTGTCCACGGCATCTGTGCCGCGCACCAGACCATCGGTGCTGCTCATGGCAATGCAGCGCGCCACATTGTCGCCGGTCAGCTGAGCGACCTCCACCACCAGCTTCTGGCCGTGGTTGTCGATCTCAATGGCGTTGAGCAGCTCCGGCAGCTCGCCATCCTTGAACTGGATGTCCAGCACCGGGCCAATGACCTGGATCACCTTGCCGATATGTTTTTCGGACATAGGCTACAACTCCTTTTTGGATAGTCTTTTCCACTTAAGCTCCCCCTCTCGGGGGAGCTGCCGCCGTCAGGCGGCTGAGAGGGTCGTTAAATCTCCGCACCGGCCACGATCTCGGTGATCTCCTGCGTGATGGCAGCCTGACGGGCACGGTTATAATACAGGTTCAAATGGTCGATCATCTCACCGGCGTTCTTGGTGGCGGCGTCCATGGCGGTGCGGCGGGCGGCCAGCTCACTGGCCACGCTCTCACACACAGCGCCATACACGATACCGGCCACATACTCCGGGATGATCGCACGGAACACTTCCTCGCTGCTGGGCTTGTACAAAATCTGGCTGCGGCGGGCCTCGGCCTTCTGCTGCTCGGTGGGCTCGATGCTCAGGGGCAGCACCTCCATGGTGGAAGCCGTCTGGGTCATCATGGAATCGAACCGGGTGTAGCAGATCTTCACCGCGTCGTACTCGCCTTTGCAGTAGCCCTCGGTGATCCGGCGGGCCAGCTGGAAGCATTCGCCCACCGTGATGTCCGCCGCCAGCAGCACCTCCTGGGTGAACAGGGGCACCTCGTGGTGGACGAAGTATTCCGCCGAGCGCTTGCCGATGGGCAGCACCACCACGTCCCCTGCTTTCTGCTGTGCCTGCCTGAGCACGTTGGAGTTGTACCCGCCGGCTAGGCCGCGGTCGCCTGCAATGACGATGAGCAGGGTCTTTTTGATCTCTGCACGGCGCAGGTACGGGTTGCGGGCGCGGGGGTCTGCCGCTGCGATCTCGGTCAGGGTCTTATGCAGCGTTTCAAAGTAGGGTCGGCTGTGCTCGACCCGCTCCTTGGCACGGCGCATTTTGGAGGAAGCCACCAGCTCCATGGCCTTGGTGATCTGCATGGTGCTCTCTACGCTTTTGATGCGCAGCTTGATGTCCTTCATGGAACCAGCCATGCGTTACGCCTCCTTCCCTTTAATGCGCCTTGACAAAGCTGTCGGTATAGGCCGTGAGCACGCTCTTGAGCTGCTCTTCGGTGTCCTTGTCCAGATTGCCGGTGGTGCGGATGGTCTCCATGACGGCGGCACCGGCGGCATCGTTGTCCAGATACTCGTACAGGCTCTTCTCGTACTCCGACACATCCGGCACCTTGACCTTCACGAGGTAGTCGTGGATGGTCGCATACAGGATGGCCACCTGCTTTTCCACCGGCACAGGGGCCGAGCGGTTCTGCTTGAGCACCTCCACAATGCGTTCGCCCTGGGCCAGACGGGCCTTGGTGTCAGCGTCCAGATCGGAACCGAACTGGGCGAAGGACTGCAGCTCCCGGTACTGGGAGTAGATCAGCTTCAGGGTACCGGCCACCTTCTTCATAGCCTTGATCTGGGCGTTGCCGCCGACACGGGACACCGAGATGCCGGGGTTGACGGCCGGCATGATGCCGGAATGGAACAGTTCCGTTTCCAGGAAGATCTGGCCGTCGGTGATGGAGATGACGTTGGTGGGGATGTAGGCGGAAACGTCGCCCGCCTGCGTCTCGATGATGGGCAGTGCCGTCAGGCTGCCGCCGCCCAGCTCATTGGAGAGCTTGGCTGCGCGTTCCAGCAGACGGGAATGCAGGTAAAAGACATCGCCGGGGTAAGCCTCACGTCCCGGAGGACGGCGGATCAGCAGCGACAGGGCACGGTAAGCCACGGCGTGCTTGGACAGGTCATCGTAGATGATCAGGACGTGCTTGCCCTGATGCATGAAGTACTCGCCCATGGCACAGCCGGAGTAGGGTGCGATATACTGCAGGGGCGACAGCTCGGACGCTGTAGCGGACACCACGATGGTGTAGCTCATGGCACCGGCCTCCGTGAGGCTCTGCACCAGGTTTGCCACGGTGGAACGCTTCTGGCCGATGGCAACGTAAATGCAGAGCACGCCCTTGCCCTTCTGGTTGATGATGGTATCGGAGGCGATGGTGGTCTTGCCGGTCTGGCGGTCGCCGATGATCAGCTCACGCTGGCCGCGGCCGATGGGGGATCATGGAGTCGATGGCCTTGATGCCGGTCTGCAACGGCTCCTTGACCGGCTGACGGTCGATGATGCCGGGAGCGCGGCTCTCAATGGCGCGGTACTCGGTGGTCTCGATGGGGCCTGCGCCGTCGATGGGCTGGCCCAGTGCGTTGACCACGCGACCGATCAGGGCATCGCCCACCGGCACGGACACCACCTTGCCGGTGCGCTTGACAGTGCTGCCTTCCTTGATACCGACGTCGGAGCCCAGCAGAACGATGGAGACGGTGTTCTCCTCCAGATTCTGGGCCATGCCGTATTCGCCGTTATCAAACTGAAGCAGCTCACCTGCCATGCACT
>ENA-OQBL01001029-OQBL01001029.1-human-gut-metagenome-genome-assembly--contig:-NODE-1029-length-11979-cov-4.554590_pt1 | contig 11979 bp, 8 predicted proteins | sample MGYA00242747_ERZ504553 | MGnify/ENA primary metagenome ERZ504553 (study PRJEB26092, sample SAMD00036240) | human gut metagenome | host: Homo sapiens | study: EMG produced TPA metagenomics assembly of...
GTTATCGAAAATCGTTGGCGGCGCGATCCTGCTGGTCGCTTCGCTGGTCACGTGTTCCTCACCCTCATGCAGCACACCCACGGCCAGGGCCTTTCCGGCGCCATCAACGGCAGTGCAGGCGGTGCCAACAACGCACGCCTGACCCCGGCTGACCAGATGTTGGCCAAGGTGACCCGCATTGCCGGTGTCGTCTTTTTCGTGGTGGCAATTCTGGCTTGCCTGTTCACCGGCCGTCTGGCAGGTTGATGCACCCCATGCAGCCCCGTGCTCTGACGGGGCTGTTTTTCTGTGTAAAACCGACATAGTTGAGTGAAAAAAGTGCGGGCAGCTGTCCTTTCGGGCTGCCGCAGCAGGGTGGGCAGCGATGCCCGGAACTGGCAGGGCTGCAGCCCGACGGAGGCCGCAGCCAGGAAGAGCAAGGAGAAAAATATTATGGCAATGCGCGATAAAATTGAACACGCGATCCAGAATCAGCCGTGCACCGTGAAGGACCTCAAGTCAAAGTTCGGCGGGGACCGTGGCTCGGACCGCAAGGTGATGGAGGCTGTGGACCAGCTGGTGCACGAGGCTGTGATCTGCCAGCGGCAGGGCGTTTTCTTTACGGTGCGTTCCGGGCCGCGCCGACAAGGCCCTGCTGTGCAAGGTGGTCAAGCTGGGCAAGAACTTTGCTTTTGTCATGCTGGAGGACGGCACCAGCGATATCTTCATCCCGGGCCGCTTCACCCGCGGCGCCATGCCCGGTGACAAGGTGCTGGTGGAAAAGTTTGAGCATCCCCGTGTGGAGGGCAGCGACGAGGGCGAGATCCTGGCCGTGCTGGAAGAAAAGAACGATCTGGTGGGCACCGTCCGCCGTGTGGAGGGCATGCTGAAGTTCGTGCCCGATGACTGCCCCGCCATCTCCATGCGGATGATGCGCGACTGCGAGGGCGGTGCCAAGGACGGCGACAAAGTGGCTGTGGAGATCCTGCAGCGCGGCAACCGGCAGGAAGATCACCGCGTGGGCGTGGCCATGCGCTTTGGCAGCTCCGACGAGGCCAAGCGCTGCGCCAAGGCTCTGCTCTATGCGCAGGACATCCGCAGCCATTTCCCGGATAAGGTCCGCGAAGAGGCCAAGAAGCTGGAAAACGCCGAGGTGACCGAGGCCGACTGTGAGGGCCGCATGGATCTGCGCGCTCTGCCCATCTTCACCATCGACAGCGCTGAGACCAAGGACATCGACGACGCCATCAGTCTGACCAAGACGCCGGAGGGCGGCTTTGAGCTGGGCGTGCATATTGCGGATGTGTCTCACTACGTCAAGCCCGGCAGTGAGCTGGACAACGAAGCCTTTCACCGTGCCACCAGCGTATACTATGCCGACCAGGTGGTGCCCATGCTGCCCAAGCAGCTGTCCAACGGCATCTGCAGCCTGAACGAGGGCGTGCTGCGCCTGGCGTTCTCCTGCCTGATGCGTCTGGACAAGGACGGCAACCTGACCGACTACCGCTTTGTCAAGTCGGTCATCCGCAGCCGTGTCAAGGGCGTGTACTCCGAGATCAACGCCCTGCTGGCCGGCAGTGCCGACGACGAGCTCAAGGGCAAGTACCACGAGGTTCTGGCTCAGCTGCCCGCCATGAAGGAGCTGTACGGCCACCGCGCCCGCCTGCGCAAGGAGCGCGGCTGCATGGATATCGAGAGCGGCGAGGTGAAGCTGATCCTCGACGAGGACGGCCACTGCATCGATGTGAAAAAGCGCACCTCCGGCGAGAGCGAAGCTATGATCGAAGAGTTCATGCTGCTGGCCAACCAGTGCGCTGCCCACTTTGCCCGCGTGAAGCAGATCCCCTTCGTGTACCGTGTGCACGAGGAACCCAATGCTGAAAAGCTGGAGCGTCTGCACACTCTGCTGCAGGCCTGCGGCATCAACGATCACTTTGCCAAGGATGTGCCCACCCCCAAGGAGCTGAGCGCCATTCTGGAAGGTGTGCGCGGCGGCCCGTATGAGCAGATCATCAATACCGGTATGCTGCGCTGCATGTCCAAGGCTGTGTATGAGGAAAAGCCCAAGGGCCACTACGGCCTGGTGCTGAAGGACTACGCTCACTTCACCAGCCCCATCCGCCGCTACCCGGATCTGGCCATCCATCGCATCATGACCGCCCAGCTCAAGGGCATGGATAAGGATACCATGGTGCTGCGCTACAGCGACTTTGCCGAGAAGGCAAGCAAGCAGTCCAGTGAGCGCGAGATCATTGCAATGCAGATCGAGCGCAAGGCTGAGGACTGCTACAAGGCCGAGTATGCCCGCCGCCATCTGGGCGAGTGCTACGAGGGCCGCATTTCCGGCGTGACCCAGCGCGGCCTGTTCATCGAACTGGAGAACGGCGTGGAGGGCTTTGTGCCGGCTTCCAGCCTGACCCCCTCCGGTACCATGCTCACCGAGGGCATCCGCCTGTCCGACCCCGTCTCCGGCAAGAACTGGAGCCTGGGCGACACCATGATGATCACCATTGTGCGTGCGGATGTGAACCTGGGCAAGATCGACTTTGAGGTTGCTCCGGCAAGCACAAAGTAAGCAAAAAGATCAGAACACCTGTACTGCGTTTTCCTGCATGGGAAGAGACTGTACAGGTGCTTTTTTGTCCGCGGACAAGAAGCGGTGGAAAAGGGGAGAGCGACATGCTGAAAAACGAAACACTGCGCAGAGATGCAGATGCCATCATCCGTGCCAGCTTGAACGCTGTTCTGCCGGACGAAGCGGTGCGCCGCGCGCTGAAAAAATTCCGGCCGCAGGGCGGCAGGGTGCTGCTGGTGGCTGCCGGTAAGGCAGCATGGCAGATGGCCCATGCTGCGGTAAAATTTCTTGGCCGGGTGGATGGCGGTGTGGTCGTGACCAAATACGGCCACGTGAAGGGCACGATCCCCGGCGTGGACTGCTGCGAAGCCGGGCACCCCGTGCCGGATGAGAATGGCTTTGCCGCCACCCGGAAAGCGCTGGAACTGGTGCAGGGCTTAACGGCAGAGGATACGGTGCTGTTTCTGCTGTCCGGCGGCGGCAGTGCACTGTTTGAGAAGCCGCTGATCCCCGGCGCAGAGCTGCAGCAGATCACGGGCCAGCTGCTTGCCAGCGGTGCCGATATCGTGGAGATGAACACCATTCGCAAGCGCCTGTCCGGGGTCAAGGGCGGGCGGTTTGCACAGAACTGTGCGCCCGCGCAGGTGTTCAGCATCGTGCTCAGTGATATTCTGGGCGACCCGCTGGATATGATCGCCAGCGGCCCGGCGGTGCCGGATACCTCCACCTGTGCACAGGCCCTTGCCATTGCGGAAAAATATCACCTGCAGCTTTCGGCACAGGCCAAGGCTCTGCTGGCACAGGAGACTCCAAAGGTGCTGGGCCGTGTTGCCACGCAAATCACCGGCAGCGTGCGGGAGCTGTGCAGCGCAGCAGCCAACGCCTGCCGGGAGCTGGGCTATGAGCCGGTGATCTTGACCGACAGGCTCTGCTGTGAAGCGCGGGAGGCTGGCAGCTTCCTTGGTTCCATAGCCCGCACCCACGCGGGGCAGGGAAAAAAGCTGGCCTTTCTTGCAGGCGGTGAGACGGTCGTCCATCTGACTGGAACAGGTCTGGGCGGGCGCAATCAGGAGCTGGCCCTTGCTGCAGCACCGGTGATCGCCGGGCTGGATGCAGCGGTCTTTTCGGTGGGCAGCGATGGCACCGACGGCCCAACCGATGCTGCGGGCGGCTATGTGGACGGCAGCACGGCCGCGGCACTGGCGCAGAACCAGCTGAACGTGTACGATGTGCTGCAGAACAACGATGCCTACCATGCCCTCAAGGCGGTGGATGGGCTCATCATCACCGGCGCGACCGGCACGAATGTCAACGATGTGGCCGTGGTGCTGATCGGAAATCAAGGATAGAACGAAGCCACCGGGAGTTCTCTGCAAAAAGCGGAAGCGGAACGGATGGAGCTGCAGCGCCGCAAGGAACTTACGGAACAGATGTTCCACGGGATGGCCCGCATCGTGGACCGGTTTGTGGTGTGTGATCTGGAAAAATGACCACTATGAATAATGCCTTGCAGGATCATGGATTATATGGGTAAAAAAATTAAGGTGCTGTCCGCACAGACAGCACCTTATTTTTATGGTTTACATGTGCAGCAGGCTGCGCTGCTCGCTGGCGCGGAACTTGAGTGCCGCAGCAATGAATGCCTTGAACAGCGGGTGAGCACGGTTCGGACGGCTCTTGAACTCCGGGTGGAACTGTGCGCCCAAATGGAAGTCACGGCCGGGCAGCTCAACAGTCTCTACCAGACGACCGTCGGGGCTGGTACCGGAAATAACAAGACCGGCGTCCTGCATCTCCTGACGGAACTCGTTGTTGAACTCATAGCGGTGGCGGTGGCGCTCCCAGATCTCAGCCTCGCCGTAGCACTCGGCCATCTTGGTGCCGGGCATCACCTTGCAGGGGTATTTACCCAGACGCATGGTGCCGCCCTTGGGGATGTTGCCCTGCTGGTCGGCCATCAGGGCGATCACATTATGCTTGCCATCCGGGGTGAATTCGCTGGAATTTGCATCCTTGTAGCCCAAAACGCCCCGGGCAAACTCCATCACCATGATCTGCATGCCAAGGCAGATGCCAAAGTAGGGAACATGGTTCTCGCGGGCATACTGTGCAGCCTGGATCATGCCCTCAATGCCGCGGTCGCCAAAGCCGCCGGGTACGATGATGCCGTCCACATCTGCAAAGGCTTCCTTGCAGGCGGCCTGGTCGGTCAGGTCCTCGCTCTCCACCCACTTGATCTCCACCTGGCTGTCATTCTCGAAGCCGGCGTGGTACAGGCTCTCCATCACGGAGAGGTAAGCGTCGTGCAGCTTGACGTATTTGCCCACCAGTGCAATGCTGCAGGTCTTGCTGCGGGTGGCAATGCGGCTGACCACCTGCTTCCACTCGGTCAGGTCGGCAGCGGGCACATCCAGCTTGAGCTTCTGCACCACTACCTCGTCCAGACCGCCGGTGTGCAGCATCAGCGGGCACTGGTACAGGCTGGGCATGGTCAGGTTCTCGATCACGCACTCCGGCTTCACATTGCAGAAAGTGCTGATCTTGCGGCGGATGTCGCCGCCCACACTGCCGTCTGCGCGCAGGATGATGATGTCCGGGTTCACGCCCATGCCCTGCAGCTCTTTCACAGAGTGCTGTGCAGGCTTGGATTTGTACTCGTCCGAGCCGGAAATGTAAGGCACCAGCACCACATGGATGTAGCAGCAGTTGTCGCGGCCCTGCTCCAGACCCACCTGACGGATGGCCTCGAGGAAGGGCTGGCTTTCAATATCACCGGTCGTGCCGCCGATCTCGGTAATGACCACGTCAGCCTCGGTGGAAGAGGCCAGATTGTAGATGTAGCTCTTGATCTCGTTGGTGATGTGGGGAATGATCTGCACGGTCTGGCCCAGATATGCACCCTGACGTTCCTTGTTCAGTACGTTCCAGTACACCTTGCCGGTGGTCAGGTTGGAGTATTTGTTCAGATTCTCGTCGATAAAGCGCTCGTAGTGGCCCAGATCCAGATCGGTCTCAGTGCCATCGTCGGTCACGAACACCTCACCGTGCTGCAGCGGGCTCATGGTGCCGGGATCCACATTCACATAGGGGTCCAGCTTCTGGCTGGCCACCTTCAGACCGCGGCACTTGAGCAGACGGCCCAGCGATGCGGCTGTGATGCCCTTGCCAAGGCCGGAGACGACACCGCCGGTGACAAAGATGAATTTGGTTTGTTTCTCTGCCATAGAATTTCCTCCTCTATTTTTGCTTTTCTGAATTTTTTCCCTTATAAACCTTTGTGAATTCTTTCAGGTGAACGGTCTTGCTCTCAGCCTCTCCCAAAATGAGCCGGTGAAAGCAAGGATACTTTTCCCAATCTAATATTATACACCCATGTCCTCATAATTTTCAAGGACTTCCTGTGCAATTTCTGTGCGGTCACGCCGGGTATCCATGGCCTGTTTTTCTATGTAGCGGTGTGCCTCGGCTTCGGTCATGTGCTCGTGCTCCACAAGGCAGCATTTTGCCCGGCTGACCAGCCGCACCTGTGCGATCTTTTCCTGTAAGCGGGCGTTCTCCTGCCGGGCACGCAGCAGGCGGTGGTTGCCCGCCGCCGCCATGTGCATGGCCTGCACAAAAAATGGCGGTGCTGAAGGGCTTTGACAGCAGCAATACCCCCTGCTCGCTCAAAGGCCCCAAAAGCTGATGCTCAGCCTGTGCGGCCTTGCACCAGAAACACGACACCGGCATCTGTTTTTTCCACAGCATTGATGCACACTTCATGCCCGAATTCATCGGGCAGGGGAGAGTTGACCACGATCAGCTCAAAATCCGATTCCGTCATGCGCCGCCGGGCTTCGGCCCCGCTGGGAATGATCACCGGGCGGCTGTAGCCCATTTCGGTCAGCCGTGCAGCGATATACTCGTTGGAGCTTGCACCGGCACTTACGATCAGTGCACGTCCCATTTCCTTCGCTCCTTTCTCCTACACACACTCTTTTGCAGGGGTCAGATGGCGTTGAAGTAATGGGTACGCTCGTACTCAACAGGGTCGGACGCGTGTTTCAGTGCTTCGCAGCGCTTCAGTTCTTCCGTAAAGTAGCGGCTGGCAAGCTGCTCGGGCAGCACTCTGCGCAAAAATTCGCTCTCCTCCGCAGCCTGCACGGCCTCTTCCAGACTGGCGGGCAGAGTCTCAAGGCTGAGGCCCTCAGCCATAGAGGGGTCGAACAGATTCTTGTTCACGGGGGCAGAGAGCACCATGCGGTTCTCGATGCCGTCCAATCCGGCAGACAGAACCAGACCAATGGCCAGATAGGGGTTGCAGGCAGGGTCCGGGCTGCGCAGCTCCATGCGGCAGTTGTCGCCCTTTACCTGCGGGATGCGCACCAGCTGGCTGCGGTTCTGGCGGCTCCAGCTCACATAGCGGGGCGCTTCATCGCAGCCAAAGCGCTGATAGCTGTTGGGCAGAGGGTTGGTGAACACGGTCAGCTCCCGGCTGTGGGCCAGCACACCGGCCATAAAGCTGCCTGCAATGCTGTCCGGGGCAATGTCGCCCTCAAACAGGTTGCGGCCATCCATGTAAAGGGACAGGTTGATGTGCAGGCCGCTGCCTGCCTGATCCGGCAGGGGCTTGGGCAGGAAGCTTGCATGGATGCCGCTGCGGGTGGCAATGGCGCGCACGATCTGCTTGAACATCATCACGTTGTCGGCGGTCTTGAGGGGGCCTGCGTGGTGGCAGTCGATCTCGTTCTGGCCGTTGCCGCTTTCGTGATGGCTGTGCTGAGGGCTCATGCCCATCTGTTCCATGGTCAGGCAGATGTCCCGGCGGAGGTTCTCGCCTGCGTCCAGCGGGGCCACGTCAAAGTAGCCGCCAAAGTCAATGGGGATACGGGTGGGGCGGCCCCGGTCATCATTCTCGAACAGGTAGAACTCACACTCTGCGCCCACATTGCAGGTGATGCCCAGCTTTTTGAATTTGCGATTCACGCTGCGCAGAAAGCCGCGGCAGTTGCCGCCAAAGGGCTGGCCGTCCGGCTTTTCCACATCACAGAAAAACTGCATCACCCGGCCCTCGGTAGGCCGCCAGGGGAGAATGGTCACGGTGGAAAGATCCGGCCGCAGCACAAGGTCGCTTTCCTCCACCTTCATAAAGCCGGCAATGGAGCTGCCGTCGAAGCAGACACCGTCTTCCAGAGCTTTGGGCAGATCGTTTGCCAGCACGGCAATGTTCTTCTGAGTGCCAAAGATATCGCAGAAGGCAAAGCGCACAAATTTGACGTTGTTGTCCTCCACAAAATCAAGGATGTCCTGTTGGGTCGAATAGCTCATAATGGTTTCCCTTTCAAATAAAACGCCTAAAGGCCTGCCCTCAGAATGGGAGCAGGTCTTTAGGCTGGTGTAAGAAATAGGAAAAGGAGAATGGCAATTTTAAATTCCGCAGCCTACGGATGCTATTCTGCTGTTACGCTGATGAAAGATCAGACGTAGTAGAGCATCTTGCTGTAGCTGGGCAGAGGCCAATAATCCTCACCGCAGATGGTCTCGGCGTCGTCCGCAGCGGCACGCAGGGTGTCCATGGCGGGCAGCACGTTGTCGTGGAAGGCAACGGCCTTCTCGCTCTCGGAGGGCAGAGCCTTGGCGGCATCCACGGCATCCTGCAGGGTGTCGATGGAGTCGCTCATGGCGTCGGCGTCGGCGGACAGACGGCCCAGGGTCTTGGTCTCACTGCGCACGCTGATGCTCTCGCTGACGGCCAGCTTGGAAGCGGCGGTGTTGGCCACTTCGCTCATGTAGGCGTTGACGGCGGGCAGCAGCTGCTTGCGGGCCATCTCCAGCATGGTCAGGGCCTCGATGTTGATGATCTTGGAGTAGTGCTCCAGCTCTACCTCGTAGCGGCTCTCCATCTCCACCTTGGTCAGCACGCCGAACTCTTCCATCAGGGCGATGTTCTTGGGCTCGATCAGGGCAGGCAGGGCAGCAGGGGTGTTCTTCTTGTTGGGCAGACCGCGCTTTGCAGCTTCCTCTTCCCACTCGGCAGTGTAGCCGTTGCCGTTAAAGATGACCCGGCGGTGGTCCCGGATGGTGCGCTTGACCAGCGCGATGGCGGCACTGGTAAAGTCCTCAGCACCCTCCAGCTCGTCAGCGTAGCCCTTCAGTTCCTTTGCAACGGCGGTGTTCAGGATGGTGTTGGCATCACTCAGGTTCTCAGCGGAACCGGGCATACGGAACTCGAACTTGTTGCCGGTGAAGGCGAACGGAGAGGTACGGTTGCGGTCCGTGGTGTCCTTGCTGAACTTGGGCAGGACATCAACGCCCAGGTCCATCTTCATCTTGACGGGGCCGGCATAGGGGGAATCGGATGCGATAGCATCGATGACGGCTTCCAGCTCTTCACCCACGAAGATGGAAATGATAGCCGGAGGTGCCTCGTTGGCACCCAGACGGTGATCGTTGCCGGGAGTGGCAACGGAGGTGCGCAGCAGATCGGCGTACTCGTCAACAGCCTTGATGACAGCAGCCAGGAACACCAGGAACTGCAGGTTCTCCATGGGGGTGTCGCCCGGGTCGAGCAGGTTCTCGTGGGTGGTGGACATGGACCAGTTGTTATGCTTGCCGCTGCCGTTCACGCCCTCAAAAGGCTTCTCATGCTGCAGGCAGACCAGACCGTACTTGGGAGCGATCTTCTTCATCATCTCCATCGTCAGCAGGTTGTGGTCGATGGCAACGTTGGTGGTGTCGAAGATGGGAGCCAGCTCATGCTGGCAGGGAGCAACTTCGTTGTGCTTGGTCTTGGCGGGAATGCCCAGCTTCCACAGCTCCTCGTCCAGTTCCTTCATAAACTCGGAGACCTCGGGACGAATGACACCGAAGTAGTGCTCTTCCAGCTCCTGACCCTTGGCAGAGGGGGCACCGAACAGGGTGCGGCCGGTGAGGATCAGATCCTGACGGGCCTCGTAATCCTCCTTCTTAATAAGGAAGTACTCCTGCTCGGGGCCGACGGTGGTGGAGACGTAATCCACATCCTTGCCGAACAGCTTCAGGATGCGAATTGCCTGATTGGACAGTGCGTTCATGGAACGCAGCAGGGGGGTCTTCTTATCCAGAGCCTCGCCGGTGTAGCTGACGAATGCGGTGGGGATGCACAGCACGTCATCCTTCACGAATGCGTAGCTGGTGGGGTCCCATGCAGTGTAGCCGCGGGCCTCGCAGGTGGCGCGCAGACCGCCGGAGGGGAAGGAAGATGCGTCGGGCTCGCCGCGCACCAGCTCCTTGCCGGAGAACTCCATGATGGCGGTGCCGTCGCCCACAGGGGAAACAAAGCCATCGTGCTTCTCACTGGTGATGCCGGTCAGCGGCTGGAACCAGTGGGTGTAGTGGGTGGCACCCAGCTCCATGGCCCAGCGCTTCATCACGCTGGCCACAACGTTTGCCACCTCAATGTCCAGCGGAGCACCCTTGTGCAGGGTGTTCTTCAGGCTCTTATAAGTTGCGCTCGGCAGGCGCTCCTTCATCACATGTTCGTTAAAGACCTTGCTGCCGTAGATTTCCATAACATTCGCTGCCATAAATCCTACTCCTTACTTGATCTTATTTTTCTTACCCTTTCGTCTGCATTCTGGTCTGCCGCAATGCCGCACCCAGAAGTACGAAAGCATCTTAACAAAAACGGCGCTGCGAGTCAGGAGGTGACCCACAGCGCCGTTGCTGTCTATGGTTTGATTATAGCCCCGGCGGGCCAAAAGGCAATTGACAAATCTAACGATTCTGTACAAACAGCTTCCTGCATTTTTGGAGCATCCGCACTTGGTATGACTTATCGGATGGGATTTGCGCCTTTTGTCAGGCCGAACGGTTTAGAAATGGCTCCGCTGTGCTCTGCCATGCTTTAATGTGTTATATTTTTTGTTTTCGTGTTTGTCGCGGCCTCGACGCTTGTCAGGGCAAGGCCCTTCCATCTGCTGGCGCAGACCGCTCGCCTGCTTGAAAGCCCCACCGGGGCTTTCATTGCCTTGCAATCGCAGGGCCGCTCCAAACACATTTTCACGCGAAAGGCCCCGACGGGAAAATGTGTTTTTAATTAAAAATAAAACTTCCGCTGAAGATACCCAGAGTGAAACGGAGGGTATTCAAATCGTTAAATCACCTGAAAGAGGAAGAACTTCAGATAATTCGTCTCCGGCACACCCCACAGGATCGGATGATCCGGTGCCTGCTGTTTCACCTCGATCTGCCGCAGCTGGCGGTGCGCATCCTTTGCAGCGGCGCGCAGCATCTTGATGAACAGCTCCTCGGTGGCAAAATGGGAGCAGCTGGCAGTTGCCAGATAGCCGCCGCGAGGCAGCAGCTTCATGGCACGGTAGTTGATCTCCTTGTAACCGCGCATGGCGTTCTCCACAGTGCGGCGCGCCTTGGTAAAGGCCGGCGGGTCCAGAATGATAAAATCGTAGGGGTGTCCCTCTCTTTCCAAGCGGGGCAGCAGCTCAAAGGTGTCCTCGCACAAAAAGTCCATATTGGTCAGACCGTTGCGCTGGGCATTGCGCTGCGCCATGGCAATGGCCTCGGCGCTGATGTCGGCGGCGGTCACACGGGCAGCGCCGCCCGCAGCGGCGTTCAGTGCAAAGCTGCCGGTGTGGGTAAAGCAGTCCAGCACGGTGTGACCTGCCGCAAGGCGTGCCACCGCCCGGCGGTTGTACTTCTGATCAAGGAAGAAGCCGGTCTTCTGGCCGTTCTCGAAATCCACATGATAGTAAACTCCGTTCTCGCAGATCTCGGTCTGGGTGCTTGCCGGATGAGTCTCACCGGGCAGCTCAAACCAGCCTTTGTTCTGCTCAAGACCTTCCTTTGCGCGCAGAGCCTCATCGTTGCGCTCGTAGATGCCGTCGATGGTCTGGCCGTCGGCGCGCAGGACTTCTGCCAGAATGGGGAAGAGGACGGGCTTGAGCTTTTCCATGCCCACGCTCAGGGTCTGCGTGACGAGGATGTTGCTGAACCGGTCCACAGTCAGCCCGGGAAACTGGTCGGCTTCGCCAAAAATGACGCGGCAGGCAGAAAGGTCTGCAGGTTCCAGCACGGTCTTGCGGTAGTTCCATGCATATTCCACCCGGCGGCGCCAGAACGCAGCATCAAAGGTGTCGTTGGCATTGCGGGAGATCAGCCGCACGCGGATCTTGCTCTTGAGCGAGATAAAGCCGGTGCCAAGGTAGGAACCCTTGGTGCTGACCACATCGGCCAGCGTGCCGTTTTCCGGCTCATTTTCCGGGGCAATGGAGGATGTCGTTCTCGATACACCCAGGGGGTTGCCCGGCCCACCAGCAGGCCCTCCGGCGGTGTTTGTTGACGGTATACACATGGGTAAGCGCGTTCTTTCATATGGTTCTCCTTATCATGGACGAACTCCCTTCGTCCCGCGTTCGTCTCGACACGCTTACCGTGCGGGTATGGCTCCC
>ENA-OQBL01001030-OQBL01001030.1-human-gut-metagenome-genome-assembly--contig:-NODE-1030-length-11978-cov-3.634799_pt1 | contig 11978 bp, 14 predicted proteins | sample MGYA00242747_ERZ504553 | MGnify/ENA primary metagenome ERZ504553 (study PRJEB26092, sample SAMD00036240) | human gut metagenome | host: Homo sapiens | study: EMG produced TPA metagenomics assembly of...
AGCCTGGCCGCGGTGGTCAAACAGCACTTGCAGCAGGGCAAACTCCTGCGGGGTCAGGGAAATATCCTCCCCGTGGCGCGTAACGGCGCGTGCCTGCCAGTCAATATTCAAATCCTTGTAATGCGTTGCGGTATAAGTGCTGTGCATTCCCATACGATAACCTCCTTTGGCGGAAAATTTCAACTTTCTATAATATCTATAATATATAAACGAGGCATGTAACCAAGATGTTACAACTGTAAATGTAAAAGATTTATGTCTTTGAACAATGTTTTCAACTTTTCCACAGTGGAAACGGTAGGAAAATCTGTGAAAAACGTTGAAAACTCAGAGTTGCAAAATTGCGCAGGAATAAATGACGAAGTATCGTGTAATTATTTTGCAGAGATAGTGGAAAACTGACCGTAAACAGGAGAAATTATCCGCAAAAAATGTGGTCAATGTTGAAAACTGCCCTGTGGCAGGGTGGGAAATGGGGAACTTTTTGCGGGAAATGTTGTGCGCGGGAGGGAGACATGGGACGGTTGACGGGAAAATAAAGGGGGAGGGCGGGGTCACCTGACCCCGCCGGAACTTTGCCTGGTTGCAAGTGAAAACTGGCGCAAGGAACAAGAAAAGAAAAAAGCATGTGCCCCATCCCTCAAAGATGTAAGCACATGCCTTTTTCTATTTCTATAATTCTATTCTATCGCCATTAAAGTTTTTCGCCAGGACTTTTTTCAAAAAGGCCGCCAATCTCCCGTAAATAAAACCTCACATCTTCGGGAAGATAATGCGGATGGTGGTGCCGGTGCCGACGGTGGATTCCAGATCAATGCGCGCACCGTGCAGAACAGCGATATGCTTGACAATGGCGAGCCCCAGGCCTGTTCCGCCGGTCGCCTTGGAGCGGGATTTGTCCACTCGGTAAAAGCGCTCAAACACGCGGCTCTGGCTGTCCTGTGGGATGCCGATGCCATTGTCCTCCACGCAGAAATACGGGCAGCCGTCCGCATTGGTGCCGCAGCGCAGCTCCACATGGCCACCCGGCCGGTTGTAGCGGATGGCATTGTCGCACAGGTTGGTTACAAGCTCGGTCAACAGGTCGTGGCTGCCGCGCACCGTAACGGGCTGTACTTTGTATTGCAGCGTAATGTAGGCTTTGCGGGCGTTCACCGTCATGTTGGTGGCAACATCCTTGACCAGCACGCCAAGGTCCACCGGTACAAAATCGGCGGTGGGGCTGTTTTCCTGCTGCTTGCTCATGCCGTCCAGTTCCGAAAGCTGCAAAATATCCGATACCAGCGTGATCATGCGCTGGGCTTCCTTGTGGATACGGTGGCCAAAGGTGGGAATGTCCTCCTGTTTTGCCATGCCGTTTTCAATCAGCTCTGCATAGCCGGAAATGCTTGTCAGCGGGGTTTTCAGCTCGTGGCTGACATTAGCGGTAAACTCCCGGCGGATGGTCTCATTGTCCTCCCGCAGCTTGCGGTCAGACTGTACCGTGTGCGCCAGCGGGATCAGCTCCTCATACGGCACATTGGCCTCGATGCAGTCCAGGTGCTCCGCCATTCGGGTGATGGGCTGCACCAGATGCTTGGTAATGACCTGCGCCAGCACCAGCGCCAGAATGATGATAAGGATGCACCCGGCCACCAGAACGGGCAGCACGCGGTTGTAGCTGCTCCACATGTTGCTGGTTTCGTCCGCCAGCCGCAAAACGCTTCCGTCCGTCAGGCGCACGGCATAATAATGGGTGTCGTACCCAAGGGTTGCACTGCGGCGCACGCTGGCACCAGTGCCCTCTGCCATAGCCTGCTGGATCTCTGGGCGGTTGGCATGGTTGGGCAAGGTGCTGGGATCAGCAGTGGCAGAATCGTACAAAACGGTGCCATCCTGGGCCACAAGGGTCAGACGCAGGCCGTCTGCATACTGGGCCAGCTGCTCTGGCTGTGGGTCGGCAGAATGCTCATACCCACCGCAATAGCTTCCACCGTGCGGGAAAGGTCGGTGTCAAACTGCTCGGCAAAAGCGTGCTGGAACAGCAGCGCTGCCCCCACCACGCTGAGCAGGAGGGACAAAATACCCACAGCCATCAAAGTGGTGCGCAACAGGTGAGCCATGCTGCGCGGCGCTTTGATGTGGGCGGTTTCGGCGGTATCAGGCATCTTCCCCGGCCTCCGTGCCCTTGGCGGACAGTTTGTACCCCACCTTGCGCACGGTGCAGATGGCGTCCCCGGCGTGGCCCAGCTTTTGGCGTAGGGTCCGCACGTGCATGTCAATGGTGCGGCTTTCCAGCAGGTCGTCGGTATCCCACACGGCTTTCATGATGCGCTCGCGGGCCAGAACTTCTTCGGGATGCTCCAAAAAGAAATGCAGCAGCGAATATTCCTTAAAGGTCAGCTCCACCGGCTCACCGTCCACCGTAACGGTGCGGGCAACGTCATCCAGCGTGATGTCTCCAAACCGCAGGGTGGTGGTGCTGGCTGGTGCGGTGCTGGCGCGGCGCAGCACCGCCTTGACGCGGCTGATGAACTCCATAATGCCGAACGGCTTGCAGAGGTAATCGTCTGCACCGTGGTCCAGCCCTTTTACCACATCAATCTCGCTGGTTTTGGCTGTGACCATGATGACTGGTACGGTGCGGGTCGCGGCGGTCTCCCGCAGGCGGCCCAAAATCTGGTAGCCGTCCTCATCGGGCAGCATAACGTCCAGAATCACCAGGTCGGGCACGGTCTCCCGCACGGCAGCCCAGAAGGAAGCCCCGTCCTCAAACCCGCGGACGGTGTACTGGTTGGTTTGCAGAGCATACTGCTCCAGCTCACGGATGGATGCGTCATCTTCAACAATATAGATCATAAGATCCTCCCAACAAACAGGCCGAAACCTGCGATGTGCCACAGGGTTCCGGCCCATTTTACAGGGGAAAGCCCTGCGATAATTATTTTTTCTGCTCCGGTGCAGCGGCAGTTCCGCTGGGGCCGGGCTCAAAGGTATAGCGGCCGCGGTAGCGCTCATAGCGCTTTTCAAAACTGGGGCTTTCACCGTTTTTGATGTGGTTCAGGTATTCATGGGTATCAAAGCGGTCCTCCGATACTTCAATCATGGCAACAGCAATGTTGGAGCAGTGGTCCGCAATGCGCTCATAGTTGGTCAGCAGATCATCCAGCACAAAACCGTACTCAATGGTGCAGGCACCGGCCTGCAGGCGGGCAATATGGCGGGTTTTGACTTCGCGCACCAGGCCGTCCACAACCTGCTCCAGCGGCTCGATCTTGCCGGCGGCGTAACAGTCGTTCTTCTGGAACGCATCCACGGTGCGGTTCACGATATCCTGAACGGCGGCCTCCAGAACGGAAAGATCGTCGATCGCTTCATGGCTGAAGTGGATGGATTTTTCCTGAATTTCCTGCCCGGCCTTGAGCAGGTTGACCGAGTGGTCAGAGATGCGCTCCAGGTCATTGATGGTGTGCAGCAGGGTGTTGATGGTGCGGTTGTCCTCGCGGGAAAGTGCCTTGGCACTCAGCTTGACCAGATAGGTACCCAGAACGTCCTCGTAATGGTCCACAGCGTCTTCCTTGCGGTTCACCTCGTCGGCAATGGCTTCATCCCACTTGTGGGTCAGGGACATGGCCTGCAGCAGGGAGGTGCGGCAGATCTCGGCCATATCGCCGCCGGTCAGCATAGCGCGGCCAACGGCAACGGACGGGGTGGAAAGCAGGCGTTCGTCCAGCAGGGAATGCTGCTCGCCCGCCTGATCCTTGCTGTCCGGCACGGTCAGGATGGCCAGCTTTTCCAGCACGCGGTTGAACGGCAGCAGGATGGCGGTGGTCACAATGTTGAATATCGTGTGCACAATGGCAATGCCAAAGGTGTTGGCGGTTTCGTTGTAGAACGAGAATCCCAACAGCGCATGCAGCCCGTAAAAACCGCACAGAAACACCAGCGTGCCGATGAGGTTAAAGTACAGATGAACAAATGCGGTGCGCTTAGCATTTTTGTTGGCACCGGCAGAGGAGATCAGCGCGGTAACGGTGGTGCCGATGTTCTGGCCCATGATGATGGGAACCGCCGCCGCATAGGTGACGGCACCGGTGGAGGTGAGGGCCTGCAAAATACCCACCGAAGCGGAGGAAGACTGCAGCACAGCTGTCAGCACGGCACCGGCCAGCACGCCCAGAACCGGGTTTTTGAAGCTCAGAAAACAGGTCCATGAACCAGGGCTCATCGGCCAGAGGACTCATGGCGGTGGACATGGTGTTCATACCGGCCATCAGGACGGAAAAAGCCCACCATGATCTTGCCCACGCCGCTGCGGCGGTCCTTATCCTTGCCCAGCATATAAAGGAAGATGCCGATAAAGCCAAGGATGGGGGCCCACGCGTTGGGGTTCAGCATCTGGATGGCGAAGGAATCACCCTCCAGGCCTGAAAGCGAGAGCAGCCAGCCGGTAACGGTGGTACCGATGTTGGCGCCCATGATGACGCCGATGGCCTGGTGCAGCTCCATCAGGCCGGAGTTGACAAAGCCGACCGCCATAACGGTGGTGGCACCGCTGGACTGGATCACTGCAGTGATGACCATGCCCAGCAGCAGCCCGCGCACCGGGCTGGCCGTCATTTTGGAAAGGATGCCTTGCAGTTTGCTGCCAGCGGTCTGCTCAAGGGCTTTGCCCATGAGGTCCATGCCGTAAAGGAACATGGCAATACCGCCCATCAGCGTGAACACATTAAAAATGCTCATACAGGGGTTACACTTCCATTTCTCTTTTGTTATGTTTTCATTGTTGGGTGCAGCCGCACCCGGAGCAAAACCGAATCAAATCGTTTTGCACATGCCCACAATGGCACGATACCGTTACCTATTATAATAGAAAACAGGGCTTTATGAACACCAAAAGCCAGTAAAAGAATTGTAAAGACCGTGTAAAATGTCGAATCAACGCAAGAAAACTGCTAAAATTGGCACATTGTAAAAATTTGGCGTATTGATTTTGGGCAACTTTACACAAACTTTGCAAAAGGGAAGCTTCCATTACCAAAGCTTTACCCGGATTGTACTGCACTATGGTCGATACTGGGGAAACAGCGCGGTACAATAAATACGCACTCAGGAAGAACGAATAGGAAAACACGAACCCCTGAGCAAATGTGTGAGATAGAATAACAGATACAATTAAGGGAGAAGAAAGTTTATGTTAAAGCGTAATGTTTCCGTTGCAGTTGCTGCTGCTCTGGCTCTCAGCCTGGCCGCCTGTGGTTCCAGCCCGGCATCCTCCGCTGCTTCCAGCGAAGCCGTCTCCAGTGAGGCTGCTTCCAGCGAAGCCGTCTCCAGTGAGGCTGCTTCCAGTGAAGCCACTGCTGCACCGGCTGCCGGCGATTTCGATGTCGATCAGGACATCACCGTGATTTCCCGTGAGGATGGCTCCGGCACCCGCGGCGCTTTCATCGAGCTGACCGGTGTGGAAGCCAAGAACGATGCAGGCGAAAAGGTTGACAACACCACCGAGGCGGCTGCCATCCAGAGCTCCACCAACGGCGTTCTGACCGCTGTTTCCAACGATGAGACCGCAATCGGCTACATCAGCCTGGGTTCTCTGAACAATGATGTCAAGGCTGTCACCGTGGAAGGCGTTGCCCCCAGCGCTGACACCGTGAAGGATGGTACTTACACCCTGGCTCGTCCGTTCAACATCGTTACGAACGGCGAAGCTGCCGACCCCGTTGCCGTGGACTTCATTGCTTACTGCATGAGCACCGACGGTCAGGCCCTGGCCACCGAGGAAGGTTATATCGGCGATGTTGGCGCTGATTACACCAGCACCCAGCCCGCAGGCAAGATCGTGGTTGGCGGTTCCTCCTCTGTTTCCCCGCTGATGGAAAAACTGATCGAAGCGTATAAGACCGTGAACCCCAACGCAACCCTGGAACTCCAGACCACCGACTCCACCACCGGCGTTTCCGGCGCACTGGATGGCACCTACACCATCGGTATGGCCAGCCGTGAGCTGAAAGATTCTGAGGTTGAGGGCGGCGCAAAGGCGACTGTCTTGGCAAAGGATGGCATTGCTGTTATCGTCAGCAACGACAACCCCACGGATAACCTGACCGTTGACCAGATCAAAGGCATCTACACCGGTGAGCTGACCACCTGGGCAGACGTTCAGTAATCCCCCTTTCTAAAAAACGACGGCTGTTGCGGCGGCAAAAGGCGGCAACGGCCGTTTTTTTGAAAGCCATCGGTATATAGTTCCTGAGCAAAGACAGGAGAGTATGGGAAAATGAAAACAACAACTTCGCACCTGAAAGAGATCGTCATGCAGGGTGTGTTTACCGCCTGCGCGTGCATCTCCATTCTGGCCGTGGCGCTGATCTGCATCTTCTTATTTGCAAACGGCCTGCCCACCATTTTTGAGATCGGCCCCCTCAAGTTCCTGCTCGGCACCACCTGGAAACCCGGCAACAACCTGTACGGCATCCTGCCCATGATCCTGGGGAGCATCTATGTCACCGCAGGCGCGATCATTGTGGGGGTGCCCATTGGGCTGCTGACGGCCATCTATATGTCCCGCTTTGCATCGCCCCGTATCAACAAGGTGCTGTTGCCGGCGGTACAGCTGCTGGCCGGTATCCCCTCGGTCGTGTACGGCTTCTTCGGCATGATCGTTATGGTCCCGGCGGTGCAGGCTATGGTCAAATCGGACTTTTTCAAAACTGTGCTGCATGTGAAAAGCGGCAAGGGCATGAGCCTGTTTACCGCCAGCCTGCTGCTGGGCATCATGATTTTGCCCACCATCATCACGGTCAGCAAAAACCAGCCTGGACGCTGTGCCCCAAAGCCTAATTACGAGGGCAGCCTGGCGTCTGGGCTGGCTACCCAGTGAGCCGCAGCGTGTTTGTCGCGGTGCTGCCCGCCGCCAAAAGCGGCGTAATGTCCGCTGTAATCCTGGGTGTTGGCCGCGCCATCGGCGAAACGATGGCCGTGTGATGGTTGCGGCAACCAGACCTGGATGCCCAAGGGCTTGTTCCAGGGGCTGCGCACGATGACCTCCAACATCGTCATCGAGATCGGGGTACGCTGCAGACCTGCACCGCGAAGCGCTGATCGCAACCGGCGTTGTGTTGTTCGGTTTTCATTCTGCTGATCAATCTCTGCTTTAGTTTGGTAAAGGGGGGCGAAAAGAATGGCTGATTTTGCTGCAACCGTCGGTAAAACCGATGATATGACCCACGCAAATGCGAAAATCGTTCCCCCCGCCCGCCACGAAAACCGCATGGCGGCCCGCGCGTATGCCCTTGTCATGCGCTGGCTGGTGCGGCTGGCGGCCCTGATTACCGTGGCGATCCTTGTGTTCCTGATCGGTTATATCCTGGTCAACGGTATTCCCAACCTCAAGCCGTCCCTGTTTGAGTGGACCTATAATTCCGACAACGTATCCCTGATGCCCGCGCTTATCAATACCATTCTGATGACGGCGTTCTCGCTGGCCATTGCCACACCGCTGGGCATTTTTGCTGCGGTCTGGCTGGTGGAATACGCCAAACGCGGCAGCAAGCTGGTCAAGGTGGTGCGCATCACCACCGAAACGCTGCAGGGCATCCCCTCCATCGTATACGGTCTGTTCGGTATGCTGTTCTTTGTCATGCAGCTCAAATGGGGCTACAGCCTGATCGCCGGTGCCTTCACGCTGGCCATCATGGTGCTGCCGGTCATCATGCGCACCACCGAGGAAGCGCTACTTGCAGTGCCGGATTCTTACCGCGAGGGCAGCTTTGGCCTGGGGGCCGGCAAGCTGCGCACCGTATTCACTATTGTGCTGCCCAGCGCCATGCCGGGCATCCTGTCCGGCGTGATTTTGGCAACGGGCCGCATTGTAGGCGAAACCGCGGCCCTGATCTACACGGCCAGCACCGTTGCCGCCGTGCCCGCCAGCGTGTTCAGCTCCACCCGTACCCTTGCCACCCATATGTATCTGCTTTCCAACGAGGGCCTGCATATCAATGAAACCTACGGCACTGCCGTGGTGCTGTTGATCCTGGTGCTGCTCATCAACAGCCTGTCCAGCTTTATTGCCGGTCGCCTTGCCAAAAAAGTAATGCCGAAAGGAACTGCATGATGAATAAATTCGAAGTTAAAAACATGGACCTGTATTACGGCAGCTTCCATGCACTGAAAAAATATCAATATTGCCATCCCCGAAAAAAGAGATCACGGCGTTCATCGGTCCTTCCGGCTGCGGCAAGTCTACTTTCCTGAAGAGCCTGAACCGCATGAACGACCTGGTGGAAGGCTGCCGCATTTCCGGCGATATCCTGCTGGACGGTGTGGATATCTATAAGGATAAGATGGATGTCAATGTGCTGCGCAAGCGGGTTGGCATGGTGTTCCAGAAGCCCAACCCCTTCCCGATGAGCATTTACGATAACATCGCCTACGGTCCCCGCACCCACGGTGTGCGCAGTAAGGCGCAGCTGGATGAAATTGTGGAAAAAAGGCCTGCGCGGCGCTGCCATCTGGGACGAAGTGAAGGACCGCCTGAACAAAAGCGCGCTGGGCATGTCCGGCGGCCAGCAGCAGCGTTTGTGCATTGCCCGCGCCCTGGCGGTGGAGCCGGAAGTTCTGCTGATGGACGAACCGACCTCTGCCCCTGGACCCCATCTCCACCTCCAAGGTGGAAGAGCTGGCTCTGGAATTAAAGGACCGCTACACCATCGTAATCGTGACCCATAACATGCAGCAGGCCGCCCGTATTTCAGATAAGACGGCGTTCTTCCTGCTGGGTGAGCTGGTGGAAATGGGCGATACGGAACGCCTGTTCTCCACCCCTGTGGACAAGCGCACGGAAGATTATATTTCCGGCCGTTTTGGTTGATCGGAGGAGCAATACCATGCCTAGTGTGCGTAAATCTTATGATGAAGAGCTTTTGCAGCTGGATACCTTGCTGGCCCGTATGGGTCACGAAGCCGGTGCCGCCATTGAAAGCGCACTGACTGCCCTGCGCAATGATGATATTGAACTGGCCCGCAGCGTGGTTGCGCGGGACAGCCAGATCGACGCAAGCGAACACGAGATCGAACACCGCTGCCTGCAGCTGCTGCTGCGCCAGCAGCCGGTGGCTTCGGATCTGCGCAAGGTCAGTACAGCCCTGAAAATGGTAACGGATGTGGAGCGCATCGGCGACCAGGCCAGCGATATTGCGGAGCTGGTGCTGCACCTGCACGCCAAATCCACCGATGCCGTGGGCGTGCTGGAAGATATCCTGAAAATGGGCGATGATGTGCTGAAGATGGTCAAACGCTCCATTGCCGCCTATGTGCAGGTGGACCTTGCCGCCGCCGCGGAAGTGATCGCCCATGATGATGTCATCGACGCCGCGTTCAGGCGCATCAGCAGCGAAATTGCCCAGTACATTGCCGCCCACCCCACCGAAGCAGAGACCGCGCTGGATCTGTTTATGGTGACCAAATATCTGGAACGCCTTGGTGACCACGCTGTGAACGTGGCTGAATGGGTCGAATTCTTAAAGACCGGCGTTCACAAATCCCGCAAGATCGTGTGATCTTGCCCGGCGGCGTGTGAGGCCGCTCCAAGGTGAACCTGAAGCCAACTGCTTGGATTTTGGGCAATACCGCATAATTCTAAGTGCCGATACGGCGAGCGAGGTGCGGCAGATGCCAAGCCAAAAGCGCAGATAATACTGGATGCTGCAAAGGTGAGCGCCGCCAGTGGCGGAAACAGCAAACCGAAGCAGGGGCAGCGGTCGCAGAGTGCGAGGGGCTTTTGCCCCCGAAGCACGATGCGGGTACCGCAACCCGACATTATCGAGCATTTTGGCAACGCAGATGCCGTGCCGCAGCCGCCGGAGCGGTGCTTAAGCCGTCAGGCGGGAATTGTGCGGTATGGCCTTGAATTTTCAGGTACACCCAATAACATCGCCATTCTCTTTTTTATGTTTTCCTATACCGCACCAAAGGGCCAGCACTGCACGCTGGCCCTTTGGTGTTTTATGTGTAGACTGCTGGGAATGAAACCTGGCAGAAAAGTGGAAGAAGCAATGCAGAGTGTGTTATACTGGAAAGGACAAATCGAAAACGGCTGCACAATATGAGCACTGCGATGAGATTTTGAAAGAAAAGACCGCACACCTCGGCATCCATGTTACCCGCGAAGACATCATCCACAGCTTTGACAATGCTAAGGGCACGAATGGCAGCATGCAGTTTCTTCCGCCAGCCTGCCGCTGGTCCTGGTTGTGCTAGTCATTTCGTTCTTTGCCTGATTGGTACATTTATTGAAAAATTCTATTTTATAACCCAAAAGCCAAAGCGGCACGGTTCACTTAACCGGCAGCTTTGGGCTTTTGCTGTTTATCAGAGAAAAAATTACGCGCTTACATCTTCAAACTGGCTGTTGTACAAATCGGCGTAGAACCCGCCAGCGGCCAACAGGTCGTCGTGGGTGCCCTGCTCCACAATGTCACCATCCCGCATGACTAAAATCAGGTCGGCGTCCTTGATGGTGGAAAGCCGGTGGGCAATCACAAAGCTGGTGCGGCCGCGCATCAGGTTGTCCATGGCGGTCTGGATGCGCTGTTCGGTGCGGGTGTCCACACTGCTGGTGGCTTCGTCCAAAATCAAAATTTTGTTGTCCGCCAGAATGGCGCGGGCAATCGTCAGCAGCTGTTTCTGGCCCTGGCTCACGTTGGAAGCATCCTCGTTCAACTCCATCTGGTAGCCGCCGGGCAGCGTGCGGATAAAGTGGTCGGCACAGGCGGCCTTGGCGGCGGCGATACTTCCTCATCGGTGGCATCCAGGCGGCCATAGCGGATGTTTTCCATAATGGTGCCCTGGAACAGCCAGGTATCCTGCAATACCATGCCAAAGCCTTCGCGCAGGGCGCTGCGGTCAAAGTCCTTTACGTTGTGGCCGTCCAGTGTAATAGCGCCGGAGTTGACATCGTAAAAGCGCATCAGCAGCTTGACCATGGTGGTTTTGCCTGCGCCGGTGGGGCCGACAATGGCAACTTTCTGGCCGGGTTTTACATCGCAGCTGAAATCCCGGATAACAGTCTTTTCCGGCGTGTAGCCAAACTTGACATGGTCAAAGGTGACCTGGCCGTCAATGCAGGCGGGGTCTGCCCGGCGGGCGGGGTCAGCGTTCTGTTCTTCTTCCGGCTCACCCAAAAATTCAAACACGCGCTCCGAAGCCGCCGCCATACTTTGCAGCATGTTGCTGACCTGGGCCAGCTGCTGGATGGGCTGGGTGAAGTTGCGCACATACTGGATGAACGCTTGGATATCACCAATGGTGATGATGCCGCGCGCGGCAAAAATGCTGCCGGAAACGGCCACTGCTACATAGCCCAGGTTGCCCACAAAGTTCATGATGGGCTGCATCAGGCCGGAAAGGAACTGGCTTTTCCAGGCGGATTCAAACAGGCGGTTGTTGGCTTCGTCAAAATCATTCAGAACGGCATCTTCGCGGTTGAACGCTTTGACCACATTGTGGCCGGAATATACTTCCTCCACCTGGCCGTTCACGGAGCCCAGAACTTTTTGCTGGGCGCGGAAATATTTCTGGCTGAACCTGACCACCAACAGCACCAGCGCCATCGAGACCGGCAGGATCAAAATGGCAATCAGCGTCATCGATGGGGCTGATGGTCAGCATCATGATGAGCACGCCGATCATGGTGGTAATGCTGGTGATCAGCTGGGTAAATGCTCTGGTTCAGGCTCTGGCCCAGGGTGTCCACATCGTTGGTAATGCGGGAAAGTACCTCGCCCACGGTGCGCTTTTCAAAATAGGCAAGGGGCAGGCGGTTGATCTTTTCGCTGATCTGGCGGCGGAAAGTCATAACACATCTTCTGCGAAAGCCCGCTCAATGATCCAGCTCTAGGCAGAAATCTGAACGCAGCGGAAACCAGATACATGACCAGCAGGATCAGCAGGATTTTGCCGATATAGCCAAAAGTCAATGCTGCCGGTGCCCAGCAGCT
>ENA-OQBL01001031-OQBL01001031.1-human-gut-metagenome-genome-assembly--contig:-NODE-1031-length-11972-cov-3.525285_pt1 | contig 11972 bp, 13 predicted proteins | sample MGYA00242747_ERZ504553 | MGnify/ENA primary metagenome ERZ504553 (study PRJEB26092, sample SAMD00036240) | human gut metagenome | host: Homo sapiens | study: EMG produced TPA metagenomics assembly of...
TGCGGCACGGCATCTGCGTTGCCAAAATGCTCGATAAGACATCCAGTATTATCTGCGCTTTTGGCTTGGCATCTGCCGCACCTCGCTCGCCGTATCGGCACTTAGAATTATGCGGTATTGCCATAAATGGCAGAAAGAACAGGAGGAGCAGGCAATGAATATCACGGTATATCTTGGCGCAAAAGAGGGCAATGACCCGGCGCTGAAACGGGCAGTGCAGGAACTGGGGCAATGGATTGGCCAAAGCGGGAACGCGCTGGTGTATGGCGGCTCCAAAACCGGGCTGATGGGCGAAATTGCCAAAAGCGTTCTGGATGCGGGCGGAACCGTGACCGGCGTGGAGACCACCCTGTTTATGCAGGATGACCTGCAATATGACGGTCTGACGGAGTTGATCGTGACGGAAACCATCACCGAGCGCAAGACCGAGATGATCAGGCGGGGCGATGCGTTTATTGCGTTCCCCGGCGGAACGGGTACGCTGGAGGAAATCGCCGAAGTCATGTCCAAGGTATCGCTCAAGCAGCTGGATGCTCCCTGCATTTTGTACAACCTGAATGGCTATTATAACGGTCTGAAAACCCTGCTGGATCATATGATCGAAACCGGGCTTTCGACAAAAGAGCGGCAGAAAGGAATCCGGTTTGCGGAGAACCTGGAGCAGATCAAGCAGATTCTGAAAGCATAAAAATGCCGAAATATCACCGTACGCCGCACAGCACTTGACAATACCGCTGCGGCGGGGTAATATATTGATACCAAATGCAGTGCGGGGGAGTTCCGCGGGCAGACGTTCTTTCCAGAGAGCCGGGGCAGCTGAAAACCGGCAGGGCGTGCCCGGTGGTTTGTCGCCCCCAAGCAGGGCAGGCGAACCGCCGTGTGCGCAGTAATCTGCTTCGTTTCGCCCCCGTTACCGGGCGGTCAAGTGGCTTACCTTTATATAAAACATATATAAAACGGCAGGCAATTTGGGTGGTACCGCGGTACTGAACATGTTTTGGAACATTGTCAGGCCGTCCCATGTTTACAACATCATGGGGCGGCCTGATTTTTTATTTCCGTCCCGCACATCAAGGAGGGCCATCATGGCAAAAGAACTCGCCAAGCAGTATGATCCCAAAGGCACAGAGGATCGAATTTACCAGGAATGGTGCGATAAGGGCTATTTCCACACCCAGATCGACCGCAGCAAAAAGCCGTTCACCATCGTAATGCCGCCGCCGAATGTTACCGGCCAGCTGCACATGGGCCACGCCATGGACGAAACCTGGCAGGATATCCTGACCCGCTACAAGCGCATGCAGGGCTATGCCGCTTTGTGGGTGCCGGGCACCGACCATGCTTCCATTGCCACCGAAGCCAAGGTGGTTGCCGCCATGCGCGAGGAGGGCCTGACCAAAGAAATGTTGGGCCGCGATGGCCTTTTTGGAGCGCGCCTGGGCATGGAAAAACACTTATGGCAGCCGCATTGTCGGCCAGCTGAAAAAGCTGGGCTGCTCCTGCGACTGGCAGCGTGAGCGCTTTACCATGGACGAGGGCTGCTCCGACGCCGTGAAAGAAGTGTTTGTGCGCCTGTATGATAAGGGCCTGATCTACCGCGGCAACCGCATGGTGAACTGGTGCCCCCACTGCAACACTTCCATCTCTGACGCCGAAGTGGAATACGAGGAGAAGGACGGCAGTTTCTGGCACCTGCTGTACCCGGTCAAGGAGACCGGTGAGATGCTGGAACTGGCCACCACCCGCCCCGAGACCATGCTGGGCGATACCGCCGTTGCCATCAACGGCGAGGACCCGCGCTATACCCACTTGCACGGCTGCCATGTCATTCTGCCGCTGCTGAACAAAGAGATTCCCATCGTGTGCGATGAGCACGCCGATATGGAAAAAGGCACCGGCGTTGTGAAGATCACCCCCGCCCATGACCCCAACGACTTTGAGGTCGGCAAGCGCCATGACCTGCCCATCATCCGCGTGCTGACCTATGACGGCCACATGACCGGCGCTGATGATAAGGCTGCCGCCGATGCCCTGAAAGCCAGTGGCCATGCTTCCGCCGATGAGCCGGACGTGCTGGACTGCGGCAAGTATGCCGGCATGACCGCCGCCGAAGCCCGCAAGGCCATTGTGGCAGACCTGCAGGAAGCCGGCTACCTGAAAGAGATCGAGCCGCTGAAGCATGAGGTCGGCACCTGCTACCGCTGCCATACTGTGATTGAACCCATGGTGTCTAAGCAGTGGTTCGTCAAGATGGAGCCGCTGGCCAAGCCCGCCATCGAGAGCGTGGAAAAGGGCGAGATCAAGTTTGTGCCGGACCGCTTTACCAAGAACTACCTGAACTGGATGCGCGGCAGCCGCGACTGGTGCATCAGCCGCCAGCTGTGGTGGGGCCACCAGATCCCGGCATGGTACTGCGCTGACTGCGGTGCAGCCACCGTTGCCAAGTCTGCCCCCGCAGCCTGCCCGCACTGCGGCAGCACCAACCTGACCCAGGACCCCGATACCCTGGATACCTGGTTCAGCTCTGCTTTGTGGCCGTTCAGCACCCTGGGCTGGCCGAATGAGAACGCCGAGGATTACAACTACTTCTACCCCACCAACACGTTGGTGACCGGTTATGATATCATCGGCTTCTGGGTTTCCCGCATGATCTTCTCCGGCCTGGCTACACCGGCAAGGCACCGTTTGACACCGTGCTGATCCACGGCATTGTGCGTGACAGCCAGGGCCGCAAGATGTCCAAATCTCTGGGCAACGGCATTGACCCGCTGAAAGTTATTGACGAGTACGGCGCCGATGCCCTGCGCATGATGCTGATGGTGGGTTCTACCGCCGGCAACGATATGCGCTACAGCGATGAGAAAGTGACAGCAAGCCGCAACTTTGCCAACAAGCTGTGGAATGCTTCCCGCTTTGTGCAGATGAACCTGCCGGAGAACTTTGAGCCGGGCATGCCCGCCGAAGAACTGCTGGATATGAGCGATAAGTGGGTGCTTTCCGAACTGGCACGCACCGCCGCCGAAGTGACCGCCAACCTGGATAAGTACGAGCTGGGCCTGGCTGCCGAAAAGGTGGAAAACTTTATCTGGGATATCTACTGCGACTGGTATATCGAAATCTGCAAGTCCCGCCTGAACGGCGAGGACGCCCAGCAGGCAGACACCGCCCGCAAGGTGCTGGTGTGGGTGCTGGATAAGGCGCTCAAGCTGCTGCATCCCTTCATGCCCTTCATCACCGAGGAGATTTACCAGGCATTGCCCGGCAGCGCCGAGACCATCATGACCCAGGAATGGCCGGACGCCGGCAAGATGACCGCCTGGCCGCAGGAATGTGCCGACTTTGAGGTGCTGATGGACTACATCAAGGCAGTGCGCACCATCCGCAATGATATGAACGTGCACCCGGCCAAAAAGACCAGCATGACCATCGAGACTGCCAACCCGGCAGCCTTCCAGAAAGGCGGCGCTTACCTGGCACGCTTTGCCTTTGCAACGGATGTTGCCCTGACCGAAAAGTACACCGGCACCACCGATGGCGTTGTGACCGTTGTTACCCCGGCCGCCGCGGCTTTGATCCCCATGATGGAGCTGATCGACCGCGAAAAGGAACTCAAGCGCCTGCATAAGGAGCTGGAAAAGGCCGAGAAAGAAGCCAATATGTTCCGCAACCAGCTGAACAACCCCAAGTTCGTGGAGCGCGCCCCCGAAAAGTTGGTCAACGAAACCCGCACCAAGCTCGCCGCCAGCGAAGATAAAATCGCCAACATCAACCAGTCTATCCAGGCATTGGGCTGATAAGCGATAGCGCCGTTCACATTATAATAAGATGAATACACTACGCCCGCAGCCGGTCCCAAAGACCAGTTGCGGGCGTGGTGATTTTTGTATGGGGAAGAATATGGCGGATACAATTTTGCTTCCGGAATGGTCAAGACCGTTCCCTACAGAAATGGTGAAGATTGCGGCTTGCGGCTAAAGAATAAAAGATAATGCCTAATCTCTACCTCCAATTCCTCATTCCTCATTCCTAATTTCTAAGGCAATACCGCATAATTCTAAGTGCCGATACGGCGAGCGAGGTGCGGCAGATGCTAAGCCAAAAGCGCAGATAATACTGGATGTCTTATCGAGCATTTTGGCAACGCAGATGCCGTGCCGCAGCTGCCGGAGCGGTGCTTAAGCCGCAAGGCGGGAATTGTGCGGTGTTGCCCTAATTGCCAAAATCAGGTCCGGTAATCGCCGTTGATCTTAACATAGTCATAGGTCAGATCGCAGCCCCAGGCTTTGCCGCTGGCTTCGCCGGTGCCCATATCGACTTTGACCAAAATGTCATGCTCGCCCAGAACCGCATAGGCTTCGTCCTCACTGAACGGATGATAGGCGGCATTTTCGCACACAAACACTTCGCCGGCCTTGCTGGCAATGCGCACGCTGACCTTGTCGATGGAAAAATCCCCCGGCGTATAGCCGATGGCGCACAGGATGCGGCCCCAGTTGGCGTCGCGGCCAAACACGGCGGCCTTGAACAGGTTGGAGCAGACAACGCTCTTTGCCACGGCGCGGGCAATCTCGTGGGTGGGGGCGTGGGTCACTTCGCAGGTGATCAGGTGGGTGGCACCCTCGCCGTCAGAAGCATGCAGGGCGCACATATGCTCCGCCACAGCGCCCAGGGCAGCCAGGAATTTGTCATACTCCGGGCCTTCGGTCACAACAGGCTCGTTGCCCGCCAGGCCGGAAGCCAGCAGCAGCAGGGTATCGTTGGTGGAGGTATCCAGGTCAACGCTCATCTGGTTGTAGGTGGTGGGCACAACGGTGCGCAGTGCCTTTTGCAGCAGCTCCGGGCTGACAACAGCATCGGTGGTGTAGAACGCCAGCATGGTGGCCATGTTGGGGGCCAATCATGCCGCTGCCCTTGCCGATCGCGCCAAGGCGGCAGGTTTTGCCGGCCAGCTCAAATTCAATGGCATATTCTTTCTCGTAAGTATCGGTGGTCATAATGGCCTTGGCAGCTTCGCTGCTGCCCTCGGCGCTGGCCTGCAGCCTGGCCGCTGCGGCGGGAATACCGCGGGCGAACGGGTCAATCGTCATGGGCTGGCCGATAACGCCGGTGGAAGCCGGCAGAACATCCTCGGCTGCAATGCCCAGCTGCTGGGCCACCAGGGCGCAGCACTCATTGGCCAGATCCACACCGTTGGCGGCGCAGGTGTTGGCGTTGCCACTGTTCACCAGAACAGCCTGTGCGTGGCCGTCCACCAGGTGGGCGCGGTCAACCTTGATGGGGGCGCCATACACCTTGTTGGTGGTGTAAACACCGGCAGCGGCACAGCGTACATCCGCCTTGATGATGGCCAGATCCAGCTTGTTGGGATTGGCCCGGAACCCGGCATGTACGCCGGAAGCAGAAAAACCCTTGGCGGCACAAACGCCGCCGGGAATAACCTTATACTTTGCCATGTTACTTTTCCTCTTTCCCACAAATAACATCAAAAATCAGAAGAAACGGAACCCACCCGGTAAAGACAGCTGCGGAACGGTCAAGACCGTTCCCTACAAACCACACCAAAGCGGTGCCATGCGGCCAGCAGGCCAACATACCGGAAAACTCCTAACTCCTAACTTACAATTCCAGCCCTTTCGTTTCCTCCAGCCCCAGCATGATGTTCATGCACTGCACGGCGGCACCGGAGCTGCCTTTGCCAAGGTTGTCCAGCAGGCTGATGAGCAGCATCCGCTTGCCGTCGGGGGAAACAGTGGGGTAAATTTCCAAGGTGTCCTTGCCGGCCAGCGTATTGGCGGGCAGGAACTTGGGGGCAGTGCCCAAAGCGTGCACCTTGATCATGGTTTCGCCTGCGTAATACTCCTGCAAAGCGGTGGCCAGCTCCTCAGCGCTGTGGCCCACAAGGTCCAGACGCAGGGGAACGGTAACTTCCATGCCGCAGTAGTAGTCATCCACAATGGGACAGAACACCGGCGGCTCCGCAAGGCCGCAGATCTTCTGCATTTCCGGCAGGTGCTTGTGATCCAGCGTTAAGCCGTAGGGGCGCGGGCTTTCAAAGGCAATGTCGCGCTCCGGGTCGCGGTACTGGGCAATGCCGCTTTTGCCTGCGCCGGAATAACCGGAAAGCCCGTGGCAGGTCAGCGGATAATCTGCAGCCAGCAGGCCAAGCTCCACCAGCGGGGCCACCAGCGTGATAAAGCCGGTGGCATAGCAGCCCGGAACAGCCACGCGGTTGGCGGTGCGCAGAGCATCCCGTTTGCCATGCAGCTCCGGCAGGCCATACACCCAATCCGGCGCGGTGCGGTGTGCGGTAGAAGTGTCCAGAATACGCACATCGGGGCGCAGCAGGGGCACAACCTCCCTGGCTGCAGCATCCGGCAGGCACAAAAAGCTCAGATCGCTCTGGTTAATCACGGCAGCGCGGGCGTTTACATCCTTGCGGTCGGCTTCGGAAATGTGCAGGATCTCAAATTCATCCCGTGCGGCCAGGCGGTCCGCAATGCGCAGGCCGGTTGTGCCGGAAGAACCATCCACAAAAATTTTATACTTAGCCATCCCAAACAAACCCCTATCTATTACAGCGTTCAGCAGTTGATTTTGCTTTTTACATCCGCGATCTGTTTCAGTACGCTGGCCTGAGTGGGGCCGCCGTAACTGGTGCGGCCCTCGCAGCAATGCGTCAGGTCAATGGCGTCATAGATGTCCGCCTCAAACAGATCACTGTACTGCTTAAACTCGTCCAGCGTCAGCTCTTCCAGCGTTTTGTCTGCCCGGATGCAGGCACCCACCATGGTGCCGGTGCATTTGTAAGCATCGCGGAACGGCATGCCTTTCTTGGTCAGGTAGTCGGCGCAGTCCGTTGCGTTGATAAAGCCTTTGGCGGCGGCGCGGCGCATGTTGGCGGGCAGCGGCGTCATGGTGGCCAGCATCGGGGTGATGGTTTTTAAGCACAGCTCCAAAGTGTCCACCGCGTCAAATACGGCTTCCTTGTCCTCCTGCATGTCCTTGTCATAGGCGAGCGGGATGCCCTTCATCATAACCAGCAGGGTGTTCAGGTCGCCGTAAACGCGGCCGGTCTTGCCGCGGATCAGCTCGGTCACGTCCGGGTTTTTCTTCTGCGGCATAATGGAAGAACCGGTGGTGAAAGCGTCGTCCAGCTCAATGAACTTGAACTCCCAGCTGCACCACAGGATGATCTCTTCCGACAGGCGGGACAGATGCATCATGCAGGTGGCCATGGCGCTGGTCAGCTCAATGCAGAAATCGCGGTCAGATACGCCATCGATCGAGTTGCCGCAGGGAGCAGCAAAGCCCAGCTCCTGTGCCGTATAAAAACGGTCCAGCGGGTAGGTGGTGCCAGCCAGAGCGCCGGAACCCAACGGGCACTCAGCGTCCATGCGGGCGGTGGCGTCCTGCATGCGGCCCAGGTCGCGCAGCAGCATCCAGGCGTAAGCCATCAGCTGGTGGCCAAAGGTGACCGGCTGGGCACGCTGCAGATGGGTGTAACCGGGCATAACATAGGAAGAAGATTTTTCTGCCTGGTCGCAGATGGTCAGGATCAATTCCTTGATCTGCCCCTGCAAGTGGAGCGATGCTTCCCGCAGGTTCAGGCGGATATCCAGCGCAACCTGGTCGTTGCGGCTGCGGCCGGTGTGCAGCCGCTTGCCAGCATCGCCCACGCGGGCGGTCAGAGTCTGTTCCACAAAGGTGTGCACATCCTCGGCATTGGGGTCAATCTCCAACGCGCCGCTGTGCAGATCGTTCAAAATGGATTGTAGGCCCTTGTGGATATCGTCCACATCCTGCTGGGAGATGATGCCCTGCTTGCCCAGCATAGCAGAGTGTACCATGCTGCCGTGGATATCCTGTTCGATCATCCGCGCATCAAAGCGGATGGAAGAGTTAAAGTCGTTCACGCGGCTGTCCACCGCTTTGCTGGAACGTCCCTGCCAAAGTTGGGGCATAAGAAAACCTCCGGTGTTATTGTAATGAATAGAGAATAAAGAATAATGAAAAATGTTGGTGTGCGCGCCGCGCGCGCAAATAAAATAGATACAGCCTTTTAATGGGGGCTCAGTCTGATGTTTGCTGCGACCTTGGCTTTTTTTGAGCCGTGCCGCAGGCACGGCGGTTCACCATCATTATTACTTATTCATTATTCTTTTTTCTTTATTATAGTATATACTGGAACGCCAAAGCCGCCAAGGGGGTCAATGCCTCCCTGGCGGCAGTTTTGTTAATGGAAAAATGCGATTACTTTACTTCCGGCCAGTTCTTTGCCAGCTTGGCGCGCTCAGCAATGGGCAGGCCAAACAGGTTGATAAAGCCGTTTGCATCAAACTGATCGTAATCCTCATCCTCGCCGAAGGAAGCAGTTTGCTCATCGTACAGGGTGAACGGGCTGGTAACACCAGCGTTGATCAGGTTGCCCTTGTACAGCTTCAGTTTCACATCACCGGTAACGGTCTTCTGCAGGTCGTCGGTGAATGCGCTCAGGGCTTCACGCAGCGGGGTGAACCACTTGCCATCGTAAACCAGCTCGCCCATCTTCTGAGCAACGGACTCCTTGAAATGGAAAGCATCCTTGTCGATGGTGATGGTTTCCAGAACGTTGTGAGCCTTGTACAGGATGGTGCGGCGGGGGTTTCGTACACACCGCGGCTCTTCATGCCGACAAGACGGTTCTCAACGATATCCAGCTGGCCAATGCCATTCTCGCCGCCGATCTTGTTCAGGTACTCAATCAGGGCAACACCGTCCATCTCCCTGCCGTCCACAGCGGTAGGAATGCCCTTCTCAAAGTGGATGGTAACATAGGACGGGGTATCCGGTGCCTGCTCCGGGGAAACACCCAGCTCCAGGAAGCCGGGCTTGTTGTACTGCGGCTCCAGAGAGGGCTTTTCGAGGTCCAGACCCTCGTGGCTCAGATGCCACAGGTTCTTGTCCTTGGAGTAGTTGGTCTCACGGTTGATACGCAGGGGAATGTTGTGCGCCTCGGCGTAATCGATCTCTTCGTCACGGCTCTTGATGTCCCACTCACGCCACGGGGCGATGATGGCCATTTCGGGGGCCAGGGCTTTCAGGGTCAGCTCAAAACGAACCTGGTCGTTGCCCTTGCCGGTGCAGCCATGGCAGATGGCATCGGCATTCTCTTTCTTGGCAATCTCAGCCAGTGCCTTTGCGATGCACGGACGAGCATGAGAGGTGCCCAGCAGGTACTCTTCGTACTTGGCATCGGCTTTCAGGCAGGGCCAGATGTAGTTCTCAACGTAATCTTTCTTCAGGTCCAGAACGTATAGCTTGGAAGCGCCGGTCTTGAGGGCCTTTTCTTCCAGGCCGTCCAGCTCAGTGCCCTGGCCAACGTCGCCGGAAACAGCAACAACTTCGCAGTTGTTGTAGTTCTCTTTCAGCCAGGGAATGATGATGGAGGTATCCAGACCGCCGGAGTAAGCCAGAACAACCTTTTTAATATCTTCCTTTTTCTTTTTCATAAGAACTGCCCTCTTTCAAAATTCTATCCGCCGAAGCGGCTGAATATTTATTCATTTCATGCTTCTTATTATACACGCCCTGCAACAAATTGCAACACGGCATATTGCACAAGGAAATTTCAACTTATAGAGATAACTTTGTTCTAGAGCTTGCTTTTTGCGGCGTAAAGGGAAAAAACGAAACGGACTATTTGCATTTTTATTCATAAAATTGAATATTTGCCGCATAAAGCCCGCATATCGCAGTTGAAAAAGGATGCAGAAAAGTGCCAAAGGGTACAAAAAAGCTCTTCCCCACAAAAACGGGGAAGAGCGGAGAGGAAAAGATGATGACAAGTTGGGAGGATTGATCCTGCAAGGGTAGGACAGTGGCGCTTTGTGCCAGCAAAGTTATTCTTTGCTGGCACATTCGGCGCAAACGCCGGTCACGGTCAGGCAGTGGCCTTCAATACGCAGGCCGGGAACATTTTTGATCAGGGCGTTCAGCTCGCCTTCCGGCAGATCAAGGTTAATGATCTTGTGGCACTTGCGGCAGTAAAAATGCTCATGGGAGTTGGGGTCCCAGTCAAAACATTCGGCACCGCTGATCATGCCAACGCGGCCGATCATATTGTTATCAGCCAGGGTGTTCAGGTTGCGGTACACCGTGCCCAGGCTGATATGAGGGCAGCGCTCACGGGCATAACCGTAAATCTGCTGCGCAGAAAGATGCTCTTTATGCTCTTGAATGGTTTCCAGAATAATCTGGCGCTGCCAAGAATATTTCATAGCGAGTGTTCTCCTTAAAGTTACGGATGGTTCATCTTCGACACACTTTTAACGAACGCCGATTTTTAACTTATTTTAACACTGGGGTACTACTATGTCAATATATTAAATGCGAAAAATCCGCAAAAAGTTTCGTAGCTTAAAATAAAATGAACAAACCGGGTAAAACCTGAAAAAATGAAGAATTTTGTACTGCACTTTATTGCGCTATTGTTATATAATGCAGGAACAAAAATCGGAACAACACCGGGAATGGCTGCCAGCTGATGCCCGCAAAGCCCATGGCCGCGCTATTTGTGCCGCAGCACTGCCGGCGCAGAAAAAGGGAAAAAACTTTTTGAAAAAATTCAAAAAAATGCTTGACAAATGGTGCCGAAACCCGTATACTAATGGAGCACCGTTTGAGATGCACACCACATGGCGGTATAGCTCAGTTGGCTAGAGCATTCGGTTCATACCCGAAGTGTCACCGGTTCAAATCCAGTTACCGCTACCATCAATACAGGGTTTCGCTAAAATACTTGGGGGCCGGTTGCAGTCGTGACTGGTAAGTTGCTTGCTGTTTTAGCAAAATCCTGTATCTCTTAGGCCCGTTGGTCAAGCGGTTAAGACACGGCCCTTTCACGGCTGTAACATGGGTTCGATTCCCGTACGGGTCACCAAAAAGCCTTAGCGTTAGCTAAGGCTTTTTTCTTTTGTATTTTAGCCCTCATACCACACATTATACCACATCTTTGGCGGTTGGAATATATAAAGTAAAGGCAACACCGCACAATTCCCGCCTAACGGCTTAAGCACCGCTCCGGCGGCTGCGGCACTTAGAATTATGCGGTATTGCCCTTGATTTTGTTTGTAGGGGCAGATGCTTGTCATCAGCCCGCAGCAACCTTGCGGAATTGGCAGGTATAGTTTGGTGAGCGGCAACAGCCCGATGCGAGCATCGGATCCTACAAATCATTTGCAGTGCTTGCCACAGTCGATAAAGGTTTCTCCACGGCGGGATGAGGGCATCCCGCCCTACAGATTGCTTGCATTGCCTGCTGTCTATTATAAAAAGCTCTGTAAGGAACGGCTTATTCCGGTTCAAGAGCCGAATCAGCGGTCTGGTTGGCCTCTGAAGTTCGACTGCGGGCGCAGTGACCTACCGTACATTTTCCGAATAACGCTGCCAGCCAAAATCTCTCTCCATTTATCCCATTCGCCTGAAAAAAATGTTGACAACCGCGTTTCATCTGGTATATTATACAAGCAATCTTTTGCGGTCATGGCCGTTGGTCAAGCGGTTAAGACAGCGGCCTCTCACGCCGTTAACGTGGGTTCGATTCCCGCACGGGTCACCAAAAAACACTCCAGCTTGTGCTGGAGTGCTTTTTTGGTGACCCGTGCGAGGAATCGAACAGGGCGGATGCGCCGCAGCGCACAAAAAACAGTCCAGTGGACTGCTTTTTTAGCCCGCGGGAGATTCCCGCGTGTGCCATCAGAAACACTCCAGCTTATGCTGGAGTGATTTTTTCGTGTATCCCGTGCGAGGAAGCGAACAGGGCAGTGCGCCGCAGCGCAACAAAAAACAGTCCAGTGGACTGTTTTTTAGCCCGCGGGAGATTCCCGCGTGTGTCATCAGAAACACTCCAGCTTATGCTGGAGTGATTTTTTTTCGTGTATCCCGTGCGAGGAATCGAACCAGACGGTGCGCAGGTGCTTTTGTGCGCGATAATG
>ENA-OQBL01001032-OQBL01001032.1-human-gut-metagenome-genome-assembly--contig:-NODE-1032-length-11970-cov-5.172845_pt1 | contig 11970 bp, 14 predicted proteins | sample MGYA00242747_ERZ504553 | MGnify/ENA primary metagenome ERZ504553 (study PRJEB26092, sample SAMD00036240) | human gut metagenome | host: Homo sapiens | study: EMG produced TPA metagenomics assembly of...
ATCACACACGTGCGAAAGGAGTTATACACATATGAAAATTACCTGCAGTAAATCCAATCTGGTCAAAGGTGTCAGTATTGTTTCCAAAGCAGTTCCATCTAAAACAACAATGCCAATCCTTGAATGTATTCTTATTGATGCAACAACAGATATTATCAAATTAACAGCAAATGATATGGAACTTGGTATCCAGACAGAAATTTCCGGAGACATTATTGATCGCGGAATGATCGCTATCGATGCAAAGATTTTTTCAGAGATCGTTAGAAAACTTCCGGATAATGAAGTAACGATCGAAACTTTAGATAATCTTCAGACAGTCATCACATGTGAAAAAGCAAAATTTGATATTGCCGGTAAACCTGGCGATGAATTTGCTTACTTACCAATTATTGAGAAAGAAGATTCTATAGAAGTCTCTCAATTCACATTGAAAGAAGTCATCCGTCAGACAATTTTCTCTATTTCTGACAGTGAAAGTAATAAACTTATGACTGGAGAATTGTTCGACATCAGTGATAATATTCTGAAAGTTGTTTCGCTGGACGGACACAGAATTTCCATTCGAAAAGTGCCATTGAAAAAAATGCGTAGCTGACAGAAAGCTTGTTGTACCTGGAAAGACACTGATCGAGATCAGTAAGATCCTTTCGGGTGAGGCTGAAAATGTGGTATCGATTTCATATACAAAGAATCATATTGTGTTCGAATTTGATAACACAATCGTTGTATCACGTCTGATCGAAGGTGAATATTTCAGAATCGATCAGATGTTGTCAAATGATTATGAGACAAAAGTCAGAATTAATAAAAAAGAGCTGCTCAACTGTATCGACCGAGCAACACTTCTGGTAAAAGAAGGAGACAAGAAACCAATCATCATCAATATCGGTGACGAACTTATGGAATTAAAGATCAAATCCCAGATCGGATCCATGAATGAAGAGATCATGATCACAAAAGAGGGAAAAGATCTGCTGATCGGATTCAATCCGAAATTCCTGATCGATGCACTTCGTGTTATCGACGATGAAGAAGTAACAATTTATCTGATGAATGCGAAAGCACCTTGCTTCATCAAAGATGATGAAGAAAGCTATATCTACCTGATCCTTCCTGTTAACTTTAATGCTGCAGCATAAACGGGAATGGAATATCTGGAAGAAGATTAAAAGATAAAACAAAAAACGCAGGAATACTTGCAAAAAGATTTAGTGATAAGTATAATAAAAAGCAACTGAAAAACAGAAAAAATGTGCATAAAAAATTACAAAAAGTGCATAACAATAAAACGCTTTTGATAAGATAGATCGGAATATAGCCTGGCTGATCTGATAAAATTTATTTATAAGTTATGCTTATAAGATATGGGAGAATCCCGGGAGAGGAATGCGAGACATATGGAGACAATTAGATTACGAGATGAATATATCAAGCTTGGACAGGCTTTGAAAGCTACAGGAATGGTGGAATCCGGAGTAGAAGCCAAAGAAGTGATCCAGGAAGGTCTTGTCATGGTAAATGGCGAGACAGATACACGCCGCGGACGTAAGTTATACGGCGGAGATGTTGTATTATTTGACGGAGAAGAGATCAGAATTGAAGGTTAATTCCCTGAAATTAAAGAATTTTAGAAATTATGATCTTCTGAATGTGGAGTTTGATGGTTCTACGAATATTTTTTTACGGGAACAATGCCCAGGGGAAGACGAATATTCTGGAGGCTGTGTATCTGTCCGGAACGACCAAGTCCCACCGCGGGTCGAAGGACAGGGATATGATCCGTTTCGGCGAGGATGAATCACACATCGAAACCGTGGTGGAAAAGAACGGAATCAGTTATCAGATCGATATGCACCTGAAGAAGAACAGTCCGAAAGGGATTGCCATCAATAAGATGCCGATCCGGAAAGCAAGCGAACTTTTCGGAATTGTGAATCTTGTATTTTTTCTCGCCGGAAGATCTGAACATTATCAAGAACGGGCCGGCAGAGAGAAGAAGATTCATAGATCTGGAGCTTTCGCAGCTTGATAAGGTGTACCTGAATAATCTGTCGAATTACAACCGGATCGTGAATCAGCGAAACCATCTGCTGAAAGAGCTCAGTTTCGGCGGAAAGAAAGATCTTTCGGATACACTGGAAATATGGGAGCTACAGATGGTACAATATGGGGAAAGGCTGATTGCCAGAAGAAAAGAATTTGTCGAACAGATCAATGGGATCATTGCAAAGATTCACCAGAGACTGACCGGCGGTAAAGAAAGCCTGAAGATCATATACGAGCCAAGTACGGGAGATCTGCCATTTGAACAGGCACTGAACCGGTACCGGGAGAGAGATCTGCGGATGAAGAGTACAACGGTGGGGCCGCACAGGGACGACATCGGCTTTCTGATCGGTGATATGGACATCCGCAAATATGGTTCCCAGGGACAGCAGAGAACGGCTGCCCTGTCTTTGAAACTGTCGGAGATCGAGCTGGTCAAACTGGCAACACATGACACCCCGATACTTTTACTTGACGATGTATTGTCTGAACTTGATAAACACAGGCAAAACTATTTGTTAGACAGCATACATGATATACAGACTTTGATTACCTGTACGGGTGTTGAGGATTTTGTAAATCACCGCTTTTCAATAAACAAAGTGTTCCATGTCCAGAACGGGCAGGTAACGAAAGAAAACTAGGAGGACTGAGAATGGGTACAGAAAAAGTACAGCATGAATACGGCGCAGATGAAATTCAGATATTGGAAGGTCTTGAGGCAGTCCGCAAACGTCCTGGTATGTACATTGGAAGTACATCAGCCAGAGGCTTGCATCATCTTGTATACGAGATTGTCGATAATGCCGTAGACGAAGCTTTGGCGGGCTTCTGTGATACGATTTATGTAACAATCAATAAAGACAATTCGGTGACCGTTATCGATAATGGACGTGGAATTCCGGTTGGTATCAACCACAAAGCAGGACTTCCTGCGGTAGAAGTTGTATTTACCGTGCTGCATGCAGGAGGTAAATTTGGTGGTGGAGGATACAAGGTATCCGGTGGACTTCACGGTGTTGGAGCGTCTGTTGTAAATGCGCTTTCCAACTGGCTGGAAGTTGAGATCTACCACGAGGGTAAAGTATACCAGCAGCGTTACGAGCGCGGAAAAGTTATGGAGAAACTGACCGTGATCGGTGACTGTGAAGAAGGAAAGACCGGTACAAAAGTAACATTCCTGCCGGATGATACCATTTTTGAGACAACGATCTTTGATTTTAATGTTCTGAAACAGAGATTCCGCGAGATGGCATTCCTGACAAAAGGACTGAAAATCGTATTGAAGGACGACCGTGAGGAAGAGCCGAAAGAAAGAACATTCCACTACGAAGGCGGAATCAAAGAATTCGTTACTTACCTGAACCGCAGTGCGACACCGCTTTATGAGCAGATCATTTACTGTGAAGGTATGGTAAATAATGTGTCTGTCGAAGTGGCTATGCAGCACAACGATTCTTACAGTGACAATACGTATGGATTTGTCAATAACATTACGACTCCGGAAGGTGGAACACACGTTGTCGGATTCCGTAATGCGATCACAAAGACATTTAATGATTATGCAAGAAAGAACAAGCTTCTGCGTGACAATGAGCCGAACTTAAGCGGTGAAGATATCCGTGAGGGCCTGACCGCGATCATCAGCGTCAAGATCGAGGATCCACAGTTTGAAGGCCAGACCAAGCAGAAACTTGGTAACAGCGAGGCAAGAGGTGCGGTTGACAATGTAGTCAGCAAGCAGCTTGAGATCTTCCTTGAGCAAAATCCGGCCGTTGGTAAGATCATCGTAGAGAAATCTGTGATGTCCCAGCGCGCGAGAGAGGCTGCAAGAAAGGCAAGAGACCTGACACGTAGAAAATCAGCACTGGATAATATGGCACTTCCTGGAAAGCTTGCAGACTGTTCGGATAAGAATCCGGAGAACTGCGAGATCTACATCGTAGAGGGAGATTCCGCCGGCGGTTCTGCGAAGACAGCACGTGACCGTGCGACGCAGGCAATCCTTCCACTGCGTGGTAAGATCCTGAACGTAGAGAAGGCAAGACTGGATAAGATCTACGGCAATGCCGAGATCAAGGCGATGATCACTGCATTTGGTACAGGAATCCATGAAGATTTCGATATTTCCAAACTGCGTTATCACAAGATCATCATCATGACCGATGCCGACGTGGACGGTGCACATATCAGTACATTGCTTCTGACATTCATTTACCGGTTCATGCCGGAGCTTATCAAGCAGGGTTATGTATATCTGGCACAGCCGCCGCTTTATAAGCTTGAGAAGAACAAGAAGGTATGGTATGCATACAGTGACGAAGAACTGAGTAATATCATCAATGAAGTCGGCCGTGACGGTAATAATAAGATCCAGCGTTACAAAGGTCTTGGAGAGATGGATGCAGAACAGCTCTGGGAGACAACCATGGATCCGGAACACCGTATCCTGTTACGTGTAACGATGGATGATGAGACAACGAGCGAACTGGACCTGACATTTACGACACTGATGGGTGACAAAGTAGAGCCAAGACGTGAGTTCATCGTTGAGAATGCAAAATACGTTAAGAATCTGGATGTATAATATAAGCGTGTAGAAGAAAGGAGGAACAGGGATAATTAAATCTCTGAGAGATTGATGGAAGACAATATATTTGACAAAGTCCACGAAGTGGATCTGAAACAGACAATGGAAACCTCTTATATCGACTACGCGATGAGTGTTATTGCGTCCCGTGCCCTGCCGGATGTAAGAGATGGTTTGAAACCGGTACAGAGAAGAATCATGTACTCTATGATCGAGCTGAACAACGGTCCTGACAAGCCGCACAGAAAGTGTGCGCGTATCGTCGGTGATACGATGGGTAAATATCACCCGCACGGTGACAGCTCTATCTATGGTGCATTGGTTAATATGGCACAGGAATGGTCTACCAGATACCCGCTGGTAGACGGACATGGTAACTTTGGTTCTGTGGACGGTGACGGTGCTGCCGCCATGCGATACACAGAGGCAAGACTGAGTAAGATTTCCATGGAATTAACAGCGGATATTAATAAAAATACCGTTGATTTCATTCCGAACTTTGACGAGACGGAGAAAGAACCTACCGTTCTGCCGTCAAGATTCCCGAACCTTCTGGTCAACGGTACTTCCGGTATCGCTGTAGGTATGGCGACGAATATCCCGCCGCACAACCTGCGTGAAGTGATCAATGCAGTCGTACAGATCATTGATGACCAGATCGAGGATAAAGAAGAGACAACGATCGAAGAGATCTTAAAGATCATCAAAGGACCAGACTTCCCGACAGGTGGTATGATCCTCGGAACAAGAGGAATTGAAGAGGCATACAGAACCGGACGCGGCAAGATCCGTGTGCGTGCGGTCACAGATATCGAGACGATGCCGAATGGCAAGAGCCGTATCATCGTCAGTGAGCTGCCTTACATGGTTAACAAAGCAAGACTGATCGAGAAGATTGCAGAGCTGGTACGTGATAAGAAGATTGACGGAATCACAGATTTAAGTGACCAGTCAAGCCGTGAAGGAATGCGTGTAGTCATTGAGCTTCGAAGAGATGCCAATGCCAATGTTATTCTGAACCAGTTATACAAACATACACAGCTTCAGGACACATTTGGTGTGATCATGCTGGCTCTGGTCGGCAATGAGCCGAAGGTCATGAACCTGATGGAGATGCTGAACTACTACCTGAAACATCAGGAAGAAGTAGTGACACGCCGTACACAGTATGAGTTAAATAAAGCCGAAGAGCGTGCACATATTTTAAAGGGATTACTGATCGCATTAGATAACATTGATGAAGTGATCAAGATCATCAGAGGTTCCCAGACGGTCCAGATCGCAAAATCAGAATTGATGGAGCGTTTCGGACTGACAGACGTACAGTCACAGGCAATCGTAGACATGAGACTGCGTGCTCTGACAGGTCTGGAAAGAGAGAAACTCGAGGCAGAATATAAAGCACTGATGGAGCAGATTGAACATTTACGTGCGATCCTTGCTGACAGAAAGTTATTACTTGGCGTGATCAAAGAAGAGATTCTTGTGATCCGTGATAAATACGGTGATGAGAGAAGAACATCCATCGGATTTGATGAATTTGATATTTCCATGGAAGATCTGATCCCGAGAGAAGATGTGGTCATTACGATGACTAAGCTTGGATATATCAAGAGAATGTCTCATGATACATTCAAGGCCCAGAACCGTGGCGGTAAGGGAATCAAGGGAATGCAGAAGCTGGATGAGGATTACGTAGAAGAGCTCTTCATGACCAATACACATCATTATCTGATGTTCTTTACGAACACCGGACGTGTATACCGTATGAAAGCATACGAGATTCCGGAAGCAAGCAGAACATCCAGAGGAACTGCGATCGTGAACCTGCTGCAGTTAATGCCGGGCGAGAAGATCAGTGCGGTCATTCCGATTGAGAAATATAACGATGATGAGTATCTGCTGATGGCAACCAAGAAAGGTCTCATCAAGAAGACTCCGATTAAAGAATATGCAAATGTCAGAAAGACAGGACTTGCAGCAATTACTCTGCGTGAGGAAGATGAGCTGATCGAGGTAAAATACACAGACAGCGATCATGATGTGTTCATGGTTACAAAGTATGGACAGTGTATCCGTTTTAACGAAAGTGATGTACGTCCGACCGGAAGAACATCCATGGGTGTCCGTGGTATGAATCTGGTAGACCGCGACGAAGTGATCGGAATGCAGATCGACTCACAGGGAACAGAACTGCTGATCGTGTCCGAATATGGTATGGGTAAACGTACTTCCATCGATGAATTTACAGCCCAGAACCGTGGCGGTAAAGGCGTGAAGTGTTATAAGATCACAGAAAAGACCGGTAACGTTGTAGGTGTGAAAGCAGTAGATGAGGACAATGAGATCATGATCATCAACACGGAGGGAATCATCATCCGTATGAAGTGTGACGGAATCTCAGAACTCGGAAGAGTGACATCCGGAGTGAAGCTTATCAACCTGCCGGAAGGCGATAAAGTAGCTTGTATCGCAAAAGTACGTAGAGGCGATGAATCAGAAGATGATCTGGTAGAGCCGGAAGAAAGTACAGAAGATGCAGAGAACGTAGAGACAGAAGAATAAAGATATAAAACGAGGCGGAAGATTAAAAAATTTTGCCGCCTCGTTTTTTAGAAAAAATATTTTTATTTTTTCCGCCTCATCTGCAGCAAGTTCACGAAGAATGATCTCCGCAGTCTTCTTCACAGTAGCAGCTACAAAGTCTGTACACTGTGCTTTACGTTCCGGAGAATTCTTCTCTTTGCCTTTTGTCAGAACACGGCAGCATGTTGCACCACAGTATTCCTTGAAGAAATCGTGGATTTCGTTCGAAAGCTTGAAACAGCGGTTTACCTTAGGATCTCCCGGTGTCTTCCGTCCGAAAAAGTAGCCGATGCACATGGTTGCTCCGGCAAGCGCACCACAGATACATCCGCCTCCTCCAAGTCCCCATGGAAAACCGGAACTCATAGCGATCGCATCATCAGACATATCCAGTTCAAAATTCTTCTTGATCGCATAAATTACGGATTCTGAACAGGCGAAGCCCTGATTGAAGATATCCACAGCATCTTTTTGAAGTTTCTCTAAATCTACATTTGTTGTCATTTCAACCCCTCCTAAAAATGTATTAAATTCATTATAGCACAGCGAAAAGAACTTGTATATCATATGGGGAGAGGGTAAAATGAATATGAGACAGGGCATTTTTTATTTGGGACGGAGGATATAGATGAGAATAATTAATGTAAATACGATCACACAGAATATAAAAGATATGTGCATAAAAGCAAATCATTTTCTGGCAGAGGATATGGATCAGGCGATGAAGCATGCATTGGATACAGAACAGTCTCCTCTTGGACGCCAGATTTTAGATCAGCTGCAAGATAATTTAAAGATTGCAGCCGAAGATATGATTCCAATCTGTCAGGATACAGGTATGGCAGTCATATTTCTGAAAGTTGGTCAGGATGTACATTTTGAAGGAGGCAGCCTGGAAGATGCCGTGAACGAAGGTGTACGCCAGGGATATGTGGAAGGTTTCCTTAGAAAATCAGTTGTAGGAGATCCGATCATTCGCGAAAATACAAAAGATAACACACCGGCAGTCATACATTACAGTATTGTTCCGGGAGATAAAGTAGAGATAAAAGTTGCTCCGAAAGGATTCGGAAGTGAAAATATGAGCCGTGTATTTATGCTGAAACCGGCAGACGGAATTGAAGGTGTAAAGAATGCAATCCTTACAGCAGTCAGGGATGCAGGCCCAAATGCCTGTCCGCCAATGGTAGTCGGAGTCGGTATAGGTGGAACATTTGAAAAATGTGCACTGATGGCAAAAGAAGCACTTACAAGAGAGGCAGGATCACACTCTGAGATCCCATGGGTTAAAGATCTGGAGGAAGAAATGCTGGATACAGTTAATAAACTTGGAATCGGCCCGGGTGGACTTGGCGGAACGACAACCGCATTAGCAGTTAATGTGAATACTTACCCGACGCATATTGCAGGACTTCCTGTAGCGGTCAATATCTGTTGTCATGTAAATCGCCATATTATCAGGGAGGTGTAAATACTATGGAAAAGCATATCACAGCACCTATTACAAAAGAAACAGCAAAATCTCTTCACGCAGGAGATTATGTATATGTCACCGGAACTATTTATACTGCCAGAGATGCAGCACATAAGCGGATGGACGAAGCATTGGACAGAGGCGAAGAATTACCAATTGATATCAAAAATCAGGCAATTTATTATATGGGACCATCTCCTGCAAGAGAGGGGCGTCCAATAGGATCTGCCGGACCGACAACCGCCAGCCGTATGGACAAATATGCACCACGTCTTCTTGATCTTGGACAGACAGCAATGATCGGAAAAGGAAAAAGAAGTCAGGCGGTAATCGATGCTGTTGTGCGCAATGGGTGTGTATATCTTGCGGCAATCGGAGGAGCTGGTGCCTTATTGTCCAAATGTATAAAATCATCAGAGGTTGTTGCATATGAAGATCTTGGAACGGAAGCTATCCGTAAACTTCAGGTAGAGAATCTTCCGGTTATCGTAGTAATTGACAGCGAAGGTAACAATCTGTATGAGACAGCAATCAGGGAGTACAAAAAGATATGAGAAGAATTCTTCTGATGGTTATAAGAAATATTTTGTTTGTGCCGGTTTATTGGTACAAATTATGTTATCATGCAAGACATGTTGAAAAGTATACAGAGGAAGAACACTATGAATTATTAAGATACATAGATCATCGTGCCAATACTTCGGGAAATATTAATATTAAAGTATATGGACAGGAGAACATCCCGGATGATAATGGATTCATGTTCTATCCAAATCATCAGGGACTTTATGATGTACTTGCGATTATGGAAGCGTGTCCAAGACCATTTTCGGTAGTTGCTAAAAAAGAAGTGGCTAATGTTCCATTTCTTAAACAGGTTTTTGCGTGTATGAAGGCTTACATGATTGACAGAGAGGATGTCCGTCAGTCTTTACAGGTAATTATTAATGTAAGCAATGATGTAAAAGCGGGAAAGAACTTTCTTATCTTTCCGGAAGGTACAAGATCTAAAAAGGGTAATCAGGTACAGGAATTCAAAGGCGGAAGTTTCAAAGCGGCAACCAGGGCAAAATGTCCGATTGTGCCAGTTGCGCTGGTTAATTGTTTTGTGCCATTTGATTCCAAGACAACAGAACAAGTGGATGTACAGGTGCATTTCTTAAAACCATTACTTTATGATGAATATAAAGATATGAAAACAACAGAAATAGCAGCCATAGTGAAAGAAAGAATACAATGTACGATTAACAGTAGTCTTTAGATCTTTAGAATAAAGCAAAATAGGCATATATATAATGTAAATATATGCCAGTAAAGAAAATATTAGAAAAATGCGAAAAAGTAATTGACATACGTAGAAAGGCTTGATATAATAACTTTCGCTGGAGAAATACTCAAGAGGCTGAAGAGGCGCCCCTGCTAAGGGTGTAGGTCGGGAAACCGGCGCGAGGGTTCAAATCCCTCTTTCTCCGCTGACTAGAAATGCTACGGACTTTCGGGTTCGTAGCATTTTCAGTTTATACAAATAAATAGAAGTCAGAATGGAAATAAGTATGAAAGAAAAGATTAAAGCACTGCTGACGGATTCCATGTGGAGTATTGCAGGATTAATGTTAATGAACGTTGTTGTTCAGTTTTAGTTTATCCGGTGTGGAACAACCACCTTGGCAGTGAAGAATACGGAAACATTTTATATCTGATATCAATTATGAACATTATCGCTATTTCTGTCGGCAGTGCATGTAATTATGCCCGGATGACAGAGAGCGCGACAAAGGATACATGGAATATCAATTACAATATTATTCTTATGGCATCCTCTGTAATCGTGATTCCGGTAATGCTCATCATTGTAAAGTTCTGCGGCGTTCCCGATGACAGTGACTGAAGCGGTACATTTTTAATTCTACGATTCTACAATGTGGCGCTTTTATGCGGATGTGGAGTACAGGCTGCATCTGAATTACAAAGGTTACTTTTTATATTACCTTTTTATCAGTATCGGATATTTAATCGGTATTGTGTTATTTAAAGTAACCGGTATGTGGGCATTGGCATTAATTCCGGGAGAAATCGCAGGACTCATAATGGTTTTTGCCAAAGGTTCTGTTTTCAAAAGGATACAGAATTTTCAAAAGAATCATTTAAAGAAGTTTTTAAAGTTGTTATCGTTTTAATTATCACAGATATCATTTCCAATATCGTATTTAACGGTGACAGACTGGTTTTAAAAATATTTATTGACGGAACAGCAGTAACGGTATATTATATCGCATCGCTGTTGGGGAAAAGACGGTTTCATTGATTTCAACACCGCTTAACAGTGTTATTATCGGTTACCTTGCAAAATACAAGGGGAATTTGAATTTGAAATTTATGAATCTAGTGACTGTATTTTCGCTGGCAGCAGTTGTGATTGGAACGCTGCTTTGTACGATTGCCTCACATATTCTGATATACATTTTATATCCACAGAATTATCATGAAGTGAAGCAGTTTTTTATTATTGCAAATATGGCACAGGTCTTTTATTTTGTCACAAATGTAATTACAGTCATTCTGCTTCGTTTTTCAAAAGCGAGGTATCAGCTGTATATTAATGTAGTATATGCAGCAGCATTTTGCGCAATCTGTATTCCGGTAACGCTTTACCTTGCAGATATGTGGGCATTCTGTATTGCATTACTGGTTGTATGTATTTTAAGAATGGCAGTGTCTTTGTTCTTAGGATATAAAGATGCGCTGGCACAAAGTCAGAAATAAGGGGTACGAAAAGATGAAAAGAGAAGAATTGCATAAGCTGTTATTTGAAACATTATGTATTATTGATGACATTTGTAAAAAGAAAATGTCCGGTGGTTTCTGGATTCCGGCACGGAGCTTGGTTCATTAAGAGAACAGGATATTATTCCGTGGGATGATGACATGGATATTAAGGTGTTCCGTGAAGATTATCCGGCATTTTGTGAGGCAATGAGAAAGCACCTGCCGGAATACCTGCACTTTATTGAACCGCAGGATTACAGCCCTGCATTTTACGATTTTATTCCAAGAATCTATGATGAGCGGTATCCGTTAAGGGAAGAAACGGCAGAGGACCGCTACTATAAGAATTATCAGAACCGAATCGGAATCGATGTTTTTTATTTTTGATGTTGCGCCGGACAGTGATTTAAAAGAAAAATGATGAAATTCCGGTATAAGGTCATTTACGGACTGGGCATGTCAAACGTTCCAGTTAAAAGATGAGAAATATACCGGACTACAAAAA
>ENA-OQBL01001033-OQBL01001033.1-human-gut-metagenome-genome-assembly--contig:-NODE-1033-length-11962-cov-3.799493_pt1 | contig 11962 bp, 9 predicted proteins | sample MGYA00242747_ERZ504553 | MGnify/ENA primary metagenome ERZ504553 (study PRJEB26092, sample SAMD00036240) | human gut metagenome | host: Homo sapiens | study: EMG produced TPA metagenomics assembly of...
AGCCCTTTGTAAGAGCAAGTGCAATGGAGAATGCCAGCACGTTAATCAGAATACTTGATACAAATGCAAATACAACGGTCAGCCAGAATGCGTGACTGAAATCACCGCCGATCATAATTTTCTTATAGTTGGCAAGACCAACCCAAACTACGTCTTTTACTGTAGTGAATTTACAAAATGAAAGGTAAATTCCCCAGATAAAAGGCCACAGAAAGCCGATAATAAATGCAGCAAATGTGGGTAATACAAATACAGGCCACCATTTTTCAAAGATTTTCCTACCATCTTCGCTCCTCCTTTTCCCATATAACACTATGAAACTATTTTCAGTGCTTTTCCTTTCCAACAAAATGGGGAGGCAAGTTCACTGCCTCCCCACCCTGTTCACCATTCTATGATTCTGGAATGTCTTCCTACCATATTATCATATACTGTTGGAAAGATTTATTTATTACTTTGATTATTCAGAAAGAGCTTTCTCTGTTGCCCATCCGTCAACGAATGCGGATACAACATCATCCCACTCACCTGCACCAGCTGCATATGATGTAAGAGCAGTACCAAGACCATTCTTCCACTCTTCAGATGGCATTGTTGTGAAGTTCCATGATACTGGTGTAAGACCGGATTCTGTGTAAGCCTGATCCTGTTTTACAAATACGTTAGTAGGTTCTTCTGCTGTTTTGAAAGGAATTGTGAAGCCCATGTCTTCTCCCATAGCCTTTGTTCCTTCGTCAGAAGTTACACACCAGTTCATGAAATCAAGTGTTGCCTGAATGTCGTCTTCAGATGCTTTGGAGTTTACACACCAGTAGTTCTCTGTACCTGTACAGATTCCCTGATCTTCTTCGCCTTCTACACCGATGTAGATTGGAAGGATTCCAAGATTGTCATCTCCGACGTCTTTGATGTTGTTATATTCCCATGTACCATTCTGGTAGAAGACTGCATCACCTGTTACGAAATCTGCTGTTGCATCGTCAGCTGTCTTTGTAGAAAGTTCTGTTGGTTTGCAGGTAGCGTTGTTGATGTAGAGATCCCAGATCTGACGGTAGTTATCAAGGTATGTTCCTTTGATAGCATCTGTGTTATCGATTCCTTCATCTTTGTATTCATAGTAGATTGGAAGGTTTGCCAGATGAGTTTTGAATCTCCAGTCAGATGATCCGTCCATACCAGCGGATGTAAATGCTGAGAATCCAAGTTTGTCCTTATTTGCTGTGATATCTTCTACAACTTTCTTGAAGCTGTCAAAGTTAGTGATATCATCAGCTGAGTATCCTGCTTTCTTTAACAGTTCTTTGTTGTAAATGATTCCGTAGCTTTCTATTACGTATGCGATTCCTGACATCTTGTCGCCGTCCATCAGTGCGAAATCATCACTTGTCAGCTGTTTTGCAACATCAGAATCTTTCAGATCGTAGCAGTAATCTTTCCAGCTTGCAAGTCCAACCGGTCCGTTTACCTGGAACAGTGTCGGGGCATTGCTCTTAGCCATCTCAGATTTTAATGTCTTTTCGTATTCTCCGGATGCTGCTGTAAGTACTGTTACATCCACTCCTGTTTCTTTTGTATACTCTTTTGCCAGATCCTGCCACTGCTCATCCTGTTCTGGTTTGAAGTTTAAGTAGTATACTTTTCCTTTTGCATCTTTCTTGTCTGACTTGCTGTCAGAAGAGCTTCCACATCCTGCAACCATTCCTGTTGCCATGGCTGCTACCAGCATTGCTGATACAACTTTACGCATTTTCATAATTCATTTCCCTCGCCTTTCTTTTTTGAAACCTTCGTTTCTCTTGTTGTCATTATATTAACAGAAATGCGCTCAAACCCTGTATCAATAAAACAACCTGATATACAAAAAAACATATCTATTGTTCTTCTTCAAACTGCCGGATGCTTTCGTCTTCTGCCTGCGTGAATTCCTGCTCCGTTATCTTTCCCTGTACCAGTTCCGCCAGACATTCTCCCAGTACATTCTCCTGCAGCAGTGAATTCCACTTCACCTGATAATTCGGTACGATCTGTGGATTTCCCGTATAAGCCTTCAGATAATCATCCAACAGCGTCCCTTCCTGTCTTGTCCTGCTGTTCAGCAATTCTTCTTTCTGTTCTTTATTCAATTTCGTTCTGAATTTGAGGAACTCAACTGCTCCTTTTTTCACCTTTTCACTATAAGTTGATACAACTGCCCAGCCGAATGTCTCCGGTGAGCCTATCAGTTTATTTTCAGGAAATGTAGAAAAACATACTTTTTTCTGCATTTCCTCCGGAATCTTATCAATCATCCAGTAACCATTAGGTATCATCGCTGCATTTCCTGCCACGAAATTATCATAAGCTACGTCAAAATCATTATGTAATGCATCCTGGGTCGTATATTGGAATAATTTTTTTAATGTACCGGCTATCTCCAGCCCCGGTTCATTCTGATAGGTATCCGGATATAATTGCTTCATGAATGCCGCACCTTCTTCACTTCCTGCTACTTCTGCTGTTGCAAGCAGCATTGCGGCCCATGCCGTCCCTTCCGTATGCAGGGCAAGCGGCGTGATCCCTGCTGCTTTCAGTTTCTCACAACATTTCCAGAACTCTTCCCATGTCTCAGGAAATCTGCTGATTCCTGCCTGTTCAAATAACTCCCGGTTCCAGAAAACCCCTGAACAGGCGAATGCCGCCGTGCTGACCGGACCCAGATAAATCTTTCCATCCTCTTCCCGGACCGATTCCATTACTGACGGTTCGATCATATCTTTCCATTCCTGATCTTCGTTAATGTAAGGTGTCAGGTCCTCAATCCTGCCTTTCTTGATCATCATCTGATAGAAAGACGGAAGCATACGCAGATCAGTGATAATAGCCGGTAATTCATCTGTCACATTCATACGTTTCAGATTCTTCCGGTATTCTTCCTCTGTCTCCATCACCCAGTCCACATCTATATGATACTTCCCTTTGTATGCCCTGTTGAACCGCTCCACCACTTCCTCTTCATTCTTATTACCGGTACTGGAATCTACGGTAAGGATCATTGGGATCTCTACTACTTTATTCTTTTTTCTGGTCTGTGTATCCTCTTTTCCCACACAGCCGGTCAGTGCTGCCAGCATGACGATCACCATCACTGCTGCCATAATCCTTCTACTGTTCACTGTTTTCTTTCCCGTCATCCGGGATCTGGATAACACAGACGGTTCCATTTGTATCCGATTCATAGAAAAATCTCACATCCTCCCCATACTTTAACCGCAGTCGCGTAATAATATTTATCACACCATAACCATGTTTTTTTTCTTCAAAACTGTCTTTCATTTTTGACACCGGTATCTCTGACAGTCCGTTTAACTTCTCCGCCATCTGCTCTTCCATCGGAGTTCCGTTATTATAGACACTGAATGTAAGCTGTCCTGCCTGTTCAGTGACACTGATCCTTATCAGACCGCCTTCGAAGATATCACAAAATCCATATTTGACTGCATTTTCCACAATTGGCTGTAAGATCAGCTTTAATATCCACCTTGTTTTCAGTTCTTCTCCACATTCGATCTCATAACGGAACAGATTCTCATTGCGGATCTGCTGGATCTCCATATAACTTTTTACATTTTCCAGCTCGTCTTCTACTGTCACAATCTCACGTCCTTTGCTCAGTGACAGACGCAGATACTTTGACAGTGCCTGTATCATCTTCATCGTCTTCTCTTCCCCGTTGATCCGCGCCAGCATATAGATGGTATCCAGCGTATTATAGAGAAAATGCGGATTGATCTGGCTGATCAGCGTATTCATCTCACTGATTCTTAGTTCTTTCTGCTGATTCTTGACCTCGTTTTGGAACTCTTCGATATTCTTTAACATCTCGTTATAGGCATGCCCGATCTTATCCAGTTCTGTGTCCGTATGGATCTGAATGGTATGTGTAAAATCATTTCCATCAAAACTTGTCATGGCATCACTGATCTGTCTGATCGGCCGGTAAATGTCTGTGATGCATAAAGACTTAATACAAACGCCAGCACTGCGATCACCGCATAGATAGTGAGTAATACGATCAATATCTGCGTCATTCCCTGATTTAATACCATATCCGGCACCAGTGTAAAAATCACCATCCCTGTCTCTTCCTGCCGGTATGCCTGTAAAATCCCGCCTTCTATCTTTTTTCCCCGCACGATCACACCAGATTTTTTCGTTCTGGTCAGTTCCGTAATTTTCTTCATTGTCCTTTTTTCGATACTGAGATCTTCCGGTTCCTGCCGGATGCAAGTCTTTCCTTCCGGACTTATGATTCCCACTGCAACATCTTTTGCAATCTTCCTGTCTTTATCCATAACACTTTCCAGAAACTGTTGATTCATCTTCAGATACACGATTCCAGGTTCGTGTGCGTAATCCATACTATTCACATATCTTCCGATAAATAATGCTTCATCCCCCGTACCAAACAGGTAATCCCGAGTCCAGATCCACTGCGTCTTCGCATACTCATCCCCCATTTTCTCACGCAGACCGCTGCTTTGAAAATCCGAATAACCAATCTGGGAATAGGATTTTTCGTAAACATTTCTTTTATTATCAATGTAGCAGTAATCAGCGACATAATTCAGATCTATATATGCAAAATATTTGCTCAGTGCATTCTTCTCTACTTCCTGCAGTTCTTTATTCCTCAGACTCTTCTGCACATCATTTTCCAGGATGATTTCCGCTGTCACGGCATCCGTCTTCCGGTACAGATTATCCAGAGCTATCCCCATCTTCTCATTCATGAATTCATACTTATCCACAATCACATCTGTCATATTCCGTCTGACATAAGTCCATACACAGATGCTGGAAAGAACCAGTGCCAGTATCAGAAGCGTACACATATACTTCAGATACTTTTTCTGGATTCCTGACATTTTACTTTTTTTCATACTTCATATTCCCTTTTGTAATCTCTCGGAAGCTGTCCTGTATATTCTTTAAACAAATGTGAAAAATAGGATGGATTACTTATTCCGACCTGCTCGCAGATATTACCGATGCTGGTTCTTCCGTCTTCCAGCAGTCTCTTTGCCAGCTCCATTCTACGCTGCAGCAGATATTGTTTGAATGTCATATGAAAGGTATTCTTGAATACCCGTCCAAAATATACCGGATTCAGATATACATGTGTCGCCACTGATACAATCGAAAGATCTTCATTATCCAGATGTTCATCTATATATGCCACAGCCGCTGCAATGTATCCTTTTGATCCCTTATTCTCTTTCTTCTCTACATTTTTCAGTCTTTTTTCAATAGCAGTTCCCAGAATCTTGTAACAGACATCCACCGCTTTTGCCGCCTTTAAGTTTCTCATATTCGAATAATAATTTTCAAATTGCTGATTCAGTGATTCGTCCATCCCGTAACTGTCTTTTAACATGAATTCTGTCTTTACCATGATCTTGTGCATATACTGGCATTGCAGTTCTTCTCTGTGTGGCAGTTGGTAAATAAAATGTACAAATGCCTGCTTTAACTGTACGGCGTCGTTCTTCCGCACGCTGTTGACCACCATCATCTCTGCCTCCGCCGGATATGGGCTTTCCTCTTTTTCTTCAACAGTCTCCGGGATTGTAAATACTCCCGCTCCGGATGCATTTGTAACAGCGAACAATCTCTGCGCTTCTTCGAAACTTCTTCTGATTCCGCGGATCCCTTTATATGGTTTGGATATTGCTGCAATAACCAAGCTGTTCTCTTCTTTTTTTACCTCTTCCAGTAGTTCTTTCAGCTCATGTACCGCTGTGTTCTCCTGCGTCTTTATAATAAATGTACGATGTCCTTCTTCACTTTCGAATTTCCAGTATGTGAATCTCTCTGCGATCTTTTCTTCAATCATTCTGACCATGGAAAATCTCGAGGCTTCATATTCCAGTTCATTGGTAATCTTATAGGCCAGATCAAGATCTGCATATACTGTAATAAACCGGTCTCCTTCCTTCATGACATCCTGCAGCGTATGGAAGACTTCATCTACTTTTTTCTTCCGGCAGCCGGTTCTGGACATACTTTTTGCACGACAACCTGCAAAAATCCATCTCCGTCCCTTTTTCAGAAGTCTCTCCCAGCGGTCATACTTCTCCTCATTTCGGATCTGATCTTCACAGATTTTACCGACATCTGTCATCGTCGCTTGTAATTTTTCATCTTCAATCGGCTTCAGAAGATATGCGAATGCTCCCAGGTCACATGCCTTCTGCGCATATTCAAAATCCCTGTATGCACTTAATACCACGAACTGACATTCCGGGTTCTCTTTCTTGATTTCTTCCATTACCATAAGTCCGGAAATCTGTTTCATCCTGATGTCTGTCAGCACTACGTGTGGTTTTTTTTGCGCGTATTATCTTTAACGCCTGCTCTCCGCTCTGCTGCAAAACCAACCACCTCATATCCCATACCGTTCCAGTCATACGTCTTTACCAGACCCTCCAGCAGGATCGGCTCATCATCTACGATCACCAGTTTTAACAACCCCATAGTACACCTCATACCTTTTATTAATACCATCTTAACATATTACAGTCTCATTCTATAAATTTTTTATACTTTTTCTTTACCAAAAATCATATCTGTTATGCAAAAAATCATACATTTTATGTCAAAAATTATACTTTTATGAAAAATCAGAGGTTTTGGCATATACAAAACAAAAAGAAAAACACAATATCCAAAACGTTTCCATTCCCTTCTCAGTGAATCCTTCGTTTGAATATTGTGTTTTCTTTTTGTTTCCTGTTATGTTTATCTTGCGCAGACTTCTGTCGTTTTTCTGATCTTCTTGATCAGTTCATCTGTAAATGCGCCTTTTTTCATTCTCCACATCCAGTTACCGCCGAGTGTAGACGGCATATTAATTCTTGCCTTATTGCCAAGTCCCAGATAATCCTGCACCGGAATGATACACGTATCTGCCACACTTCTCATCGCCAGACTTATGAAATCCCAATGCACTTCTTCATCCGGAGTGTATGGATTATTCAGATATTCCTTTGTCATCTCTTTATCTTCTTCGGAAAGTGTCTGATACCATCCCTGAAGGGTATCGTTATCATGGGTTCCTGTATAGACTACACAGTTTTTATCATAATTATGTGGAAGATAATCACTGTCCTCTCCTGCCACAAATGCGAATTCCAGTACTTTCATTCCCGGATAACCACTGTCTTTTAACAATTGTCTCACCGTATCCGTCAGGAATCCCAGATCTTCCGCAATGATCGGAAGGTCACCTAATGTTTCCTTCATCTTAAGGGAACAGATCCATGCCCGGTCCCGGCATCCATTCACCATTCTCTGCCGTCTCATCTCCATACGGAATTGCATAATATTCATCAAACCCACGGAAATGATCGATACGGATGATGTCATATAATTTAAAGCAGCAGGCCACCCGCTTCATCCACCAGTCATAGCCTGTCTTCTTATGGTAATCCCATGCATACAATGGATTCCCCCACAGCTGCCCGGTTGCCGAAAATGCATCCGGCGGACATCCCGCTACCGCAACCGGCAGATTCTCTTCATCTAACTGGAACAGCTTCGGATTCGCCCAGGTATCTGCACTGTCAAATGCTACATAGATCGGGATATCCCCGATAATCTCAATGCCTTGTTCATTGGCATATGTTTTCAGTCCGGCCCACTGTCCGGCGAACAGATACTGCAGAAATTCATAAAAATCAATCTCTGCACTTAATTGTTCCTGATATGCCGCAATTGCTTCCGGCTTACGCAGCCTGATGTCTTCCTCCCACTGATCCCAGCTTTTTCCGTCAAATGAATCTTTCACTGCCATATACAATGCATAATCCGCAAGCCATGCTTTTTCTTCTTCCAGATAAGTACGGTACGCCTTACTTTCCATCAATCCGTTCTTTTTTGGCTCTTTTATATGCAAGCTTTAATACTTTAAATCTTGCATTATATATTTTTTCATAATCGATTTCTTCTTCATTCTCTCCGAAATCTGCCTGGTCACACTCTTTCTTTTTGTCAGAAGTTCATCCTCAATCAGCGTCTCCAGATCGATAAAATACGGGTTTCCCGCAAATGTTGAAAAAAGACTGATACGGTGAATCACCGTATCCTGTCTGTCCAAGCGGCAGGATCTGCCACAATTTCTGTCCTGCTTCTTTTAATATATCTACAAATTCATACGCTTCTTTCGAAAAAACATCCGATTCCATATGCCCCCGGAAGTGCAGAGACCGGCATTAACATTCCACTCTTTCTCATTAACTTTCGTTCCTTCCTCGTTATGATAGTTATAATTAAGTATAGCAGTGTTCTTTGGATGCTTCAAATAAAAAGTATACTCTGTATATAAGAAATCATAGATTATTCCACAGATGTCACCGTATAATCCTTGTCTTCTACTGTCTTCTTCAGCACATCATCTGCGATCTCTGCATTTAATGTCAACTCTGCTGTTCCTGCCTCATGGCTTACAACCGCTTCATCTACCTGTGGAAGTGCTTCCAGTGCTTTCTTTACAGCTGCCTCACAGTGTCCACACATCATTCCCTCAATATGCATTATTTTTTCATTGTCTTGTCCTCCTTCTTGGATCTCTTTTTTCTTTTTGGCTTTAATTTTTATCTTTGATGCATCATACATCTTAAAAGATTCAATCTCAATGCGTTCGATACTACGCAGAAGCTTGATAAACTCATGGCTGCCGCACCGAACATCGGATTTAATTTCCACCCGAACAGCGGATACCACACACCAGCCGCAAGCGGGATTCCGATAATATTATAGAAGAATGCCCAGAACAGATTCTCATGAATATTATGGAGTGTCGCACGGCTCATGCGGATTGCTGCCGGCACATCACTTAACCGGCTCTTCATCAGAACAACATCTGCCGCATCGATCGCAACATCTGTTCCGGCTCCGATCGCAATACCCATATCGGCTCTTGTAAGTGCCGGTGCATCATTGATACCATCCCCGACCATCGCAACTTTTCCTTTTTCTTTCAGCTTACGGATCACCTGCTCTTTTCCTTCCGGAAGTACGCCTGCAATCACTTCATCAACTCCGGCCTGCTGTCCGATGGCTTTTGCAGTACGTTCGTTATCTCCGGTCAGCATGACTACATGGATTCCCATGTTCTGTAATTCTTTGATCGCCTGCGGGCTGTCTTCTTTGATGACATCCGCCACTGCAATTACACCTAATAAACGGTCTTCATTTCCAAAGAATAATGGTGTCTTACCTGCTTCGGCAAGTTTCTCTGCCTTCTTCTGGATATCTCCATCAACGGATACCTTACTGCTGATAAATGTATGATTCCCTCCATATAATGTATGGTCATCCAATATGGCTGTCAAGCCGTTACCTGGAAGAGCCTGGAATCCGGTAACTTCTTCGATGCCGGCATTTTCCTCTTTTGCATTTTCAAGGATTGCTCTTGCCAGTGGATGTTCACTCTTATTCTCCAGTGCATACGCACATTTTAATAAGGTATCTTCTGTCACTCCCGCTGCCGGAATGATATCTGTCACTTTCGGTTCTCCACTTGTGATCGTACCGGTCTTATCCAGCGCAACAATTTGCATCTTTCCAGTCTCTTCCAGTGAAACTGCTGTCTTGAACATAATACCATTTCTGGCACCCATTCCATTTCCGACCATAATTGCTACCGGTGTTGCAAGTCCAAGCGCACATGGACAGCTGATCACCAGCACCGCAATTCCTCTGGATAACGCAAAACCAATACTCTGTCCTGCGATCAGCCATACAATAATTGTGAGCACTGCAATTGTGATAACCATTGGCACAAATACACCGGATACACGGTCCGCAATCTTTGCGATCGGTGCTTTCGTTGCAGCCGCATCACTTACCATCTGAATAATCTGCGAAAGTGTCGTATCCTCGCCGACTCTGGTCGCACGGCACTTCAGATATCCGGACTGATTTACGGTTGCGGCTGATACCTTATCACCGACAGCCTTATCTACCGGAATACTTTCACCTGTAAGAGCAGATTCATTGACTGCACTGTTTCCTTCTATGACTTCTCCGTCAACCGGAATATTCTCTCCCGGTTTTACAACAAAGCAATCTCCCTTTTGTACCTGTTCGATCGATACCTGAACTTCTTTTTCTCCACGGATCACAACCGCTGTCTTTGGCGCAAGCTTCATCAGTCCTTTTAATGCATCGGTCGTCTTTCCTTTGGATCTTGCCTCCAGCATCTTTCCGACGGTGATCAGTGCAAGGATCATAGCTGCTGATTCAAAATAAAAATCATGCATATAAGACATTACTGCATCCATATCCCCATGCATCTGCGCATCTGTCATTGCAAACAGTGCATACGTACTGTATACAAAAGACGCTCCGGATCCAAGTGCCACCAGCGTATCCATATTCGGTGCTCTGTGGATCAGTCCTTTGAATCCACTGATGAAGAACTTCTGGTTGATCACCATGACTGCAATCGTCAGAAGCATCTGTAACAGTCCCATCATCACATGATTGTCTTTCATAAATCCCGGAACCGGCCATCCCCACATCATATGACCCATAGAGAAATACATCAGGACGATCAGGAATCCAAGTGATGCAATCAGACGCTTCTTTAATGCCGGTGTCGTTCTGTCTTTTAACATATCTTCTCCGGCAGATACTGATGATGACTGTGTCTTTGCCGTTCCTTCTCCTTTTTTCGATGCTCCGTATCCGGCATCTGTGACGGCTTTTACAATATCCTGTTCCGATGCCGTGCCTTCTACGCCCATTGAATTGGTCAGAAGACTTACGGAACACGATGTTACGCCCGGCACTTTGGATACGGCTTTTTCCACACGCGTACTGCATGCCGCACAGCTCATGCCTGTTACTGTATACTGTTCCATTTTATTATTCCCTCCAGTCTTTATGATATCCGGTGGGTAGAAGTAAAAACCTTGCGCCCCGGCACCATTTTATTCGCTTTATTCATGTTATTTATATCTTTTGTTACTTCATTAATTTCTGCAAAACTTTTACAAGCTCGTCTACCGTTTCTTCTTTTCCTGCACGGATATCATCTGTGACACAAGTCTTGATGTGATTGGCAAGCAGCACTTTATTAAAGCTGTTCAGCGCCGCATTGGCCGCCGCCACCTGAATCAGAATATCCGGACAATACGCATCCTTTTCAACCATGCCTTTAATTCCACGAATCTGACCCTCTATTCTGTTTAAACGATTAATTAAATCCCGGTACTCTTTTTCAGAGCGTTCCTTATGCTTATGGCAACAGCACATTTCTTCTTCCTGCATATTTTCTCCATTTCTACTACAATATATTTGAACTTTATTTTTAATCACATATTATACCCCTGTGGGGTATATGTCAAGTTCATTTTAAAAAAACCGCAGAAGTGACAGTTTTCTTGCGTACTATCACTTCTGCGGCTTCTATGTTTTTTATTTTTACAAACTTTTTATTTAGTTGGTGTTCCATTTTTCAATCACGCAGGTGTGATGCTTCTTTTCCTTTCTTTCAGCATCGTAATTAATACCGACCAGTAAAATTTTATCACTATACCCTGTCAATGCCCCGTGATATCTGTTTTCTTTAATCTGCGCAATTGCAGAATCGGCAGATTTGTTGTGCTTTAACTCCACGACCATTGCCGGTCTGTGTCCGGCATTGGCTCTCGGAATAAACACAAAATCCGCAAAGCCTTTCCCTGCCGGCATTTCCCGCACAATGTTGTAATACGCCGGTGCCGTAAAATATGCCATGGTAAGCACACAGCTTAATGAATTTTCATCGTTATATTTAAGGACTGACGTGTAAGTGTCGTGGGCAAGTTCTACGAGTTCTGCCACCTTCTCACTGTCCCCTTTTATCGTTGCCAGCAGTAACCGGTCACACTTTGCAATGGATTCTGCCACCTCTTTCCAGCTTCCGGTACTCAATGCC
>ENA-OQBL01001035-OQBL01001035.1-human-gut-metagenome-genome-assembly--contig:-NODE-1035-length-11949-cov-4.744713_pt1 | contig 11949 bp, 14 predicted proteins | sample MGYA00242747_ERZ504553 | MGnify/ENA primary metagenome ERZ504553 (study PRJEB26092, sample SAMD00036240) | human gut metagenome | host: Homo sapiens | study: EMG produced TPA metagenomics assembly of...
AAAAGCAGCTTTCAAAAAATTCCAAACTCGCCATCTGGCTCAAACAGTGGATTTTTTTGAAAACTAACGGCCGATTTTTTTTATCTTAGAAGTACCAGCGATGACTTCATATTCACTGGAATGCCTTTCCAACTTTTATTACGTGTGTATCTAACGCTATAGTGAATTAATAGAGTGCCCGTAACCGTTGTGATACCAGAAGTATATAGAAGCACCGGAAAATTAAAACTTTTACTATAACTTTCCGGTTACACACAAAGGTTACGGTTCTCCATTTAATTATTATGGCATGCGAAAACATAGGACCTTGTAAGTTTATTCCGATCGGTGACAGCCGACATGATAAATTAAATAGCAACTCACTCCCGGTTCTTATTATACACAAACATCCAAAGTGCCATCGCACATATGATCACATACCCCAACACGCTATACCTATCCGGCACCTGCCCGAACAGAAAGAATCCGAGGATCGTCGAAAAAATAATCTGCGAATAATCATAAATGGATATCTCTTTCGCAGGTGCATGATAATAAGCCGCCGTAATTCCGAACTGTCCGCCTGCAGCCGCAAGTCCCGCACCTAGAAGCGTTAAGATCTGCAAGCCGCTCATCGGATGGAAATCCAGAAGCAGATATGGCAGTGTAACCACACACGAGAATCCCGAGAAGAAGATTACAACCGAAGAACCTTTCTGTCCTCTCTGCCCAAGGATACGCACCATCGCATAAGCAATACCTGCGCAGATCCCGCCGCACAGTCCGATCAGTGACGGTACCAGTGCCATATTCGTAAATGTCGGTTTGATTACAAATAAGCTTCCGATAAATGCACCCGCAACCGCCAGTGCCTGTGCCGGACTCATCTTTTCTTTCAGCAATAAAAACGAAAAGATAATTACAAAAAACGGCGACATCTTATTCAGCATCGATGCATCCGACAGCACCAGATGATCCACCGCATAGAAATTACACAAGATTCCCACCGTACCGAATGTCGCACGCAGAATCATATATTTCAGATTTCCTTTTTCGATTTTGAATCCATCCTTGCTTCTTATGATCATGATCAGCGCAATAAAAAAAAGCTACCAGATTTCTGAAAAAACTCTTCTGTACCGAAGGCAGATCACCGGATAACCTTACGAACGCATTCATAAATGCAAATGATAACGCCGATAATGTAATAAAAAATATTCCTTTGTATCTGGAATTCATAAACTTACACTTCCTTATGATTTATTTCTTTATATCTTATGTTATGTCATTTATCTTACCACGAAAACTTTTGCATGTGAACACATCCGACTGTTGGACTTGATTTTGTGCAACTAATACACTTCTTTCACATTGTCGCATTCCCCCATAAAAGCTTCCCTCTGTTGATAGAATTTCAACTACAGATATGCTAAAATATTTCTGGATAACGAAAGGAGAAATGCAACGTGAAACCTCTCGAAACATTTATAGAACAACGCAAAGAACGCTTCGTCAAAAACAATCTGATGTCTGACGAATTTCTGGATTTTGTTAATAAAAATATGAAACCAATAGAGAAACAGATGTCCTATTATCAATGTGCCATCATGGAAGTAGAGACAAAATTCAAAGTATTAAACGAACAGTATTCCCTGGAATATGACCGCAATCCGATTGAAGATATCAAATCCCGTGTCAAATCCATGGAAAGCCTGATCAAAAAGATCCGTAAAAAGGATATACCGCTCACCCTTTCTTCTATTGAAGAAAATATCCATGATATTGCCGGTGTCCGTGTCATCTGTTCTTTTCCGGATGATATCTATATGCTTGCGGACTGCCTGCTTTCCCAGGACGACATCACACTTCTTGAGAAGAAAGACTACATCAAGAATCCAAAACCGGGCGGATACCGCAGTCTTCATCTGATCGTCAGTGTACCAATCTTTTTACAGGACGGAAAACGTAACATGACTGTAGAAGTACAGCTTCGTACGATTGCGATGGATTTCTGGGCAAGTCTGGAACATAAACTGCGTTACAAGAAAGATATCCCGGCTGACAAAGCAAAATATCTGGAGGATGAAATGCTTGCGTGCGCACAGATCAGTGCCGACCTGGATATGCGTATGCAGAATGTCCGTGATGTGATTGCTGAGAATACAACACCAGATGAGCGGCCTTTATTATTAAAAGAATTGTCATAAAAAGACATATTGAAAAATACACTAAAAAAGCACTGTGAAATCCGGTAATATTTCACAGTGCTTTGCCACTACGATATTCTAAAGTGCCCGACAATATCCGTTCTCTCCTGCAGGATATCTTCTTCATAATTCTTCTGATACGGATCATTATGATGAATCACATATGGTACACCTTCCACATTCCGTCTGTCAGAAATCACCCCGATATGATTCTTGAACACTACAATATCGCCGCCCTGCCATTGTTCAATGTCATTTACATCCGTGGTCAGGCTGATCGCTGTATGTTCAAAATATATTTTCAGGTTCTTTACTCTTCGGAAATCAATATTTTTATCCGGCTCATCGATATCATAATCCTTCGGATTCTTCCTGATATCTTCGTCTACCAGTTCCCGCAGATCATATCCGCTTTTCTTAAGCGCATATCCGACAACATCTGTACAGACACCATATCTGTCATCCGGATAACCAGTCTGATAATATCTGCTCTTGTAAACCGGCCGCTTCTTCACGTAAACCAATGCATTCGTCAAAATATCGGTCTGATCATCCGTACCGTCACCATCTTTATCCACACTGCTATGATACGGTGTGATCTCTGTGCCGTTATATTCATTCTTTGGCCGGTCTGTCTTCGTCAATCCTACCACATCACGTCCTGCCAGGAATCCGCCAAAGGTCAGCCAGATGATAATAGCGATCGGAACTAAGATCCGGAATTTCATCTTTCTTGTCTTATGATGAAATACAATCATCCCGGCAAATGCACCAAATGCACCGCCGACAAACGCAATCCCTATCAACACTGCCTCTTTGATCCGCCACTGATGATGCATTGCTTTCGCTTTATCCGTTCCATATAAAATAAATGCAACAATATTTACTACAACGAGATAATAGGATATCGGTGTCGCCGCCGTAAGTAATTTTGCCATCTTCCGCTCCCCTCCTTCGCATCTCCATTGTATCTTACCTTTGGTTAGCTTTCAATCAGAAAACGGATATAATTATAAACTTCCGAAAAATCAATCTCACATTGTCCACCCCATATATATACTGGTACTTTAGAATCAAAGCCATAGATCACCGGATAATTTTCTTCATCAAAAATATATACGAATACACGTCTTCCTTCTATATCTACCATCCAATATTCTTTTACTCCTGCATTCGCATATTTCTGAAGCTTTATAACCATATCTCTTCTTCTCGTAGACTTTGATAATACTTCTAATATAAAATCCGGCGCACCATATATCCGATTCTTATATAGTTTGTCCCGGTCACATACAATCATCACATCCGGCTCCACGATCGTCTTATTATCACAGTCAAGCTGTACATCCAACGGAGCTATTAATGGTATGCAATTTCCTTTATTTTTGGAAATAAATTCAAGAAACCTTGCGTAAATATATCCTCCCACCATCTGATGTAATGTTTCCGGTGACGCCATATCATAGAGCACACCATCAATCAGTTCTGCTCTTTGCTCATCTGGAAGAGCGTAATAATCTTCTACCGTATACTCTCCTTGTCGCTTCACTGTATATGCTGCACTTGCATCCTTTACAACAGATGCATAATACCGTTCCATCGGCAAAAAAATTTTTTCCAAAGCCTTCAATGTATCATAACGAGGTGAAGTTGTCGTACCTCCAAAAATCTTCTGCACGGTTCCAAGTGGTACCCCGGAAAGCTCCGCAATCTGTTCATTGGTGTATCCTTTTTCCTTTTCTTTTCTTTCATTTCTTGAATATTCATGGCGCACACTCCTTTATAACAAGCCTGGTTATACACCTTTTTAGAAGTAATACTTATTTCCTAGTATATATACTATCATATATTCCATTTATATTCAATCATTTTCAATCCATTTTTAATCCATTTTTAATCCATTTCATCAATCCACATCCAATATCCGGAAATGATTCCGCTTCACTTCGATCAGCCCGTCCTTCTGCATTTTCCCCAGTTCATTCGACATTGCCGACCGGTCTACTCCCAGATAATCTGCAAGCTGCTGCCTGTTATACGGAATATCGAACTCTTCCTTTTCACGCTCCATTGCCTGATAAGACAGATAAGACAATAGTCTGCCACGGATCGTCTTCGATGAAGTGTGAAAGATGCGTCTGGACAGATTCAGGTTCTTCTGCGCCGATATCGCAAGCAAGTTCTGCACCAGATTCTGATGAAACTCACACGCATTCGGACACACTTTTAAGATCTTTCTCACATCCAGAAATAACACTTCGCAGTCAGACATCGCAATTACATTGACCATCAGCTTCTCATCCAGTGCACAGGCATACGTCTCTGCGAAAATCTGACCTTCTTTTACATAATCCAGGACACTTCTGTTTCCCCAGATATCATCGTTTTCAATCAGGGCATTTCCTTTTAACATAACACCGATCGATGAGACAATATCCCCCGCATGAAAGATGATCTCATCTTTCTGGTATTTCTTCTTCTTCGCACTTAAGCAATTCAGCATAGAAGATACTTCTTCTTCCGTTGCCCCTGCGAAGATCTCTGTCTTTGTTAATGCTTTTAAATTCACGCTTTCCATTTTTGTTTCCTCTCTACATCACCGTCTGATACAGAAGCACCATAAGCGGCATCGTTATGATTGATAACAATGTCGTCATAACATTGATCGCACTGGCATATTTCGAATCATTTCCATACACCTGACACATCTGCGTGATCGTTGAAGCAGACGGTGTGATCACCGCAAGGAATACGATCAACAGTAATTTTTTTTCCATCCGGATGTATGTTCACAAGCCCGCTTATTTTTAAAATTGCCAATGATATCACCGGTATCACGACCAGTCTCAGAAATGAAATAAAATACACTTTTACATTTTCAAATATATTCCTAAGATTCATCTCTGCGATCAGCATTCCCGTTACGATCATACTCGCCGGACCGATCATACTGCCCACAGAACTCAATGCCTGATCTACGATTTCCGGCAGTCTGATCTTTGTAAAGAATAATACAACTCCTGCAAATACCGAAATCATATTTACATTAAAGACAATCTTTTTCCAGTCCCACTTTCCTTCCCGGCTGATCGTATTCTTGCCATGTGTCCACAGAAATACCAGTTGGACACTCATGAACACACAACCATATAATACCCATTCTTTTCCCAGAATAAAAGTCACCAGCGGTACGATCAAATTACCCGAATTTGAATAATAGATGGATGTCGCCTCTACTTCATTTAGTTTCAATACCTTTCCGGCACCCCATACTGCTGCCAGTAATATAACCTGTAATAATACCGACGCTGCAAATACCAGCAAAAGTTCCTTCACTTTTTCACTTGTATAATCCACCTGAAATGCATTGATGATCACACACGGAATAACTAGATATAATACAATTTTAGAAATGACTTTGCTGTCTTCTCCCTTTAACAATCCTGTCTTTACAATAATATATCCCATCAGGATCATAAGAAACAGTTCTGCGATCTGTTCCATTAAAAGTATACTGATTTCCATAATAATCTCTCTTTCCTTTTACAGTCCTACCGAAAATCATATACACTTTCCCGATGATTGTCAATCTCACAAAAACCTGACATCCTTCTATTAATCATACTTATATTGACATGTTATTTATCATTCATATATTGATTCCTTCTATCTATAAGGCTATAATAGTGTTTATAAAAATATAAAACAGGCAGTATAAAATACAGGGAGGAACTTAAGATGAAATACAAGAATATTATTTTTGATTTTGGAAATGTAATCGGAAAATTTAAAGGAGACTATATTCTGGGGAAATTTGCTTCTACACCGGAAGATTATGATATTCTTGCTGATGCCATCTTTAAAAACTGGGTAGCTTTAGATGCCGGAACTATTGACTATGACCAGAATGCCGAAGATACGATTGCAGGACTTCCGGATCATCTGAAAGATACTGCCCGTGATTTCTTCGAGAACTGGTTCCAGTATGTCGACCCGCTTCCGGAGACATGGAAATTCATCAAAGAATTAAAAGCCCGCGGGGTTCCGATCTACCTGCTTTCCAATGCCTCCACCCGTTTTGCGGAACGCGCACTGGAAGATTATCCGATCCTGAAAGAATTCGACGGCATCGTGTTCTCTGCTCCGCTTAAAATGGCAAAACCGGGACACGATATCTATTATCATCTGTTCAATGAATTTAACCTTCTGCCGAGAGAATGCTTCTTTATCGATGACACGGTGGAAAATGTCATTGCAAGTAAAGAACTTGGAATGGAGAGCATCTTGTTTACGGGAGATATTGAGGCCGTTTAAAAGGGCAATTGAGTTTTAATCAATTGACCCCTTTTTTTATAAACGCTTCCCTGGTCACAATCATATGAATGATATATGGAATCAGAATAACCGGGCTTCTCAATTCCGTTACAGATACGCTTTACCATTGCCGCAACCATATTGACGGCTGTCGACACCGCACCGGGAATGATCAGAACTGAAATGAGAGGTGTCATAAATCCACTTCCGGATGTTATGTCAAAAAAAATACTTGAATTTTTAGCCTTTTCGTTCGGTATAATTCATATTCGGACTAAAAAAATAAGATGACTTTTGGTTTAATTGGAAACGACACAAGTGTATGCTTGATTAACGAACAACACAAGTGTCCTTTTTGTACCCAATTTTTAAATATTTCATAAAAAGGAGAACAAAAATTATGCCCAAAAACTTTATTTCAAAATGTTAGTTTTTACACTGATGATGTCTTTTCTGATGGTTTACGTCATGATTTGCTACAATATTTGCCTGAATGTGGGAGGAATGAGCAACGAAGTATTCCTGATGGCTTTCGGCGAACTGAAAATCATGTGGCCGGTTGCCTTCGTTCTGGAATTTGCTTTCGTTGACAAACTTGCACATATGCTTGCCTTCCGTATCGTTACACCACAGGACAGACCAATCTTCATCACTCTTGCAATCTCTTCCATGATCGTATGCATCATGTGTCCTTGCATGAGTCTTGTTGCAACGATTCTGTTCAAGAACGCAGGAAGTAATGTGATCGCTACCTGGTGTCAGACAACATTCATGAACTTCCCAGTTGCTTTCTTCTGGCAGATCTTCTACTGCGGACCATTCATCCGTCTGATCTTCAGAAAGATGTTTCCTGAGAAAGAAAACGTTGCCGCTTCCGCTGTAACCGAATAATTGATACAAAAAAAATCCGAGCCTGTTTCTATACAGTGCCCGGTTTTTCTTTCTTCTTATTCTGTTCTTCCTGTCTATACAAAAAAGCAATGCTATATTCAGCCCTGTTACAATCACAGCAATCACCAGAAGCAAAAAATTCAAACGTCTGCTGTTCACATATTTTCCCATTACCTTTTTCGAAGCCGTCAGATATATCTGTGTAAATATTGTAACTGGAAGCTGGACGGCAAGCAGCATCTGGGAATATACCAGACCTTCGAATGGCTGTCTGATAAACAGGATGATCACCGCCGCCGGAATCATCGTCAGCAGTACTCCTCTTTTTGTTTCCTTTGTCTTAATATCATATGGCTGGTTAAAGATTCCGGAAAATATCGTTCCACCGGCCATTCCTGCAGTGATACTGGATGAGATACCCGCCAGCAAAAGTGCCAGTGCGAAGACCACCGTTGCCGCATTCCCCAACAAAGGCGACAGCATCTTTCCCGCAACAGTCAGATCATCCACCTGTTTTCCACTTCCGTTCTGATAAAGCGTCGCTGCCGCCATCAGGATCATCGCACTGTTGATTGCCCATCCAATGATCATGGAAAATAATGTATCTTTAAATTCATACTTCAACTGCTGCTCGATCACCGAACTGTCTTCCAGATTCCACTGTCTGCTCTGAATAATCTCCGAATGCAGAAACAGATTATGCGGCATCACCACCGCCCCTAATACACTTAAGATCACCAGCATGCTTCCCGACGGGAATGACGGTTTCACCCATCCGACCACAGCTGCTCCCCAGTCGATCTTCGCAATTCCAACTTCGAATAAAAAAGAAAATCCAATCAGCGACACGAATAATATGATCAGTTTTTCTATTCTCTTATATGCATTCGTAAATGCAAAGAATAATACCAGAACCAGGATCAGGATACTCCCCAGTCTGATTGGTATATGGAACAACATCTGCAGCGCAATCGCTCCTCCGAGTATCTCTGCCATCGCCGTTGCTACCGCTGCAAGCATTGCAGTCAGAAGTATCAGGTCTTTTAACAGCCTTGGCATATATCTGCTCGCCGCTTCCGACAGACACAGTCCGGTTGCAATTCCCAGATGTGCCGCGTTATGCTGCAGTACGATCAGCATAACTGTAGATAATGTCACCATCCATAATAACTCATATCCGAAACCTGATCCCGCCGCAATATTCGAAGCCCAGTTTCCCGGATCTATGAATCCTACTGTAACCAGAAGCCCCGGCCCCAGATAACGCAGGAAATTAAGTGTCTTATTCTTGGATTGATTCTTGGATTTCCGCTTCATATATAATGAACTCCTTTACTTAGTAGAATCTAAGTTAGTTGTAACTAACTTAGATTCTACTAAGCATTTTCATCTTTGTCAATTCATTATATGAATATCATTTCTCATTTAGAAGCAAAACGCTGAAAAATCCGTCCTCACAGGTTAAATAGCTCTTGTGTATTTCTTCAGCCACTCCTGCTCTTCCTCGTTCAGGTAAGGAGCAATCACTTCGTATACTTTTGCATGATAATCATTCAACAGTTTCTTGTCTTCCTGTGTCATAATATCCGGATTGATCGCATCCAGATCCATTGGAATCAGGGTGATTGCTTCGAAGTACATGAACTGACCATATTCATTCAATGTTCCTTTGCAGGTCAACAGTTCGTTCTCCAGACGGATTCCGTGAGATCCTTCAATATAGATTCCAGGCTCATCTGTGATGACCATGCCTTCCTGTAATACTTCTGTCTCACCCTTACGATATTTCCAGCGGAAACCTGCAGGTCCTTCGTGGAGTTCAGAAGGTATCCGACTCCGTGTCCTGTACCATGGTTGAAGTTTAAGTCTCTGTCCCAGAATGGTTTTCTTGCAAGGATATCAAGAATCATACCGGTAGAACCTTCCAGGAATTTTGCACTGCCAAGCTGTAAGTTACTGATCGCAACCAATGTGAAGTGATCTTCATGATCTGCGGAACTTCGCCGAGTGCGTAAGTTCTGGTTACATCTGTGGAACCTTCATAGAATCCAGCTCCTGTATCCGTTAAGAATAACTGTCCTTCTTTTAACTCTACATCTGTCTCCGGTGAAGATGTGTAGTGTACGATCGCACCATGCTCTCCAAATGAAGAGATTGGTTCAAAGCTTGGACGGATAAAATTGCCCATCTCAGCACGGAATTCATCCCAAATTTATCAGATGCGCTCATCTCTGTGATCCTCATCTTGCCAACATTTTCTTTCAGCCATTTCATGAATCTTACATGCGCAACACTGCTACTTTTCCGATCTGTGCCTTGCGGATGTTCTCGATCTCAACCGGGTTCTTGATTGCTTTCATGAGAATTGCCGGATTTCTCTTTTCTACTGTCTTAACATTTTCAGGAATATTGTTGAACAATGCATAATTCAGTTTTCCAGGATCGATCATTGCAACCACATCACTGCCAAATTTCTTCACGTCTTCGTAAATGTCGTTGTATGGGTGTAAGTTTACGCCATCTTTTGCAAGTTTGGCTTTTAACTTGTCATCTAATTTTTTCTCATCGATATACAGCTCGAAACTGTCCATTGTGATGATTCCATAAGATAATACCAGTGGGAAGAAGTCTATATCATTTCCACGGATATTTAACGTCCAGCAGATGTCGTCGATCGTAGATACAACGTGCACATTGGTTCCTGCTTCTTTCATCTCTTCACGGATTCTTGCAAGTTTGCTTGCAACAGTTTCTCCGGCATATTTTACATCCAGATTAAATGCAGGCTCTTCGGATAATACCGGGCGGTCTTCCCAGATCTCATCGATTAAGTCTACCTGATAATTTACTTTTGCATTCTTCTTCCCAGCGATGGCTGCATAACCTTCTCCTTCACCGACAGATACGACTCTTCCGTCGAATCCAAGTGTCTCGCCTTCCTTTAATACCTCTTCAATATATGCATTCATCTCTGGCACACCAGGCTCACCCATTTTCATAAGTTCTACAGTTGTCCCCTCCAACTGTGCTGCTGCCTGGATGAAGTAACGTCCGTCTGTCCAGAGTCTTGCTTCTGTCTTTGTGATCACGGCCGTTCCCGCTGATCCAGAGAACCCTGTAATGAACTTTCTAGCTTTGAAGTGTTCCCCGACATATTCGCTCTGATGAAAGTCTGCAGTCGGTACTACATACACATCAATGTTCTTTTCTTCCATGCACTTTCGAAGTGCGGAAAGTCTTTCTGGTACTGTCATGTTTTTGTTCCTCCTTGATATATACAGTGTATTGTTATTATAACGCATTTCTTATCATTAATCTTCTATCAAATCAGATAATTTTTCTTATCTTTCATAAGTAATACTTCTTTTGAATGGATGACAAAAAAAAGACTTTGAAATAGATTTTTCCGAATCCCTTTTAAAGTCTTTTTTGCTAATATTATTCTATTTATTTTTATATCCGTCCTGCTTTTCCAAGTTCCACCATCACCGGTGTAAGCCCTGCAACATCCCAGCCTTCAAAACTGATCATACATAATGCACGGAATAATAACTTCACCGTCTCAGATTCTTCTGTCTGATCTGCATGATACAATTTTGCTGCAGTCTGGCAGATTACCATCAGGATTGTATTCTTAAATGCTCCGATTTCTTCGGATTCTTTCCACAGATTCTCCATATCATAGTCATCCGTATTGCCACATGGTGCTGCACATGTTACACATCCCGGTGAGACTGTATATTTTTCATTTCTTACCTTTTCTAACATCTCACTCATATCAAAGATACTTGCCGACCAGTCTCCGGCCACCGTCAGTGCTTCTAGGAATACCCGGTTAGTGTTCTCTGTCTTTTCGTTATTCTCACAGGTTCTTGCAAGTCCGATGACTGCACCTGTCAGTTTCTGTCTGATCTCTTCTTTCACGATTTACCTCTCTTTCTTTGCCGGAATCACAAAGATAAATATCATAGAACTCACAAATAATAAAAACGGATAAAAAAGCTTCGGCATGATCTGAAATGCTGACACATTATATCCCAGTTCACTCGCCGCAGATATCGCAACCAGCATCTGTGCTCCATAAGGAATGATCCCCTGAAAAACACATGAAAATGTATCCAGTATCGAAGCTGCTTTTCTCGGTGTGATCCCATATTCTTCCGCCATATCCTTTGCGATCGGATTCGCCATTACGATCGCCACAGTATTATTCGCCGTTGCAATATCCATCGTTCCTACCAGAAGTCCCATGCCGAGCTGACCGCCTTTGCGTCCTTTGAATACCTTATGGATTCCCGCCAGCAATGCATCGAAACCGCTATATTCACGGATCAGTGCACACATCGCTGCCACCAGGATTGCCACCATACTCGTTTCGAACATCCCGGAAGCTCCGGAACCCCATATTGGCAAGCAGATCTGTCGCCGCAATATGACCGCCGGCCAGCATAATAATAGAACCAGATACAATCCCGATCAGAAGTACCACGAATACATTGATCCCGATAATTCCTCCTATGAGAACCAGTACATATGGAATAATCTGCACTAAAGTTAT
>ENA-OQBL01001036-OQBL01001036.1-human-gut-metagenome-genome-assembly--contig:-NODE-1036-length-11936-cov-3.819629_pt1 | contig 11936 bp, 9 predicted proteins | sample MGYA00242747_ERZ504553 | MGnify/ENA primary metagenome ERZ504553 (study PRJEB26092, sample SAMD00036240) | human gut metagenome | host: Homo sapiens | study: EMG produced TPA metagenomics assembly of...
AGGAGTACCCGGAATCGGCAGCAGGAAGTTGATCGGGAGAGCTTCCGGATTAATTTCTTTCAGTTCCAAAAGCATATCTACAACGTCTTCTTTGCTTTCGCCCATACCGATGATTCCACCGCTGCAGATCTCGAAACCGAGTCTCTGAAGCATATGTATATTTTCCACACGCTGGTCAAAAGTGTGTGTGGTGCAGATGTGACTGTAATAATTACGGCTGCTGTTCAGATTATGATTGATACGGTCAAGTCCGGCGTCTTTTAACATTTTTGCCTGTTTTTCGGTTAAGAATCCGATGGAGCAGCAGAGATGGGTTCCGGTTTCTTTCATCTTGCGGATACGTCCGGCAAGCTGTTCGATCTCTGCATCTGTGAATCCCATGCCGCTTAATCCGATACAGTGGCGGGAAAGATGATGTTCATTTACAAAATCATTATCATTGTATAATTTTTCGTCTTCTACCCATTTATAAGTGTCGATGTCTGCATTAGAGCGACAGGATTGCGCACAGTAAGCGCAGTCCTGAGAGCAGTTACCACTGCGGACATTGGTTAGAATATGAATGCTGACGTGGTTTCCTTTATATTTTTTACGGAGGATTCCGGCACGTTCGATGAGAGCATCTAACTGGTCGTCCGGAGTGTTTAAAATCTCGATGGCCTCTTCGCGTGTCAATATAGGATCTTCGTGTGTATGAACTTCTGAAATCATGGTGTTACCTTCCTTTGTGTGTAATATAAATCACTTGTTAACTGATATAGACAAAAGGTTAACATGACGGGGAATAAAAGTCAACTGTATTTGGTGGAAAGGTTAACATCTGCGATGCTATATACAGATAAAAATCAGACTGTGATTAGCGGATATATTTCTAAATAAAAAGCAAAGATTAAAAAAGTATAAAAATACGGATTTTATAAAATATTTCTGTATAATAATAACAGATGTCTGTGAAAAAAATAACAGATGGAAGAAGGAGAAAAAGAATACATGCTTCAGATACAGCATATTTGTAAAGAATATAGGACCGGTAATCTGGTACAGAAGGCGCTGGATGACGTGAGCCTGAACTTAAGAGATAATGAATTCGTGGCAATTCTAGGTCCCAGTGGATCGGGAAAGACTACGCTTCTGAATATTATCGGAGGACTGGACCGTTATGACAGCGGCGACCTGATCATCAACGGAATATCTACGAAGAAATATAAGGACAGAGACTGGGATTCATACCGGAATCATACGATCGGATTCGTATTTCAGAGTTATAATCTGATCCCGCATCAGACGGTGTTGTCTAACGTAGAACTTGCACTTACAATTTCTGGAATCGGAAAAGAAGAGAGAAGAAAACGTGCCATTGATGCGCTGAAAAAAGTAGGACTTGGAGAACAACTTCACAAAAGACCAAGCCAGATGTCCGGCGGCCAGATGCAGAGAGTGGCGATAGCAAGGGCACTGGTGAATGATCCGGATATCCTGCTGGCGGATGAACCCACGGGAGCACTGGACAGTGATACCAGTATCCAGGTCATGGATCTTCTGAAAGAAGTAGCCAAAGACCGGCTGGTTGTTATGGTTACACACAATCCGGAACTGGCAGAAGAATATGCGACCAGGATCGTGAATTTGCGGGATGGGAAGATACGTTCAGATACGGACGAATACATTGTGGATGAGCAGACATTAAAAGAACCGGAACATAAGAATATGGGAAAATCTTCCATGTCTTTTCTGACGGCGCTGGCTCTTAGCTTTAATAATCTAAAGACGAAGAAAGCAAGGACATTACTGACATCCTTTGCGGGTTCTATCGGTATCATAGGAATTGCGCTGATTCTGGCACTTTCTAATGGAGTGAACGGCTATATCCAGTCAATCGAGGAAGAGACGTTGTCGGAATATCCACTACAGATCCAAAGTACGGGATTTGACATTACCTCCATGATGGTTGGAAATACCGGAACGGATGATAAGAGCAAAGACTCGTCCGGTAAGAAGAACAAAGATGGTCAGGTAAAAGTCATGGAGATGGTTACAAATATGTTCTCCAAGATGAATACCAATGACCTTAAATCATTGAAAAAACATCTGGAAAAGGATAATGATGCGTTAAAATCCTATACAAATGCCGTGGAGTATGATTATGATGTGGATCTGCAGATATACAGAGAGGATTCGGATGGTGTCAGACAGGTACACCCGGACAAATCATTTTCATCCATTGGAATCGGAGCAGATTCCGGTGCCAACAGTATGATGTCATCCATGATGAGTACAAATGTGTTCTACCGCATGCCAAAGAACACAAGTCTGTACGAGAAGCAGTATGATGTCAAGGCGGGAAGATGGCCGAAAAAATATAATGAATGCGTACTGGTATTAAGTCAGGACGGCGGGATGAGTGATTTTCTTCTATATACACTTGGCCTCAGAGATCAGATGGAACTGGATGATATGATCAAAGCTTTTGCAAGTGAAGAAGAGATCAAGACACCGTCTTCACTGGGAACATACACCTATAAAGATATTCTGAACAAGAAGTTTAAGCTTGTGAATCAGGCAGACTATTATGAATATGACAGCCAGTATAAAGTCTGGAAAGATAAAAGTGATAATGCAGAATATATGAAAAAACTGGTGGCAGACGGAGAGGATATTAAGATTGTCGGAATCGTGCAGCCGGCAGAAGGTTCGAAGGCAACTGCACTGAATATGGGAATCGGTTATCCATATTCGCTTATGACGCATGTCGCAGAAGAAGCAAAAAACAGTGAGATCGTAAAACAACAAAAAGCCAGTCCGGATATCAATGTATTTACCGGAGAGAAATTCGGTGAAGATTCCGGAGATAATGGTCTGGATATGAACTCGTTATTCAGCGTAGATGAAGACGCACTTCAGAAAGCATTCAGCATGGGAGATACAGACCTTGCAGGAAGTCTCGGAAATTCACTGGACTTTTCGAAAGCAGTGAATCTGCAGGATGCATTTAAGCTGGATGGCAATACGTTGAATTTATCCGGACTTGTGAATCTGGATCAGGTGGATCTGAATCTGTCGGGGCTTCCGTCGGCAGGTCTGGGAGATATGCTGTCGGGGCTGGATGTCAAGGTGAAACCGGGCGGAATGCAGAAGATGGCTGTTTCATTGATGGAAGGGTATCAGGCATATGCGAAGACGCATCCGGAAGCAGATTATTCGCATCTGGGAGATAACTTCTCGGAATATCTGAAAACAGATGGTGCAAAGCAGATCATGAAAAAGTATTTTTCAAAGATTCTAAAGGAGAGTGGAAAAGTAACCATTACAGAAGAAAAGGTACAGAAGCTTCTGACAGATATCATGCAGGGGTTTGAAAAATACGTAAAGGATCAGGAAATCGGAGATATCAGTGCGGACCAGTACGGAACATATTTCCGCCAGTATTTACAGACGGCAGAAGCAAAGCAGATCATAACAGACTGGGTGAATGACCTGTATAAAGATGTGGATATTGAGATATCGGAAGCGGATCTGCAGGCAATGGCGCAGGAACTTGCGGCTGGATATTTAAGCTATGCACAGGAAAAAGGATATGCAGATGTGACAAAGATGGGTGAGAACTTTGCAGCTTATCTCGGAACGGCAGATGGAAAACAGCGGCTGAGTAACGGTCTTTCAGAGACACTGGACATGAAGAGTCTGGAAAGCCAGCTTTCATCCGGGATGAATGCTTACATGAAGCAGGCAATGAGAGCGTATGCGAAATCTTTTGGAAATGCACTTGAGACACAGATTTCGTCGGCCATGGAGCAGATCGTCGGACAGATGTCTTCCGGTATGGGTAAAGTAATGGAATCTGCCATGACACAGATCGGACAGAATCTCCAGAGTGTCATGACAGATGCGATGAAGATCGATACAGATGCATTTGCAAAGGCATTTCAGTTCAATATGACGGAGGATGATCTGACAGAACTTATGATGTCTATGAGCGGAACGGCGAGTGCAACGTATGACAGCAATCTGCAGAAATTAGGATATGCTGACTTCGCAAAACCAAGCGAGATCGACATTTATCCTAAAGATTTTGAAAGTAAGGAACAGGTAGTGGATTATCTGGATCGTTATAACAAGAAGATGGAGAAAGCCGGCAAGGATGAACAGGTGATTTCCTACACGGATGTAGTGGGAACTCTGATGTCATCGGTGACAGATATCGTCAATACTATCAGTTATGTGCTGATTGCCTTTGTGGCGATTTCACTGGTCGTATCTTCAATTATGATCGGAGTCATTACGTATATCAGTGTGCTGGAGCGGAAGAAAGAGATCGGAATCTTAAGGGCGATCGGCGCATCGAAGAGGAATGTATCTCAGGTGTTTAATGCAGAGACCTTCATTATTGGACTGTGTGCGGGACTGATCGGAATCGGACTGACGCTGTTGCTTCTGCTCCCTGGCAATATGATCATTCATGCGGTGGCAGATAATTCCAATGTAAATGCAGTGCTTCCGGTTATTCCGGCACTGGTGCTGATCGCACTGAGTGTGGTACTGACATTGCTTGGTGGACTGATCCCGTCAAAGAAAGCATCGAAGAGCGATCCGGTTACGGCACTTCGGACGGAATAAATTATTATCAATGAGCTGCATAAAGCGGTAAAACGTCTGTTGTAAAAAATCATAGAGAAAGATTAAAATATGCTATGGAGAAATCTATAGCATATTTTTTATACCAAAAAGAAGGAGACCTTATGTATAATTTTAATTATTACACACCAACCAAAGTTGTATTTGGAAAAATACAGAAGACAAATGTGGAGAACTGGTAAAAGAACAGGGATGTAAGAAAGTAATGATTCATTACGGAAGCGGAAGCGTCAAACGTACCGGATTATTGGATAAAGTAAAGGCTTCCCTGGATGAAGCAAAGATTGACTATATAGAACTTGGTGGTGCAGTACCGAACCCAAGACTTTCACTGGTATATGAAGGAATCGAGCTCGCGAAAAAAAGAAGGAGTAGATTTCATCCTTGCTGTAGGCGGCGGAAGTGCGATCGATTCTGCAAAAGCAATCGGATATGGAGTTGCCAATGAAGGGGACGTATGGGATTTTTATGACAAAAAGCGCCAGGCAACAGGATGTCTTCCGATTGGTGTTGTACTGACTATTGCAGCGACAGGAAGTGAGATGAGTAATTCTTCTGTTATTACAAAAGAAGACGGCTGGATCAAGAGAGGATACCGCAATGACTATGGAAGACCGCGCTTTGCAATCATGAATCCGGAACTGACCATGACACTGCCGGATTATCAGACAGCATGCGGATGCACAGACATTCTGATGCATACGATGGAACGCTATTTTACAAATGGTGGAAATATGGAGATCACAGACAGTATTGCAGAGGGTCTGATGCGTACGGTAATTGAGAATGCAAGAATTCTGATCAATGATCCGAAGAACTATGATGCACGTGCGGAAGTAATGTGGGCAGGAAGTCTGTCTCATAACGGGCTGACAGGCTGTGGCGCGGTTGTCGGAGGAGATTTCGCTTCCCATGCACTGGAACATGAGATCGGAGGACTGTTTGACGTGGCACACGGTGCAGGCCTTGCGGCAATCTGGGGTTCCTGGGCAAGATATGTATACAAAGACTGCCTTTCTAGGTTCGAAAAATTTGCAATGAACGTCATGCGGGTAGACCCGGAAGGAACCGCAGACGATGTGGCATTACGTGGAATCGAAGCCATAGAAGACTTCTTCCGTGAACTCAAGATGCCAACTTCTATCCATGAACTTGGCATTGATCCTACAGATGAAGAACTGAAACTGATGGCACATAAATGCAGCATCGGATGCAAGGGAAGCAAAGGATCTGCGAAGGTACTTCATGAGGAAGATATGTACAAGATATATAAAGCAGCACTGTAAGAAGGCTTTCGCGATTTCATCTTCATAGCATGTGAAAATGTAACTGAATAAAAGTATAGCAGTGGTTGCTGTGCATATGCACAGAGCAACCACTGCTATACTTTTATTCAGGCCATCATGAAGCAGAAAATCAAACGAAATCAAACCTTCCGAACAACTACTTCCTCCGTCCTGTGAATTCCTTCTTTTAATGTTGCTTCAACATCCTTTACAACCTGCTCCTCACCAACCGGAATCACCAGCCCTACAGCGGTAACAAGTGGAACAAACGCAACCCATATTCCGTGAGCTCCGAGGTATTCTACCGCAAAATATCCAACCAGAACCCCCAGATGGAAGAGAATCAGCGTGTTCGTAAAAAGCAATGCCCGTTTCTTCTGAGCCAGATCATGTGTCATATGATATCTGGTCCATGCAAGAAGTGTCTGCTTGTAATTATTCGTTGAAAAGATCGTGGAACTGTTATAACATTCCGGAGTGGTAAAAGCCTGCCACTGGTATGCATTCAGGATGAATACAGGGAACAGTGCGATCAGGGGATTGACCGATGCCGGAATGATCCCTGCGATCCATATGCAGACGGCCTCTGCCGCCAGTGCGATATAAGATTTTACAGAGGCAAAATGTTCGCCGATTAAAAATGCGGCAATGATCGCAAGGCCATATAAAATAAAAATAGCCAGACGAAGGAAGGCATCCGTCAGGTTCATTTTCGTAAAGTTTAGGACCATTTCAATCAGATTCATGGTCTGTGCGGCACCAAAATTGCCGCCACGGACTAAGATGGCATAAGCACCGGTCAGTCCGCCGATAAATGCAAGATTGACATGCAGTAATGCACGTTTATGATTATATATCCAATTCATTTTCTATCACCCGGTGCCTATTATAGGACGGAGAGATGGAAAAATCAAACAAAAGTGTGGAAAAAAGAGATTGGATGGAAAATAATACAAATATGGATTGACATTTTACAAAAAATTGAGTATCATAGACTTTAATGAATAAAAGCGTTAAAGCGCGAAAGCTGTTACGCTAAAAAATTCATAAAAAAGAATTATGAATGAACATGAAAGGGGAATTTTCCAATGCCGATTACAGATATATTGGAGAAAAACTGCCGCCTGTACGGAGACGACGTTGCGCTGGTAGAGATTAATCCAGAGATGCCGGAGACAAAAAGAACTACATGGAAGGAGTTTGATCTGATCGAACCTTCACGCGCGGCTTATTATAGAAGAGAGATCACATGGAATGTATTTAACGAAAAGGCAAACAGATTTGCCAATCTTCTGATTGAAAGAGGAATCAAAAAAGGAGAAAAAGTGGGGATTCTCCTGATGAACTGTCTGGAATGGTTGCCAATTTATTTCGGAATTCTGAAGACCGGAGCATTGGCTGTACCACTGAACTTCCGTTATTCTGCGGATGAGATCAAATATTGCGTGGAACTTGCGGAGATTGATATTCTGGTGTTCGGACCGGAGTTCATCGGACGAGTAGAAGAGATTGCAGATGAGATCAGCAAAGGACGTCTGTTATATTTTGTAGGAGACGGATGTCCGGGATTTGCCGAGGATTATAATGCACATACGGCGAACTGTTCCAGTCAGTCTCCGAAGATTGATGTCAATGATGACGATGAGGCAGCAATTTATTTCTCATCAGGAACAACAGGATTCCCGAAGGCAATCTTACATAACCATGAATCCCTGATGCATGCAGCAAAAGCAGAGCAGAATCATCACGGACAGACGAAGGATGATGTATTCTTATGTATTCCACCGTTATATCATACCGGGGCCAAGATGCACTGGTTCGGAAGTCTTCTGACGGGAGGAAAAGCAGTATTGTTAAAAGGAACAAGTCCGAAGACAATCTTACAGGCAGTATCGGAAGAACACTGTACTATTGTATGGCTGTTGGTTCCGTGGGCGCAGGATCTTCTGCTTGCACTGGACAATAAGGAACTGGATATTGCAGATTATGATCTGGACCAGTGGAGACTGATGCATATCGGTGCACAGCCGGTACCACCAAGCCTGATCAAACACTGGAAAGAATACTTCCCGCATCACCAATACGACACGAACTATGGTCTGAGCGAATCCATCGGGCCTGGATGTGTACATCTTGGCGTGGATAATATCGATAAAGTCGGTGCGATCGGTAAAGCCGGATATGGATGGGAAGCTAAGATTATCGATGAACAGGGCGAGACGGTAAAACAGGGCGAGACCGGAGAACTTGCGGTCAAAGGACCAGGCGTCATGACCTGTTACTACAGAGATCCGAAGGCAACAGCAGAAGTTCTGCATGACGGATGGCTGTATACCGGAGACATGGCGATGGAAGACGAAGACGGATTTATCTTCCTTGTTGACCGTAAGAAAGATGTCATCATCAGTGGTGGTGAGAATATCTATCCGGTACAGATTGAAGACTTCTTACGTACCAATGAAGCTATTTTGGATGTGGCGGTTATTGGACTTGCAGATCACAGACTGGGAGAAATTTCAGCAGCAATCATTGAACTGAAACCGGGAGTTGAATGTACAGAAGAAGATATTCAGGAATTCTGTAAGAAACTTCCGAGATATAAGAGACCTCGTAAGATCATCTTTGCAGATGTTCCGCGTAATCCTACCGGAAAGATTGAAAAACCAAAGCTTCGCGAAAAATACGGAGCAACACATCTGGTTGCGGCACAGAACCAGGGATAATAAAATATGTAAAAATGTCATCTCTTTTGCAGGAAAAATCTGCAGAGAGATGGCATTTTTTTACGGACGTGTTTATAATAGTGGAGAAATAAATAATAAGAGCAGACTGGAGCTGAATATAGAATGAACACCAATGAGAAAAAAGAGATTACAATCCGGATTGCAAAAGAAGAGGATGCGGAAGAATTGCTTGCAATCTATGCGCCTTATATAGAACATACAGTGATTACATATGAATATGATGTGCCGACGGTGGAAGAATTCCGAGGACGGATCCGGCATGTATTGGAGAGATATCCATATCTTGTGGCAGAGGTGAATGGAGAAATATGTGGATATGCATATGCAAGTGCTTTTCACGAGAGACCGGCAGGAGGATGGAATGTAGAGACGTCTATCTACGTGGATCAGAATAAAAAAGGAATGGGTATCGGGACAAAATTATACGACATGCTGGAGAAGATATTAAAGCGGCAGAATGTGTTAAATATGAATGCGTGTATTGCATGTACCGAGCATGAAGATGAATACCTGACGAATGCAAGTATCCATTACCATGAACATTTGGGATATCGTATGGTCGGCTGGTTCACAAATTGTGGATATAAATTCCACAGATGGTACAATCTGGCATGGATGGAAAAAGAGATTGGAGAACACGTGGCAGATCAGCCGCCGGTGATTGCCTTTCCGGATCTGTCGAAAGAGTATAAATAAAATTATAGATGGAAGCTATAAGTTAGATTACATATAATTATAATTGATTTGATTAATAAAAAGAAGGACGATAGAATGATTAGAGAAATATAACATAACAAGGGAGGAAAAAGATGAAAAGAAAAATTATTTCTTTGCTTTTAACGGTTGCCATGGCTGCATCATTGGCGGTTGGTTGTGGCGGTAATGCCGGGGACAAAGAGAAAACATCTGAAAGTGCAACAACGTCGGGAGAAAGTGGAGGAGGAACCTTTTATTGTTCCGATTAACTCAAACAGTGTAAAAACAGTTACACCATATGCGCCATATGGAAGTGATGACTGGTTAATGGCAAGTACACCATGTTTTGATCCATTATTTATTATTAATAAGGATGAAACAAGATGGTATCTTGCAAAGAGCATTGAGTCAACATCAGATGATGGCTGCCATTACCAGTTGAAGTTAAATGATGGAATGACTTGGCATGATGGGGAGCCAATTACGGTCGATGACATTATCTTCACGATTGATGTATTATTAGATCCTGCAAATGGTGCTGATCCAAGTAACATTTCTTATAATGGAAAACCAATTAGTGCTGCAAAAAGTGGATGATCTTACTTTGAATATTACATTACAGGAACCGAACAGTGCCTTTTGAGACAGAATTCGGAAGATTACAACCACTTCCTAAACATGTATTTAAAGGAACAAATGTCAGTGAACAGACAGAGGCAGCAAATAAAGGAATTGGTTCTGGTCCGTTTAAAGTGAAAGAGTATAAAGAAGGCGAAAGTATTACCTATGAAAGATATGATGATTATTATAGAGGAAAAGCAAGTTTGGATCAGGTAATCATAAAAATCATGCCAGATCAGAGTGCGCAGGAGGCAGCACTTCAGAGCGGAGAACTATCTGTTATGCGTGTGACAAGCCAGACAAAGCTTGACAAGTATAAAAAGGATGATAATTATACAGTGTATAATATTCCAGAAGGACGTCTGAATTATCTTGCATTTAACTATCAGAGTGAGATTATGAAAAATGAAGATGCAAGAAAAGCAATCTGTCTTGCCTTGAATGATGATGAGATCGTAGAAGGCGCATATGGATCAGAAGAACTTGCAAAACCGGCAAAAAACTTCTGCTCACCGGAAAATCTTTATTATAATGATGAGATGAAAGGTTATCAGCAGAACATAGAAGAAGCCAAGAAACTTGCAAAAAGTTCCGGACTGTCTGGTAAAACATTGCATTATATCTATTTCCAGCAGAGACCGAATATGAAAGAAACAGCACAGATTGTTCAACAGCAGTTGAAGAAGATAGATGTAAATCTTGAAATTGAAGGAATGGATGGATCTGCTTTCTTCCCTCATTTATTTGCGGCATGGATTAGTGGAAGCTTTAAAGAAGATACTTCATGGATCTTGCTTCCAATGGTATGGATCAGATGAATGCTGATCCGGCAACAAAGATGACAGGCTGGACAGGAGACCTTGTGGAAAAAGGATTTTATGTAAGTCCTGAGACGAAAGAAGCATGGAAAACAGCAACGCAGTCATTGACAACGGAAGACAGAGATAAGAATTTCAAGGCTCTTCAGGAGCAGATGAATGAAGATTATTCTTTCTATCCAATGGCAAATACAAATTATGTGATGGTAGCAAGAAAGGAATTCAAAGGATTGGATGCAATCAAGAGAGTTCCGATTTTCGAGGACTATACAAAGATTACAATGGAAAAATAGTAAACAATCATCTAGGCCGAAAAGCCGCCATGCAATGCAAGGCGGCTTTTTCCTAAATACGTTAAAAATGTGAGGATGAAAATATTTTGGAAAAAATTATATTATAAAAAGAGTACTTGGGGTTGATTCCGGTTATTATACTGGTAAGCATCTTTTCATTTTTTTATCATCAGGCAGCACCGGGAGATCCGATGGATAATTATTCGAAAACCCAGGGAATGACACAGGAACAACTGCAGAACATCAGAGAATCTTATGGACTGGACGGGAATATTGCAGAACAGTATTTCAGATGGGCGGGGCATGTGATTCATGGAGATCTTGGAATTTCATTGAAAAATAAAAGACCTGTCACAGAAATAATCGGAGAGCGTCTTCCGGCAACGCTGATATTGATGGGGACTGCGTTTGCAATATCTTTGATTTTTGCAATACCACTTGGTTTATGGGCGGGATTGAAAAAGGAATAAAATGGCAGATAATATCATTGGATTTCTGACATATGTAGGAATATCAATTCCACCGTTTTGGCTCTCTATGGTTTTAATTATTATTTTTTCCTTTGAAATTACAAATTCTTCCGAGTAGTGGTATGTACAGTATCGGAATACAGAGTACAGCAGATTTGATCAAACACCTGATATTGCCGTCAATTGTTCTGAGTTTGAATAATATGGCTGTATTTACAAGATATATAAGATCTAATACAATCAGCCAACTGGAAGAAGACTATGTATTGGACAGCTATGTCTAAGGGAACCAGCAAGACAAAATATTGTTCCGACATGTATTGAAAAAGCTGTCTGCTTCCAATTATTACACTTGCTGGCATTAATCTTGCAGGAC
>ENA-OQBL01001037-OQBL01001037.1-human-gut-metagenome-genome-assembly--contig:-NODE-1037-length-11924-cov-2.341188_pt1 | contig 11924 bp, 15 predicted proteins | sample MGYA00242747_ERZ504553 | MGnify/ENA primary metagenome ERZ504553 (study PRJEB26092, sample SAMD00036240) | human gut metagenome | host: Homo sapiens | study: EMG produced TPA metagenomics assembly of...
TCGTAGCAACACCGTATAACAACAATAATACGGAATTGTCACCCTGTACATACTCATATATCTAGTTTCTGTTCATTAAATACCTCTTCCTGTTTTCTCCATCCTAATGAAGGAAGCATGGAAAGATAATATGACACCTGCATTGACCATAAACATAATATAGCCAATCTCAATTGCCAAAAAAATTAAACCTTTGATAATCTGCTTGTGGGCGATGTTTCCCAATCCCATTATAAGCGCTGATAACTTAACTGCAGCCCCGCCCTTCGTAAGCGCATTGGATACAGTGTACGGTGTAGCGAAGTCCGACTTCTTTTTGTTTGCACCTATCATACTTATCCTCCCGGCACATGTTACTCTATGCCATATTTATAGACTCATGTATTCCAGATTCCGGGGAATCCCCAGAACCTTGGAATTGTTTCTCTGTCTTTTCCTTTTTGGAAAAAGATTACTCTGTAAGTGAGCTGTTTAACTGCTCGTTTAATGCTTCTGTCTTTTCCTTAGCATTGTCTGCTGTGATCTGTCCTTCAGCATCCGTGTACAAATGCATCACCGAATGGTGTAGCTGCATCCCAGTAAGCCTGCATTGGGATGATTGGCTGAGCGATAGAGCAATTTGTTGCTACGTTTGCCAAAGCTGATGCAACTGCATCCTTAGCAACTTCTTCGTTAGAAACAAGGTTTGTATTAACAGGAGCCTGCTTTCTTAACTCAAAATGCTTTAACTGTGCGTCTCGCTTCCTAAGTATGCAGCAAGCTTAACAGCAACTTCCTGATTCTTGCAGTTCGGGGTTAACACCAATAGCCTTAGAACCAAGGAATGCCTTCAGCTGGCAGTCTTTTCCGTCAACGTTGATTGTAGGAAGGGCTGCAACACCAACGTTCTCCTCACCAAGGTTCTTAACTACTGCATCATAATTCCAGTTACCATTGAAGTAAGCATTTACAGATCCATCCTTTAATCCGGCAAGACCAAGGGATCCTTCGTTATTGTCCATTACGAAATTCTTGTTGTTGAATAAGTCAACAATGTACTTTGTTACTGCTACAGCGTTGTCTCCGCCGAAGTCATATCCCTTAGATGCATCTGTACCATCTCCGAAGATTGTACATCCGTTTGCTGCATAGAAGGAAGCAAGATACCAGCCGTTGTCAATGGAAAGAACTTTTCCTTTCTCAAGCATTGTATCAAGGCTCTTTACATCATCTTCTGAGAAGACTCTCTTATCATAATACATAAACCATGTATTTGGTGTATAAGGAACACCATAAATATCTCCGTTGTATGTAACAGTTGCTGCCATAGCTTCTGGGTTAGAGCTCTTAACATATTCTGCTGCATCTCCACCGAGCTTTGTTAATGCTCCGGCATCAACCAGCTCAGCAATCTGGTCATTTGCAAACATGAATACATCCGCTGCACTTGCAGGATCCTGTAATACGGTGTCTTTTGCATCAGACTCTGAACATGTTACATAATCAAATGTAATGTTCCACTCCGGATGTTCCTCGTTAAATGCCTCACACTCTGTCTTTAACCATGCCCCCGTGTCATCTCGATCCTCGGAAGGTCCCATAACAGTAAGTTTTACATCAACTGGTTCTGCTGACTCGGAAGTGCTTCCATTGTTTGCTGCCTGTGTTCCATCATTAGATGCTCCGTTGTCCTTGCTGCCGCATCCAGCGAACATTGTAGCTGTCATTGCTGCAACAAGCATTGCTGCTAATACTTTCTTTTTCATAATCTTTTCCTCCTTGTTACCCAATCATATAGTTCAAAAGTATCTATATAAAGCGCCTCTGCGCTCTATATCGTAATTTCTGCGTCATCTGCGGTATACCGCCGCAAGATTCCGTATCCACGCCCCGGCGGCTTTCCGCGAGCTGTTCTTTGTTCAATCTCCACCGCCAGTTATACCCCACGGTAGACGGTGCATTCATTCTTGCCTCGTTCCCGAGTTTCAGCAAATCCTGCATCTGTATGATCGCGATATCTGCAATACTTGCATATGCACACCGGATCAGTGCATCCGGGATTTCTTCCTGACTGCTGATGTTGAGATATTCATACAGATAAGCCAGTTCATATTCTGTCTTGTCCCTGAAATATCCTACAATCGTATCATTGTCATGCGTTCCCGCGTATACCACTGTGTGGCTTCCCGGATAATTATGTGGCAGATGTTCATTGGACGGATCCCCGTCAAATGCGAACATCAAAACTTTTGTGTTCAGCCACCCTGTCTTTGCAAGGAGTTTTTTTTGACTCCCGGTATCAATGCCTTGCCGCCGTAATCATCGGCGATCACTGTGGTTCCATTTAAAACGGAATTCAAAGCGTCGGTCAGTTTGCGCCCCGGTCCCTTCATCCACCGTCCGCCAGAAGCGTCTGTGGCATCTCTTGGAACCATATAATTTTTGACAAATCCGATGAAATGATCCATCCGGATTACATCAAAGAGCTTTGTACTGATCTGCATTCTTCGTTTCCACCAGGAAAACCCATCCTCCTGCATGAGAGGCCAGTTATACAGTGGATTTCCCCATACCTGACCTGTTTCGGAAAACTTATCCGGAATTGCAGCTGCCACATAAGCAGCTTCGCCATTCTCATCCAGTAAAAACTGTTCCGGATGCATCCAGGTATCCACGCTGTCCTTTCCCACATAAAATGGTACATCTCCGATCAGCTGGATTCCTTTGCTGTTGGCATATTCCCTAAGTTTTCCCCACTGCTGGAAGAACTTGTATTGGCAAAACACCCAAAACATGATGTTATTATACATCTCTTTTCGGCACTTTGCAAGCGCAACCGGTTGTTTTTTTTGAATATTTTCCGGCCAGCTCTGCCAGTTCTGGTTTCCATTGGATACTTTCAGTGCCATATACAGTCCATAATCTTCGACCCAGTCCCTGTTTTCTTCTACAAACTGCTGAAATTCCGGTTCGTGTTCGTCAAACCGACCAAATGCTTTCTGCAGAACCTAGCGTCCTGTTTTCAAAGAGTGCTGCATAATCAATGGCAGATTTCTGTGTTCCCCAGTAATAGCTCTGGATTTCCTCCGGCGTCAGAAGCTTTTCTCTGACAAGCTGATCCAGATCAATCAGATAAGGATTTCCGGCAAATGCCGACAAGCTCTGATATGGGCTGTCCCCAAAACTTGTAGGTCCGACAGGAAGCACCTGCCAGTACTTTTGTTTCAGATCCACCAGCAGATCCACAAAATGGAACGCTGCATCACCCAGAGTGCCAATACCATACTCTGACGGTAGGCTTGATACTGCAAGAAGGATTCCGGAACCTCTTGCTACTTCCTGTCCTTCCAAGATTCTTCACCCCGTCTTTTAAATCACGAATTCTCCTTCGGATTATTGGAAAAACCATCTAAAAATCTTTTCGGATTGTTTCGTGTTTTTTCGTATCTGTCTTAATTTTAGTTTCTCTACGTCATTTTGTCAATGATTTTGCGTTTTCGGACACCATTTTCCCCACTTTTCACGTATTTTATATCGTGTTTTTGTATATATTCACAACATTATTGCTCTGTTTTTTCGAAACTTTTTTTGAGAAAGAATTGCACAGTTTCCCCAAACTGATTTATAATCATTTAAACATAAGAAATCACAGGAGAAAATATATGGCTACAATCAAAGATATTGCCAATCGTCTTGGAGTTTCTGTAAGCACAGTCTCCAAAGGTTTAAACGGCGCAAGTGACATAAGTGATGAGCTGCGGCAGATGGTTCTCGATACCGCTGTGGAGATGGGATACAGCACCAAGCGTTCCAAGAAAGTGGAAAACCGCAAGCTTTGCATTTTCATAGAAAACATGAATTACGAAACAATTGATGAATTCGGATATGACATAGTTCTCGGCTTCAAACAGAATGCGTTCCGCCGCAAATGGGATGTTGATATTCTTCCCATCACCCCGGCATTTCAGGAAGAGGAAAAATACGATACCTTTCTGTTGAAAAACGGCTATTGCGGAGCCTTTCTGATGGGTCTTGCATTGCATGATTCCTGGATCAAGCAGCTGGAAAACACTACCATGCCAACTGTGCTTTTTGACAATTTCATCTCTGGAAATCCAAATGTCTGCTATCTTGGAACCGACAGCTACGAAGGCATCACCATGGCAGTAAATCATCTGGTTAATCTCGGGCATAAAAATCATTGCATTCTTAAACGGTTCCTTATACTCACTGGTTTCTGACCAGCGGCAGGAGGCCTTTGAAAGTGCTATGGCTGCTGCCTCACTTCCTGTACAGAAGGATCTGACAGCTTACGGCTACTATGTATCCGACAGTGCCAAATATCATGTTCCCGGATTTCTTTCCGCCGGTGCCACTGCCGTGGTCTGCGGCAATGATCTGATTGCCAAAGGTGTCATTGACGAATGTACGAAGCGCGGATTCCGCGTGCCGGAAGACGTCAGTGTTGTTGGTTTTGACGACATATCCATTGCTGCCACTTTTGACCCGCCGCTTACCACAATCCGCCAGGAACGCAACGAACTTGGCCGTTGCGCTTACGATATTTTAAATTCCCTGATCCATCATATCCCGATCAGCAAAACGCTGCTGCGTCCTAAGCTGATCGAGCGTGAATCTACTGCGCGCTGTGCGCACCGCGACTGACAATATTTTATTATATTATCCGCATAATTGCTTATGCTTTGTGCCCATCTTTCAAATATTCAAACACATGTAAGGATGCCAGCGGATGTCCGGTAAAATCAAACATTGCCTGATTATCCCATGCGCATCCTCCATAATACAGTCCGCCATCGTCCGGATCATAATCCGCACAGTAACTGCTTGCCCAGCCGCTTCCAAACTTCTCCCAGATTGCGGAATTATCATCGGTTGCTTTTCCAACCGGAATCCAGGTGCCGCCCCAGTAGAACACGCCGATTGCGCCCACTTCGTTGGCCGCTGCACAGACATCCCGCACGACCGTTGCCTGGCTCTGAACAGTTGCCGGATATCCTTCTACGATATCATCCGTACCAACAAAACTGTTGCCCTGTCCATCTCCATCCTCCGAAGTATAGGCATAGGATGTTTCTGCAATCATCACATCTGTACCATAATTTTCTCTGAGTGTTTTTGCCACACGCTGCATATTTTCATAAGTTCCATCCCAGAAGGTGTAAAAGGAAAGACCAAACACATCATAATCCACCTTCGCATTCTTTAAGTCCTCTGCGCGGTCATACACTTCACTGTTATTCTCTATGTTGGTATAATGCACGGCAATTTTAATGTCTTTGCCGGAATCTTTTGAGGCCTCACGCACAGCCTCGCTTCCTTTTTTCAGAAGCTGCATAATATTAGGCTGCAGTTTTTCGCCTGCCAGTCCATAGTTGATCTCGTTTCCGATCTGCACCATTTCCACATCTACACCAGCGTCCAGCAATGTATTTAAACTATCCTTGGTAAACTGATAAAGTGCTTCCTTTTTCTGTTCCAAATCCATGCCTTCCCATGCTTTCGGACAGTTCTGGCGTTTTGGATCTGCCCAGAAATCAGAATAATGAAAATCAATGTTTACTTTCATTCCATACTTTGTTGCGCGTTTTCCAAGTTCCACCGCCGTATTCAGATCACAGTTTCCACCACCGTATCCATTGCCATCTTTGTCATATGGATCATTCCATACACGCAGGCGGATATAATTGACACCAGAATCTGCCAGTGTCTTAAAAATATCCTGCTCATTGCCATCATAATCATAATATTTTACGCCACTGTTTTCCAGTGAGAGTACCTCCGAAGCATCCATGCCTCGAATAAATCATCCGAGATTCCATCAATCTTTTCGACATAAATATCCGATGATTCTGTCTGCACATCTGCTGCCTGTGCCTCTGTCGCCTGCTGGGTTTCTGCAGTATTCTTTTCTCCCCCACAGCCTGCAAAAAGTCCGGAGCACAGTGCCGCTGTCAAACACAATGCCATTGCCCGTTTGTGCATTTTTTTCATAAATTGAAATCCTCCCTTTTTCAATTTTTTGTCATAACCGAGACGCCTCTCCTGCGTATCGGTTTACATATATCCTCCCTTTTGGGATATGCGCAATCGTTTGCGCTCTATTATTTTAGCACCCCCTCTTTTTTGTCGTCAATATTTTCTGTTTTATCTTTTCTTTTCCGCATGTCTTTTGGTAGTTTTTCACATCTCTCCCGACTATTTTTTAGTTATTATCACAAGAAAAAAGACTTTCTCTATCTGTTTTTTGCATAACAATCCGATTTTTTCCTTGTCAAACTTGTGCCATCGCCTTATAATTCCCTTAACACCAAACTTACAGGGAGGAACACCATGAAAGCAGATATTCGTTGGTTAGACCGTCCGGATGTCTTCCGGGTAAACCAGTGTGACGCACACAGTGATCATTCTTTTTATGAAAGCGCAAGCGATTGCGCCTTGCAACAGCAGACATTAAAACAATCCTTAAACGGTATGTGGAAATTCCACTATTCTGTCAATGCAAAGGAACGTCCGGTTCACTTTTATGAACCGCAGTATGACAGCCATTCATTTGATGAAATCCGGGTTCCCGGTCATATCGAGCTGGCCGGTTACGATAAGATTCATTATATCAATACCATGTATCCATGGGAGGGTCATTTCTACCGGCGGCCAGCCGGAACACTCGGCGGCACCCATAACGCCGAAGGAATGTTTTCCGAGGCCAGTTACAACCCGGTCGGCTCTTATCTGCGGACTTTTGATCTGACAGAAGCATTGCGCGGCAAACGCGTTCTGTTAAGTTTCGAGGGTGCCGAACAGGCGATTTATGTATGGATGAACGGACACTTTGTAGGCTATGCCGAGGATTCCTTTACCGTCTCAGAATTTGATGTGACCCCTTATGTAAAAGATACCGGAAATCTTCTGGCCGTGGAGGTGCACAAACGCAGCACCGCAGCGTTTCTTGAGGATCAGGATTTCTTCCGTTTCTTTGGCATATTCCGGGACGTCAATTTATATGGCCTGCCAAAACTACATGTACAGGATCTGTGGCTCCGCCCGCAAATTGCATCTGAAAAAGCAGATGCTTCCACTGCAGAAAACGCTACCATTTCTGCAGATTTTACCATTTCTGCGCAACAACCACAAAAAGGCATGCTTCGCATAACCCTGCGGGATCATTCTGATGTCCTTTTGCAAAAAAGAGGCTGCCTTTTCCTGCGATATGGATTCTGCAGCTGTTTCCTCATCCAACCATTGCGCAGATACAACCCTCTCTTTTACAGAACCGCTCACCGGACCGGTTCATCTGTGGGATCATCACAATCCGTATCTGTATACCGCAGAAATAGAACTTCTGGACGCCTCCGGCGCACTGGTGGAATATGTGCCGTACCGCATTGGTTTCCGAAAGATTTCTCTGGAAAATGGTCAGATGAAACTGAACGGAAAGCGGCTCATCATAAATGGCGTCAACCGTCACGAATGGAATGCTGCAAGCGGACGCTGTATCACGGATGCCGATGAGATTTCCGATATTTCCTGCATGCTTCGCAACAATATCAATGCCGTGCGCACCTGCCATTATCCGGATCGGATGTCCTGGTACTACCGCTGCGACGCAGCCGGAATCTATGTGATGGCAGAAACCAATCTGGAATCCCACGGTTCCTGGCAAAAACGCGGCGGAATCGATGCTTCCTGGAATGTTCCCGGCAGTGAGCCCCTCTGGGAAGCAGTTGTACTTGACCGGGCACGGACAAATTTTGCGATGTTTAAAAATCATCCTTCCATCCTTTTCTGGTCACTGGGCAATGAATCCTATGCCGGAGATGTGCTTGCCAAAATGAATGCTTTTTACAAAGACACTGATCCCGGCCGCCTCGTCCACTATGAAGGCGTGGTCAACTGTCGTGCTTACGAAGATGTCATTTCCGATATGGAAAGCCGCATGTATGCCCGACCGGAGGATATCCGCTCCTACCTGACCCATGCCCCGAAAAAACCATTCCTATTGTGTGAATATATGCATGACATGGGAAATTCGCTCGGTGGACTGGGGGATTATATCGCTCTTTTAGATGAATTTAAAAATTATCAGGGAGGATTTATCTGGGATTTTATTGATCAGGCACTATATGTGACAGATTCCATAACCGGCCGGCGCGTGCTGCGTTATGGTGGCGATTTCGATGACCGCCCATCCGACTATGAGTTTTCCGGAAATGGCATTCTGTTTGCAGACCGCACAGAAAAACCGGCTATGCAGGAGGTAAAATATTATTATGGCTTACACGACTAAAAACCAAAAACTGGCACTGGTATACGGCGATCTCACCCTCGGCGTACATGGCAGTGATTTTGACTATATCTTTTCTTATCAGACCGGTGGTCTGGAATCGCTGGTTCGTGGAAAAAAATGAATGGCTTTACCGCAGTCCCCGCCCAACCTTCTGGCGCGCTACAACCGACAACGACCGTGGCAATGGCTTTCCTTACCGTTCCGGCATGTGGCTTGCCGCCGATCAGTTTGTGCGCTTTGCGGATGTATCGGTTGCCATCGACAATCAGGAAATTCCACTCCCTACTGCCCCGGGAAAACAACCGTTTTTTGCGAAAATGAAACAGCAGATTGTGTGCAGCTGACATACACCTATGAAACAATTACCGTCCCTTCCACCGAGGTGACGGTCATCTATCGGGTAACTTCTGACGGGCGTATCCATGTCCGTGTTCACTACACAGGCAAGGACACCCTTCCAGAGTTTCCGGTCTTTGGTCTGCGTCTGTTGCTCCCAACCTGTGCAACCGGTTATATCTACGAGGGGCTGTCCGGCGAAACCTACCCGGACCGCATGGCCGGCGGCCGTCCCGGCACCTACGATGTAACTGGACTTTCTGTCACTCCATATCTGGTGCCGCAGGACTGTGGCATGCATATGGACACACACCGCGTAACCATCTACCGGGATACCGTGTTGGATAACACCGCACGTCGCGTGGAAAAATCTTCTCTCACCATCTCTGAAGGTGGAAAACCGTTTGCTTTTTCCTGTCTGCCATACACGGCGGAAGAACTCGAAAATGCGCTGCATCAGGAAGAACTTCCTCCTGCACGCCGCACGGTACTATGTATCTACGGTGCTGTGCGCGGTGTCGGTGGAATCGACAGCTGGGGAGCAGATGTCGGTGAAAATTACCGTATTGATGCTACAAAAGATATCGACTATGATTTTTATATTTGCTAAACAAAAAGACCGACATGACGTCGGTCTTTTTGTTAAAGAATGGGCAGAGGTGGATTCGAACCACCGAAGCAATTTGCAGCAGATTTACAGTCTGTCCCCTTTGGCCACTCGGGAATCTGCCCATTTCTTTCAGAACAATATGCGCTCTGACAGTTATTGATTATATCACAAGTATCTTTTCCCCGCAAGCATTTTATGTCAAAATTTCATCATCATTCCCTGCTTTTCCTGCGAACTGCAGCAAAACATCCGCTTTATTCTTCCAGTTTCACCGGGTCCCAGCCATAATCTTTGTAATACTCGATATCCAATTGATTTTGTCTCACATAATTTGAAAGCTGTTCTTTGCGCACTTTCGTCCACGCGTCATGACTGTCCATCAATTTCCTCGGATCTACCGGATAGCCCTTGCAAAAAGCCCGGATACTCTTTTCATAATCCGCTCCATCAGACGCAACTATTTTTTCTTTCATGGCATAGCCACCATTTCCATCCGGCGTAAAACGCAGCCGTGCAGGCACCTCTCCTCCACTGTCAGACATCAGCGTATTTCCGTTCCGATAATACGTTGATGACCAGAAGTTTCCGAACACAACCAGATCTTTTCCCTCTTTACCGTCTTTACAATGACTGGTTCCGGCACATAAATATTTCCGTTCTCCAGATCGTATCCTTCTTCCTCCTTCGTCTGCATCATATAATCACAGACCATTTTCATCACTTCATCGTTCCCCTGATATGAAAATTCCGGCAAATCCTGCGGTGAGGTTTCCGATGAGGCTTCCGTGTGCATTTCCTCTGAATAGGTCTGTACCAGAAGTTTTTCCTTTGAGATTTTCTCTATATCGTCTACCGGACAGGAATACAGTTCATAATCATTTCCACCGATAATCACCAGAGCACTGCGATACTGGCTGTCCTCCTCATCGGTCCAGACGATACACTGCTGGCTGTAAGTGCCTGTCTCTTTTCCATCTTTTCCAGCATCGATCAGACGGTTCCAGTAATCCCCGTCCGCCATATTCGAAAATGTCTCCAGCATGTTATCTTTAGAAAACGTTTTCCACTCCTGATAAATAGTCTCCAGTTCGTGAACGTCCTCCGTCATGGAAAGTGCATCCGATGTATCTGTCTTTCCCAGATCATATACATACATCTGTGCCGGCTGCTGCCCGTTTTTTTCATTGAACAGATAAATCTGTTCCCCCTTCAACAGCACACGGGTATGCACACGGTCCGTATTAAAATAATTACAATCAAGCGCCTGAAGATCCAACGCAGCCAGAAGCTTTTTCTCCTGCCGTCCATACACCATCAGCGCCCGCTCATTGGCAAATACCACGTACTTGGCAGAACAGCCCGTCAGTTCCGGTGCATACACTTCATTTTTTAATTGCAATCCTTCATCCGCAGCTTTTTTCTGTTGTGCCGGTAGTCCACAAAATTCCCTTATGGACTGGAAAAGAGCACCATCCGTTGCCGCATTTACACCGACTCCCGTAACCAGGCAGACAGCAATCACACAAGTTCCGGCAAATGCTGCCGCAAGCGTTTTCCGGCTTCGCGGACGCCACGGCGTCACCTCTGCCGTCTGCTTTTGGGTCCCATTTTCCGAAATCGTATGCTGCAGGCGATCCCACATCTGTTCCTTCTGCTGCGCATCCGGTGTGATCTGATGAATGGCCTGTTTTAAATCTTCTTCCCACATTTCCTGCTCGTGCATTATTTTGCTCCCCCTTCCTTTTCACTCTGGCTTTGCAGAATTTCTTTTAATTTTCTGCGTCCCGCAGCAAGCTGTGTCTGCAAGGTGCTTTCTTTTCTCCTCAGAATTTTTGTCAATTCCCTCACGGAATACCCTTCATAATAATACAGATACAGCAACAACCGGTATTTTCCTCCAGCGACTTAAGCGCCAGCCACACCGCATTTTCCATAGGAGTTTCAAAGGCAATGCCTGACTGTGGCATTTCTTCCTGTGGACTGCAATGTTTCCTGTCATAACTTTTCAGTATATCTTTGCACTGATTTCTCGTCACAGTAAGTATCCACGCCGTTTCATGATCCTGATCCTGGAAATTTATTTTTTTTGCTCCCACACTTTCAGAAATACCATCTGTACTACATCTTCGGCATCCGTTCGACTCCCTAGCATAACCATCGCCAGTTTATACACACGATTCACCTGCCGGTTATATAATGCCTGAAAATCTTCGATTAGAGTGTCATTTGTTTTTTTCATGCCCGCCCTCCTGTCTGTATCTATGATATACACGATTCAAAAGGAAACAATATCTTTCTGATTCGAAATTTTTTAATCATACCCTCATACCTTTTCTCACCAAATGGTATTTTCTATGATATAAAAAAAAGACAGCTTCGATCGCTGCCTTTTAGGAGAAGGTATTTTTACTATGGGGTATAGCAAAAACTATATATAATGTATTGGGGGTTTTTACGGCTATTATAATACCATGCTTTCTGACGAAAGTGTGCACAAAGTTCACAAAACTTATGTCGTGTTTTTGGTTATTTTGTATATTCATGGTGAATAACTTATAACAATAAAAAAGACAGCTTCGATCGCTGCCTTTTTAGGAGAAGGTATTTTTACTATGGGGTATAGCAAAAACTATATATAATGTATTGGGGGGTTTTTACGGTTATTATATTACCATGTTGCACCGGATAAGTGTG